>JGI24710J26742_10000866_pt1 | contig 28281 bp, 26 predicted proteins | sample BioPla2DNA2_FD_26742 | JGI IMG/M metagenome (IMG submission 26742)
CTGAAACAGTGATCAAAGGTAATTAAGTGCACCTACGCTAAAATAACAACAAAATACAATCTAATATTCAACAGTTTAACGCAAAAACTGTTGAAAAACAATTCTTTTTTTGCATTTTTGAATTTATTTATCATTGTTTAGTGTAAATTCTATAGTTTGCAATTTAATCATTTTTGTACACATTTTAAACTTAGATAACTTGGGAAACCACAATATTTTTATATCTCGCCCCTAAAAAGAAAATCAGTATAATACATACATTAGGAGGCTGATTATGAAAATAACACAAACTCCCTTAGTAATTTTGAATTTTAAAACATACTTGGAGTCTACAGGAGATAAAGCCTTGCAGTTAGCCAAGGCATTGGAGCAAGTAGCTGAGGAAACTGGAGTAAACATGGCAGCAGCCCCTCAAGGAGCGGACCTAAGGAAATTATCTGAGGAAGTAAACATACCTATTTTAGCTCAGCACATTGATCCCGTGGATGCCGGTGGACACACTGGAAGCATGTTGTTGGAATGTGCCAAAGAAGCAGGGGCTTCAGGCACCCTAATAAATCATTCAGAGCAGAGAATGCAACTTGCTGATATTGACATGGTTGTCAATAAAATTAACACTGCCAACATGACCAGTGTGGTCTGTACTAACAATATCCCGACTAGTGCTGCAGCCGCCGCCATGAAACCAAATTTTGTAGCTATTGAACCTCCTGAACTTATTGGTTCAGGAATTCCAGTATCTCAAGCTGAACCAAAAATAGTTGAGGGTAGTGTAGCAGCAATAAAAGAGGTCAATTCCAGTGTAAGGGTTCTTTGTGGTGCAGGGATTTCTACAGGGGATGACATGAAGGCTGCTTTGGAACTTGGAAGTGAAGGGGTTCTCTTAGCATCTGGAATTATACTGGCCCCAGATCCCAAAAAGGCACTTCTTGACTTAGTTAGTAAGATATAGTGGACAAATTTGAAATGTTTCTTAATATTCTAAAAGTGGTATTATGGCTCCTGATTTTTACACCATTGACGATCTTGAATTAGATGGTAAAACAGTGTTGGTACGAGTAGATATCAACTCCCCAGTCGATCCTTTAACTGGACTACTTCTTGATGATACACGCATCAGATTACACTCAGACACAATCAGTGAACTGGCAGAAAAAGGTGCAAAAACTGTTTTAATTGCTCATCAAAGCCGTCCTGGGAAAAATGACTTTACCACACTCCAACAACATGCTGAAACTCTTTCTAAGATATTAAAAATGCCAGTGGGTTATGTTGATGATATATTTGGCAGTAATGCTCGGGAAGCCATATCAACGTTGAAAGGAGGGGAAATACTTCTTTTAGAAAACGTCCGTTTCTATTCTGAAGAAATACTCCAAAGAAAACCATTAGAACAAGCTGAAACGCACATGGTAAGGTTATTATCACCATTAGCAGACTACTTCATAAACGATGCTTTTGCTGCTGCCCATCGCTCGCAACCTTCAATGGTCGGTTTTGCTATGAAAATGCCGTCTGCAGCAGGAAGAGTGATGGAAAAAGAGCTTAAAGCATTATACAGTGCAGTAAGTAATGTTAAAAGACCGTGCGTTTATGTCTTAGGCGGGGTTAAAGTCGATGATTCTATAATGGTTATGGAAAACGCATTGGAGGCAGGAAGCGCCGATCATATCCTCACCACGGGTTTAGTTGCCAACATATTTTTATGGGGTGGTGGAGTAAACATACGAAAACAAAACAAGAAGTTCATAGAAGATAGGGAATACTGTGAATATGTTAAAAAGGCCAAAAATCTTTGTAAAAAATTTAAAGACAAGATACTGGCACCTAGTGATCTAGCAGTCTGTAAGGATGATAAAAGATTGGAGTATCCAGTGGAAAAACTTCCAAACTTGCCAATCTTTGATCTGGGCACTGAAACCATCACAGAATACGCTCGTATAATTAGAAATGCACGTACCATATTTGCTAATGGTCCTGCCGGTGTTTTTGAGAAGGAAGGATTCAATCAAGGTACTGAAGATATTCTTAATGCAATATCATCTTCTCCGGGATTTTCGATTATTGGAGGTGGACATCTTGCTGCTGCTGCAAATCAAATGGGATTAACTGGAATTAGCCATATTAGCAGTGGGGGGGGAGCTTCTATTAACCTTATTGCGGGAGTAAGACTGCCTGCGGTGGAAGTTTTAAGAGAATCAGTATTAAAAAACAAGGTTAAAAATTAGCATGTTATAATAATGGTGTATTCTTTAATTTTCATGAAATTAAATTTTAAAAAAAACTTTAAATAATTGAATTTACCACCAATTCACTAACAAGGTGAGTCATCTAATATCAATTAATCATTCCACCAAAAACTATATAAGGCAATATTTCAAAACTTAAAATGCCTCGGTAGCTCAGTCTGGTGGAGCGCGAGACTTGTAATCTCGTGGTCGCGGGTTCAATTCCCGTCCGGGGCTCTAAATGGTGGTAGAATAACAATATAGAATAGTTATAACAATGTTAAAACTGAATGATTAGATTTTAAATTTAATCAAATATTCTGTAGGGACCATAGGGTAGCTTGGTCGATCCTTTGGGCTTTGGGAGCCTGAGACTCCGGTTCGAATCCGGGTGGTCCCATCAATCAATAAAATAATCATATCACAAATATATTAAAATCCCGCCTTAGCTCAATTGGCAGAGCGTCGGACTGTAGATCCGAATGTTGCTGGTTCAAGTCCGGCAGGCGGGACTTAATATTCTATATAAAACGACTTCGTTTGATGGAATTTGTTAAAATTCAAAATAATGCACTTATCGAGTGATTATTTGAGAAACCCTCAAACTTAACAAGTTTTAATAACATACACATTGAAATAGAAAAGTATATAAAGAATCATATCATAAACCACTATACTCTAGTTCTGCTAAAGTTGCCCTGGTGGTGTAGGGGCTATCATGTGGGCCTGTCGAGCCCGCGACTCGGGTTCAATTCCCGGCCAGGGCGTTCTAGAGGGCCCGTAGCTCAGTCTGGGAGAGCGCTTGGCTTTTAACCAAGTGGTCGCGGGTTCAATTCCCGTCGGGCCCGTTCTAATTTTAATTGGAGGATTCAATGGTGAAGAAGGATATCTTAAAACATGAACTAGTTCCAGATCATGTTGTTTTGTCGAAATCTGAAGTTAAAAAAGTATTAAAAAAGCTTGATATCCATCCTGAACAACTGCCAAAAATAAAACTAGATGATCCAGTTGTAAAAGCTATAGAAGCTAAATCAGGGGATATTCTTAAGATAACCAGAAAAAGTCAGACTGCTGGAAAATTTGAAACATATCGTTTGGTTTTAGATTAATATTTAGATAATTTAACCACAAAAGTGAATTGGATATATACGAGAATAATACGAATAATTCCTTACCTTTATGCACCGATACATAAACTGTGTGTATTTATGAAATAATATATATAGTTGATATTGTGTCCAAACCACCACACCCAAACTTTTGGTGTTATGTAATGGAGGGGTATGGATTGTTTTTGGAGGAATTTAATGGTAAAAAATGCTTGGGGACTTGTTGACACCTTTTTTGATGAATACAAACTGGTTGACCATCATATAAAATCATATAATGACTTTGTAAACCATCGAATACAGGACATAATTGACATAACCGAACCAATAGTTCTGGAACAGGGAGAATACTGCATACAAACTGGTAAAGTGGAGATAAAGAAACCCTACATTAAAGAAGCAGATGGATCAAAAAGTAAAGTTTTTCCAACAGAAGCCCGACTGAGAAATCTAACTTACTCGGCCCACATGTACATGGACATGGCTTTGAGTAAGGGTGAAGAAGAACCACAACTGGAAAAGGTGTATATTGGTGAACTTCCAGTTATGCTCAAATCCAATATTTGCCACTTAAATGGATTAGGATATCATGAACTTGAAAAAAATGGAGAAGATCCTCAGGATCCAGGAGGATACTTCATTGTAAATGGTTCAGAAAGAGCCATTGTAACCATGGAAGAGATTGCACCTAACAAGATAATTCTGGAAAGAATAGGTGAAAAAGAAGACCGCAGGGCAAGAGCCATTGTAACATCGATTAAAAGTGGTTTCAGAGCAAGAATCACTCTCGAATATCGTAAACCACGCAAAAAAGGAGTGTTTTTAAGAATATCATTCCCTTATGTGCCGGGAGAAATACCATTAGTGGTTCTTCTACGTGCATTGGGTCTTGAAAAAGATGTTGATCTGGTTAGCAGCGTTTCCGAAGAAAATGATGTACAATTCTTACTTATCGATGATATTCAAACATCAGAGATTACTACAACCTATGATGCTATCAAATACATAGGTAACAGAGTAGCTAAAGGAATGACTGAGGAATACAGAATAAAAAGAGCAGAAGACGTCATAGATCGATATTTATTACCTCATATGGGTGTAGAGTCTGATAAAAGGGCTGAAAAAGCCACATACTTAGCTGAAATGACAGAAATGCTTCTCCAAGTTATTTTTGATGAACGCGACCCACATGATAAGGATCATTATGCCAACAAACGATTACGCGTATCTGGAGATTTAATGGAAGATTTGTTCCGAGTTGCATTTACCAGTTTAACCCGTGACATGACCTATCAACTTGAACGGAGTTTAGCAAGAGGTAAAGAACCATCAGTTAAGCAAGCTGTACGTTCTGATGTTCTAACTGAGAACATTAAACATGCTATTGCCACTGGAAACTGGGTTGGGGGACGGGCAGGAGTAAGTCAGTTACTCGATCGTACTAGTTACATGGGAACTCTTTCACACCTTAAACGTGTTGTATCTCCATTATCAAGGAGCCAACCACACTTTGAAGCTCGTGATTTGCATCCAACTCAATTTGGGAAGATATGCCCCAACGAAACTCCAGAGGGACCCAACTGTGGTTTGGTAAAAAACTTGGCTATACTTGCCAAAATATCTGAGGGTTCGGATCCAGATGAACTAGAAGCAGTCATTAAAAAAGTTAAAGGAATTAACCTTATTTAATATATTAAAAAAACGATACTATTGGGAGTTTAAATTTATTTTAATATGAAAAGCCAGTTACTGGGGGACAATTTGTGAAAAAATGCAAGGTTTATACTAATGGAAAGCTTATTGGAACTTGTGACGATCCTGAGGGGTTCATGGAGGAGATGAGACAGAAAAGGAGATCTGGCGAAGTTTCCCATGAGATGAATATCACTCATTACCCTGAAAACAATGAAATATATGTATTCAACGATCCTGGAAGAACCCGAAGACCGCTAATAGTTGTGGAAAACGGCGGGTCACTCCTAACAGATGAACATGTGCAGAAAATAGCTGATGGAGAAATAACATGGCAAAATCTGATAAATGAAGGAATAATTGAATACTTGGATGCTGAAGAAGAAGAAAATACCTACATTGCAATGTTTGCAGATGAAATCAATGAATATCACACCCATCTAGAAATAGACCCCGCTACCATGCTGGGAATATGTGCCGGGATCATACCCTACGCCAATCATAACTCCTCCCCCCGTAACACTATGGAAGCAGGAATGACCAAACAAGCGCTGGGACTTTACGTTTCCAACTACAATTTAAGAACAGATACTCGTGCACACTTATTACACCAACCACAAGTTCCTATTGTTAAAACCAGAAGTATGGACGCCACCCAATACGATAAACGACCCTCTGGTCAGAATTTTGTAGTAGGAGTTATGTCCTATGAAGGTTACAATATGGAAGATGCTCTTATACTTAACAAAGCCTCAATTGAACGAGGATTGGCTCGATCATCTTTTTTCAGATCCTACGAAGCTTCTGAGCGGAGATATCCTGGAGGGCAGGAAGATAAATTTGAAGTACCAGAAAACATGGTACGCGGCTACAGATCTGAAGAAGTGTACCGCAATTTAGATGAAGATGGAATAGTCAACCCTGAAGTCGAAGTAAAATCTGGTGATGTTCTTATTGGAAAAACATCCCCGCCACGTTTTTTAGAAGAAATCGATGAATTCGGAACAGTAGCTGAGCGAAGAAGAGAAACATCAGTCACTGTGCGACACGGGGAACACGGAGTAGTAGATGCAGTTCTGCTAACTGAAACAGTTGAAGGGAGTAAATTGGCTAAAATAAGAGTAAGAGACCAGAGGCAACCAGAATTCGGCGATAAATTCGCGTCTAGACACGGGCAAAAAGGAGTCATCGGTCTTATTGTTCCTCAGGAAAACATGCCTTTCACTTCTGAAGGAGTAGTACCTGATTTAATCATAAATCCTCATGCTATTCCATCTAGGATGTCAGTCGGACAAGTATTGGAGATGTTAGCTGGTAAAGCAGGTTGTATGGAAGGACAACGTATGGATGGAACACCATTCAGTGGAAACCACGAACATGAAATAATGGATCTTTTAAAAGCAAATGGATTTGAAACTGCTGGCCGGGAATCCTTGCACAATGGAATTACAGGGGAAAGAATTGAAGCTGAGATATTTGTGGGAGTGGCTTACTATCAGAAATTACACCACATGACTTCAGATAAAGTATACGCCCGATCAAGGGGTCCGGTACAAGTTCTAACCAGACAACCAACGGAGGGAAGAGCTCGAGAAGGTGGTCTCAGATTCGGAGAAATGGAAAGAGACTGTTTAATCGCACATGGTGCTGCATTAGCTCTTAAAGAAAGGTTATTGGATGAATCTGATAAATATGAGGCTATAATATGTGGTGAATGTGGAATGGTGGCCATATATGACCGTATTAGGGATAAAAAATATTGTCCAATTTGTGGAGACTCAGACAGTTTCCCAGTTGAAATATCATACGCATTCAAACTATTATTGGACGAACTCAAGAGTTTATGTATATTCCCTAAACTAGTTCTTGAGGATAAAGCCTGATAATTAATATCTAACAAAAGAAGGGTCTTATAAAAATATAAACAGAGGAGAGAGTGAGTTTGAAAGGAATTTTAAAGAAGATCGCACAGATCAACTTTGGCCTGCTATCGCCGGAAAATATCCGGAGAATGTCCGTAACCAAAATCGTGACCCCAGATACCTACGATGAAGATGGATACCCCATAGAAGCGGGTCTCATGGACCCAAGACTGGGAGTTATTGACCCAGGATTAAGATGCCGATCATGTGGTTCAAAAGGAGGGGACTGTCAAGGACATTTTGGTCACATTAACTTGGCTCGACCTGTGGTCCACGTAGGATTTGCAGATACAATTCATAAAATTTTACGTTCAACATGCAGCGAATGTGGAAAAGCTCTTTTAACAGAAACTGAGAGAATTGATTTCAAAGAAAGAATTGAATCCCGTTTGCAGAATGAAGAAAGTATAACTTCATTAGTGAAGGAAGTTTACACCACTGCCCGCCGAGATAAATGCCCAGACTGTGAAACTGAACAGGAAGATGTTAAAATTGACAAACCTGTTTCAATTGTTGAAGGAAACTACAAACTCACCCCTAGTGAAGTGAGAGAACGTCTGGAAAAAATCCCAGAAGAAGATTACACCTTCTTGGGAATAAATTCTAAGGTGGCACGACCAGAATGGATGGTACTTACTGTACTGCCAGTACCACCAGTAACCGTAAGGCCTTCTATTACTTTAGAAACTGGTGAAAGGTCAGAAGATGACTTAACTCACAAATTAGTTGATATATTACGAATTAATCAGCGTTTAAAGGAAAATATGGAGGCAGGTGCTCCACAACTAATCGTTGAAGATTTATGGGAACTGTTACAATATCATGTTACTACTTATTTTGATAATGAAGCTTCTGGAGTTCCACCAGCTAGACACAGATCAGGAAGGCCATTAAAAACTCTTGCCCAGCGTTTAAAAGGTAAAGAAGGTCGTTTCAGAAGTAATCTCTCAGGTAAGAGGGTAAATTTCTCAGCAAGGACAGTAATATCTCCGGACCCAAATATAAGTATCAATGAAGTAGGTGTTCCACACATGATAGCCACAGAGGTCACAGTACCCATATATATCACTGAATGGAACATGGAAGAAATGAAAAAATACATCATGAATGGTCCTAATAAGCATCCGGGGGCTAACTATGTCATACGTCCTGATGAAAGGAAGATCAGAGTGTATGATGAGACCAAAGAATCAATTATTGAGAAATTAGAGCCAGGATTCATAGTAGAGAGACACTTAATGGATGGAGATATTGTTTTATTCAACAGACAACCATCTTTGCACAGAATGTCCATGATGGCTCACGAAGTAAAAGTATTACCCCATAAAACATTCAGACTCAACCTTTGTGTTTGTCCACCATACAACGCTGACTTTGACGGAGATGAAATGAACATGCACGTTTTCCAAACAGAGGAATCGCGTGCCGAGGCTAAATCTCTCATGAGAGTCCAGGAACACATATTATCACCGCGTTTTGGTGGACCCATAATTGGAGGAATACATGATCATATATCTGGAGCATACTTACTCACTAGGGAGGGATCCAATTTCGATGAGGAGGAAGTGTTCCAAATGATTAAAAAATCCCAGTTACCATTACCAAAACCTAAAAATAAAAAATGGACTGGTAAAGAAGTTTTCAGTTTACTCCTTCCCTCAGATCTTAACATGGTATACCGGGCAGAGATATGCCGTAAATGTGATGAATGCCTTCGTGAAGAATGTAAAAATGATGCTTATGTTATCATAGAAAATGGAGAATTGATTTTTGGAGCAATCGATGAAAAAGCTTATGGTGCATTTTCAGGCAAAATATTGGACTCAATTGTAAAAGAGTATGGTACTGACCGGGCCAGACAATTCCTAGATTCAGCCACCAAACTGGCTATCTCTGGGATAATGAAACGTGGATTTACCACCAGTACTGCTGATGAAGAAATACCTCAAGAAGCAAAAGATCGTATCGAAGAACTCCTTTCTAAGGCTGAAAAAAAGGTGGAAATGTTAATTGAAGCTTACCGTGATGATGAACTGGAAGCACTACCTGGCCGTAGTCTCCGAGAAACATTGGAAATGAAGATCATGCAAGTCTTAGGAGAAGCCAGGGATAAATCAGGAGAAATAGCTGAAAGCTACTTTGGGATGGATAATGATGCGGTCATAATGGCCTTAACTGGTGCTAGGGGATCCATGCTTAACTTAACTCAGATCGCAGCATGTGTAGGCCAACAATCTGTTCGTGGTGGTCGAATAGAGAGAGGTTACAGTAAAAGAACTCTACCTCACTTCCAAGAAGGCGACCTCGGTGCAAAAGCCAGTGGTTTTGTTCGTTCTAGTTATAAAGCAGGCCTTGACCCCTTGGAATTCTTCTTCCATGCTATGGGGGGGCGTGAAGGGTTAGTGGACACAGCTATACGTACAGCTCAGAGTGGTTACATGCAACGTAGACTGGTCAATGCACTGCAAGATCTCTCTGTCAGTACTGATGGAACTGTACGGGATAACCGGGGCGTAGTTATACAAACACACTACGGTGAAGATGGAATAGACCCTGCAAAAAGTGACTATGGAAAAGTTGCCGATATCGACAGATTAATTGAAGAAATGAGAATTAAAGCCAAATCAAGTAAATAATCAATCAAAAGTAGATTGATGATTAAACAAACAATATAATAGGATTAACTCACATATGGATTCAGGTGGTTTTGTGGATATAAAAAAAGTTGAAAAGGTGGCCAAAAAGAAAAAAGCCATATTTCCAGAAAAACTCATCCAAGAAATAGCTGAAGCAGCCAAAAAACATGATTTGGATGATAAAGAACTGGAAAAATTGGTTCAAGAAATCAAAAAGGCCTACATAAGGTCGGAAGTCGAGTCTGGTGAGGCGGTGGGTACAGTTGCTGCCCAGTCAGTGGGAGAACCAGGTACTCAGATGACCATGCGTACCTTTCACTATGCAGGAGTGGCAGAACTTAATGTGACCCTAGGATTACCACGATTAATTGAGATTGTGGATGCACGTAAGAAAATATCCACACCAACTATGGCAATATACTTTGATGAAGAAAATGCAAGTGATGAAGAGTTCGTAAGAACCATAGCTAATAGAATAGGTAAAATAACTCTTAATGACATCCTCAATGACTTAAATGTAAACTATGCAAATATGAACATGAGCATAGAGATAGATGAAGATCAAGTTAAGGAGAAACGACTTGACTATGGTGAGGTTATTGCCAAGATAGAGAAAACTTTTAAAAGTGTAGAAATAAATAACAACTTACTCAGTTTTGAACCTAAAATTACTGATCCTAAACATGCAATTAGGGAACTCCGACTTTTAGCTGATAAGGTTCGCGATCTCCAGATAAGTGGAATTAAGAACATAGGGAAGGTAGTGATCCGTAAAGAAGGGCAAGAATGGGTCATTCATACTGAAGGTTCAAATTTAGGGGCAGTTCTGAAAATGGATGGCGTGGATCGAGTTAGAACAACCACCAATGACATACACGAGGTGGAAAAAGTTCTGGGAATAGAAGCCGCTCGAAATGCCATTATTCACGAAGCCCAAACAACTATGGAAGAACAAGGACTCACTGTAGATGTGCGACACATCATGCTGGTGGCTGATATGATGACTTCTGACGGAATAGTCAAATCCATTGGCCGTCATGGAATCAGTGGAGAAAAGGCAAGCGTTTTAGCCAGAGCATCATTTGAAGAAACGGGTAAACATCTTCTCCGGGCCAGCATTAGGGGTGAGATAGACCATCTTACCGGAATAATAGAAAATATTATTATCGGGCAGCCAATACCACTGGGAACAGGATCAGTTGGCGTCATCATGAATGATAAATAGGAGGCAGTCGATGGACGTAGATAGAGGAATTAGAGTAGCAGTAGACACAGGAAATGTCACACTGGGATCCAGCAAAACAATCCAAGCCTTGAAGTTTGGTAAAGGGAAACTAGTCATTATCGCAGAAAATTGCCCACAAGAGGTAACAGAAGATGTGATGCAGTACTCCCAATTATCAGAGATTCCAGTTTACACTTTCCAAGGCAGTAGCGTTGACTTAGGGTCAGTGTGTGGAAAACCATTCACTGTAGCTGCCATGGTAGTAACCGATCCTGGAGATTCCACCATATTAGAAATAGTGGGGTAAGACTGTGACCATCAAATTCAGCACCCATGAAATAAGGTATATAGCCCTCTTTGAGAGCATGACTGGGGCAACAGTTAAAGATTGCTTGGTGGATGATGAAAATGGCAAGATCACATTTNTGGTTAAAAGAGGAGATATGGGTCTGGCCATAGGAAAAAAAGGAAGCACTGTCGCAAAGGTGCAGAAAACTGTAGACAAGGGTGTGGAGGTAATTGAACACTCTGACGACCCTGTAGAATTTATAGCTAATTTGGTAGCTCCTGCCAAAATAAGAAGCATAAGAATACTTCAAAAAGAAAACGGAGAGAAAATCGCCACTATTGAGGCTGATTCAAGAAATAAAAGAACTGCTATTGGAAAAGGTGGGCAAAATATAGAAAGAGCCCGAATACTGGCCAAAAGGCAGCACAATATAAATAATATAGTTATTAAATAGTAAAAACCGGCAACGATCTAATTTTACTGATCAACAAATCCCTGATCCAGGGAAACACCCAACAAAAGGACTGATCAGGGAATAGTCATCGTATTAATGTTAACAAGGAGGAATTCCATTGCCAGGATTATTTGCAGCAAAAAAGCTTAAAAAAAACCGACAAAACTTTCGGTGGAAAGACACAGAATATAAGAGAAAAGCATTGGGGCTGGATGTGAAGGCTGACCCTCTAGAAGGTGCACCCCAAGCACGGGGGATCGTCATTGAAAAAGTAGGAATTGAAGCCAAACAGCCAAACTCTGCCATTAGAAAATGTGTAAGAGTGCAACTCATCAAAAATGGTAAACAGATAACAGCATTCGCCCCTGGAGACGGGGCTATAGGATTCATAGATGAACATGACGAAGTAGTTATCGAAGGAGTTGGCGGATCATCTGGAAGATCTGTGGGAGATATCCCCGGAGTTCGTTGGAAAGTTAGTAAGGTGAACAACGTAGCCCTAGAAGAAATGGTTAAGGGTAAAATCGAAAAACCAGTAAGATAAGTGAGGTCATGATATGAGCTTCAAAGTATTTGACAATTGGGAACTGGACGAAGTCAAGGTAGAAGACCTGGGACTGGTCAATTATGTCTGTTTGGACGAGATAATGGTTCCTCACACTATGGGGAGGCACGTCAAGAGACAGTTCGCCAAATCAAGAGTATCTATTGTGGAAAGATTAATGAATAAGATCATGAGAACTGAAAGGAACTCAGGTAAGAAAAATAAGGCTTATAACATCGTAAAAGAAGCTTTTACGGTTATAAATAAACGCACCAAAGAAAATCCAATCCAAATCTTGGTAAAAGCTGTCGAAAATGCTGCACCTCGTGAAGAAACTACTCGTATTAAATACGGTGGAATTGGTTATCAAGTAGCAGTGGACATAGCACCCCAGCGTCGAGTAGACCTTGCAATTGGTTTCATAACAAAGGGAGCACTCCAGTCAGCTTTCAAAAGGAAAAAATCTGCTGGAGAATGCTTGGCAGAAGAACTCATGTTGGCAGCAGAAGCAGACACCCGGAGTTTTTCTGTAGGTAAAAAGGAGGAAAAAGAGCGAGTGGCCAGATCAGCCCACTAAGTTGGTTAGCCATAAACTCAACCTATTTATTTTATCTTAAAATTTATTTTTAGGTGATTGTTTTGAGTAGACGTACTAGAATGATCAACAAGATCAAAGAATTGATGTACGAACCGGATTACATCCGGAACATCGGAATTGTGGCCCATATTGACCACGGAAAAACAACCTTATCAGATAACTTACTGGCAGGCGCAGGTATGATTTCATCAGAATTGGCTGGAGACCAGTTATATCTTGACTTTGATGAACAAGAACAAGCCAGGGGGATCACCATCGACGCGGCAAACGTGTCTATGGTGCACAAATACAAGGATGATCAATACCTAATCAACCTCATCGACACACCAGGTCACGTTGACTTTGGTGGGGATGTAACACGTGCTATGAGAGCGGTGGATGGTGCTGTTGTAGTTGTTTGTGCTGTAGAAGGAATCATGCCTCAAACTGAAACTGTGCTGCGTCAAGCCCTTAAGGAAAATGTGAAGCCAGTGCTGTTCATTAACAAGGTTGATAGGTTAATAAATGAACTGAAATTGGACCCTCAGGAACTGCAGCAAAGATTTATCAAAGTTATTGCTAATGCTAATAAATTAATCAGTAATATGGCTCCTAAGGAACTTAAAAAAGAATGGCAAGTAAAAGTCGAAGATGGGAGCGTAGCATTCGGATCTGCATATCATAACTGGGCAATTAACATGGACATTATGCAAAAAACTGGCATTAACTTCAAAGACATTCTTGACTACTGTAATAATGAAAACCAGAAAGAATTAGCCCAAAAAGTACCGTTATCTGAAGTATTGCTGGGAATGGTAGTAGAGCACTTACCAAGTCCTAACAAAGCCCAGCCTTACAGGGTGCCCAGCATCTGGTCCGGAGACATTGAAAGTGCAGAAGGGCAGGGAATGCTTAAAACAGACCCAGATGGACCACTCGCTGTTATGGTTACTGATGTGAGCATAGACAAACATGCAGGGGAAATAGCCACTGGACGAGTGTATGGAGGGACACTGGAAAAGGGAAGCGAAATATTCATGGTAGGTAGTCATGGAAAAGCACGAACCCAGCAAGTAGGAGTCTATTTCGGACCAGAACGAGTGAACACTGACAGAGTACCTGCAGGAAACATCGTAGCCATCACTGGGGCGCGAAACGCTGTTGCCGGGGAAACCATTTGTGACATGGACCGTAAAATTGATGCCTTTGAAGGATTAGAACATATTTCAGAACCAGTAGTCACTGTTGCTGTTGAAGCTAAAAATACCAAAGACTTACCCAAACTCATTGAAGTGTTAAGGCAAGTTGGGAAGGAAGATCCGACTGTCAAGATGCAAATCAATGAAGAAACTGGCGAACACTTGGTTGCTGGAATGGGTGAACTTCACTTGGAAATCATAGCCTATCGTATTAATGATAAAGGTGTGGAAATTGAAACCTCGGAACCCATTGTGGTGTACCGGGAGACCATTGCCGGAACAGCCGGACCAGTGGAAGGAAAATCACCAAACAAACACAACCGTTTCTATATAGAAATAGAACCATTAGACGAACCAGTTTATCAAGCAATTGTTGATGGGGATATTAAGGAAGGTCGAGTTAAAGGGAAAGAATTAATCCCCAAATTCCAAGAATATGGATTACCCAAAGAACAAGCTCGAAAAGTCTGGGATGTATATGACAAGAGCATATTCGTAAACATGACCCGAGGTATACAGTACTTGGATGAGATCAAAGAATTACTATTGGAAGGATTTGAAAGTGCAATGGATGACGGACCCATAGCTAAAGAAAAAGTCATGGGAATCAAGATCAAACTCATGGATGCAAAGATACACGAAGATGCCGTGCACAGAGGGCCAGCACAAGTACTGCCAGCTATAAGAAAAGCAGTTTATGGAGCAATAATGATGGCTGAACCTGCACTACTCGAACCTATACAGAAGGTATTTATCAACACACCCCAGGATTATATGGGATCAGCCACTCGTGAGATCCAGAATAGACGAGGTCAGATTTTGGACATGGGCCAAGAAGGAGACATGTCGACAGTGGAATCAAAGGTACCTGTGGCTGAAATGTTTGGATTTGCAGGAGATATACGTTCAGCAACAGAAGGCCGGTGTCTCTGGTCAACAGAGAATGCAGGGTTCGAAAAACTTCCACGTGAACTTCAAAATACCATAGTACGTGAGATCAGGCAACGTAAAGGATTATCTGATCAGCCTTATGGTCCTGAACATTATTTGGGATAAAAAAAATCTAATATTTAGCACTTATTATTGATACCCCTTAATTTTTTTGGGTTGTATTCTCTACATTGAGAATACCATAAAAATCTGGATAAAATATAACCATAACTTGACATGGTCAATCCAGATCAAAAATGTTGTACTGGTTACTTTAAATAGTGGAACCAATAAATTCAACCAGTACGCTTAGTAAACTCTCTAAATAATCATTGTAAGAGAATTATTATTGGAGGAATAATTATGGCTAAAGGAAAAGAACACATGAATTTGGCGTTTATTGGACACGTAGACCATGGTAAATCCACTTTAGTGGGGCACCTGTTACTACAGTCTGGATCTATCGCTGAACAACAGTTATCTGAAGGAGAAAACAAGTTTAGATTTGTTATGGATAAATTATCCGAAGAAAGAGATAGGGGAGTGACCATAGACTTGGCACATGCCCGATTTGACACTCCCAAATTTGAATTTACCATTGTGGATTGCCCAGGTCACCGTGACTTTGTTAAAAACATGATCACTGGTGCCTCACAAGCAGATGCTGCAGTTCTCGTGGTAGCAGTTGATGATGGTGTAATGCCTCAGACCAAGGAACACGCATTCCTTGCTAGAACCTTAGGAATTAACCAACTCATCATTGGTATCAACAAGATGGACTTAGTAGATTACAGTGAAGAAAAATTCAATGAACTTAAAGAAGAAATTTCTGAATTAGTTAAAACTGTAGCTTACAAACCAAGTGACATTAACTTCATACCTCTATCTGCATTTGAAGGGGATAATATAGCTGAATCATCTCCTAACACTCCTTGGTATAAAGGACCAAGTCTAATTAAAGCGTTGGATGAATTCACTGCACCTGAAAAACCTACTGACTTACCATTACGGGTTCCAGTACAGGATGTTTACTCCATCACTGGTGTGGGAACCGTGCCTGTGGGCCGGATTGAAACTGGAGTTATGAAAAAAGGCGACAATGTAATTTTTGAACCACCGGGGGCAAGTGGGGAAGTTAAATCTATTGAAATGCACCATGAAATGCTGGATAAAGCAGAACCAGGTGATAACGTAGGATTCAACGTTCGTGGCGTAGGTAAAAATGATATTCGGCGTGGTGACGTTGCCGGACACACTGACAATGCTCCAACTGTTGCTAAGGAGTTCACAGCACAGATTGTAGTTCTGCAGCACCCGGGTGTTATTACTGTAGGTTACACTCCTGTGTTCCACTGTCACACTGCTCAAGTTGCTTGTACCTTTTTGGAACTCCAGAAAAAACTGGATCCTGCAACTGGTCAGGTTAAAGAAGAAAACCCAGACTTCTTGAAAACTGGGGATGCTGCATTTGTAGTGGTTAAACCTACCAAGCCAATGGTCATTGAGAAGATCAAGGACATACCACACATGGGGCGGTTTGCTATCCGTGATATGGGTCAGACTGTTGCTGCTGGTATGTGTATTGATTTAGTGCCAGCAAAATAAAGATGGCATAAATTTTATTGAAGGTAGACTGGATCCATACCAGTTTACACTACCTTCTCTTTCTTTTTAATGGAGGAATCGAGTAATGAACAAAGCTAGAATCAAACTCACCGGCACCGACCCAGAGAAACTGGCCTATGTCTGTGACCAACTAAAGAGGATCGCAGAAAGGACTGGTGTAGATCTCTCAGGACCAATACCACTACCCACCAAGAAATTAGTAGTACCCACCCGGAAATCACCTGATGGTGAAGGAAAAGCAACATGGGAAAAATGGGAATTACGAATCCACAAAAGACTGGTGGGAATCGAAGCCGATGAAAGGGCAATGAGACAAGTTATGAAAGTCAATGTGCCTGACAATGTGAGCATAGAAATAGAACTACGCAGTTAAATCAAAAACACTAATCACAGCTGAAAACAACAGCTTAAAAAAATTATTCTCATATTTTATCTCTCTTTTTTCAATAAGACGAAATATATCATTTGCCAAACTTAACCTTTAAAAAGAATCAAAATGAACTAAGATGCCGGGATAGCCTAGCCAGGTAAGGCGCGGGACTTGAGATCCCGTGGAGCATGGCTCCTCCAGGGTTCAAATCCCTGTCCCGGCGTATATATATTTATTATTCTTATTTTTCTTAGATTAACGAAAAGAAATCTTTTTCAAAGTATCTCATTATATAATGGATTACAATTTTACATATGAAAATTTACTTTTTTCATATTTGTTTCATGGAGGAGTTCAGGCCGGCCCCCCAGGATTATTAGAGGCTCGGCCGACCCTACAAAGTAGTTAATGGAATTTGTGTTCATGTTGTTTTAAGTGTTTACAGATGTTTTTGGATCTTTTTCGTTGATTGGGATGTTTTGCAATTCTACTATTAATGTTTCTTCTTCAAGAGCTCCACAATCGTTGATAACGCATTCTTTAATTTTTGATTGGATATTATTGGCATTTTCTACATCCACCATATCTATTAACTCCACTTGTTCTTGGAACCGTTGTATGGCTTCAGGGGGGATGTTTTCTATGAATGGAATGGCTCCAGTTGCATTAATTATCTTTCCTTTTTCAGGGTCAACACCGTTGGTGTGAAGTGATTTAATACTTTGGCCTGTAATATGTCCCATCACTTCGGCTCCACATACTAACAAAAATCTAAGGTTAGGATTAGAGATTATATTTCCAACAACTTTTTCTATACCTAAATTTTCAGTATGTAGGGGTCCAGATATGCTTGCACCTGCTTTGATAGGTAAATCTTCCATATGAGATCCAAGAGTAACTACCGCAACGGCACTTTCTACATCACCAACTACGTAGTCACCCACTATTTGCGGCCATTCTTGACTCACGGATTTTTTTTCCACCATTATTGACACCTCATATTTACTATCAGTTAATTTTTAACTATTAGTTAATATTTAAATTGTAGTTAAACTGATATAAAGGTTTCTATGTAATAAAAAAAATCATAAAAAAATAATTTTATAACTATCCATTTAAGATGATTCTTGGTATTAAATCAATAGAATTCCCTTTTGATGGGTCGAGTGCTTATTTTTTAAGATCATTAAAGCAATTTTTTTAAGCAATCATATCACATATACTATTGAGATAAAAAGGTGAAGTTGCCATGTCTATTACTTCTAGAAGGGAACGGGAAAAACAAAAACGACAAAATGATATTATTAATGCTGCTGAGAAGGTTTTTTTCGCAAAAGGGTACGATAATGTAACCATGGAAGAAATAGCCAATGAAGCAGAAGTTAACAAAGCACTTCTCTACTATTATTTTAAGAACAAAGAAGCTTTATTTTTTGCAGTGAATCTCTACGGGGTTAAAATATTATATGAAATGTATGTGGAATGCTCAAATCTTGATATTGATGGTTATGGTAAAGTAATGTCAATGATACAAGCTCTTTATGAATTTTCCAAAGAACATCCGGATTATTTCCGTATTTACTGTTACACTGGAACTGAAAGGTTCCAGATGAGTGATAATGAAGATGCACAAAAAATTGTGGACTTACGAACTGGGATGTGGAGACTTATGGTTGAGGCGATAATTGCTGGAATTCAAGATGGAACCATCCGCAATGATCTGGATCCTGTGGAAATGTCCATATACATCAATACTTTAGCTATAAATTCACTTAACCTTGAATTTACTTTTAAAATGGTGTTGGATGCTAGGAAAATTTCATCGGATAACTTCTGGGAAGACTTAGCACGTTTTATTGAACCTTCACTCAAACCATAAAGGAAGTTTCAGCGGCAGGAATATTTCAAAAAAAGATTTGTCAATAGCTAGTGCAATGATTTAAAGTGTTTTAGAATATTGTATGCAAAAATGATTTTTTTTCTCAATTTTCATAATCAATAACCAATTTTTTCTTCCTTATTTACATATCAAACGATTCATTTATTGTAAATATTCATAATAGATAAATTTTCAAATCTTTGGAGGGCACGGTTTTGGAAGTGCTAACACCGCATAATAATCTTAGAAATAAAGCTGAAGAGGCCACATATTCATGATAATTTAATTTAAATTAGTAAATAGAATAATTGTGTATAAAACTAAAAATTTTTGATTACTTAAGCACGATCCAATGTAACCTCAATATCCAATTTTGATTCAAGGTCGTCAATGTTGACTCCTAATGTAGTGAAAACATCCCAAACTTCATATAGTGCGAGTTGCATTAATTCCAATTCTAATCTTTGAACATCACTAGATCTAAAGCGAGTCAGCAAGCCACCATCATCATATTCTGCAAAAATCTTTATACTTCCTTCCAGTTCTTTTTCATCAAAAAAGACCAAAACATTAACCCATGTAATTTTTTCATGGGACAATGAAGAATTCATAATTCTTTCCACAATTTGTGTTTCTATTTCTTCAACATCTTCATCCAGTATTGTTCTATCAAAATTCTGTAAAATTTGTTCAACATCATCCTCTTGAACATCTTTTAAATTGAACTTTTCCATTAATGCAGACCTATCAATTGTTTCTGATTCTTCAGTTTCTCCAGTACTACTATTTTCAACCAATTCTTCATCTAAAACTTTGCTTACACTAGCATCAGGAAGATCAATTTTCTCTGAAAAAGTGCTTGTACTCTTGTTTTCCTGGAGTTTTAACCGTTCTCTATATTTTTGTCTGATTTGTTCTTTTTCTTTGGCTTCTTGTATTTGTGCTTCTTGTATGAGAGCTTCTCTTTCCGGGTTAGTGTGGGTGGTTTTGGTTTTTAGTTGACCTTCTTTTTTTCTTTTTTTATATTTTTGTCTGATTTGTTCTTTTTCTTTGGCTTCTTGTATTTGTGCTTCTTGTATGAGAGCTTGCCTTTCTAAGTCGACGATTCTAGTGTATTTGCCCTGTTTTCGCTGTTTTCTATATTTTTCTCTGATCTGCTCAATTTCGTTTTTTTCTTTTTTAACAGCCTCTCTACGCAGAACTTCTAATTCTACAGTACTCATCTTTTAGTTTCCCTCATAAGATTTTACATGGAGTTTGCACTGGATTTAAAGATATAAATCTTGTAAATCAGTTTTTTTATCGAAATAAAATTACCATGTTTATGCTCTAAATATTGTTGAGAAGCTCTATAAATCTTTTTATCCCATCTAATTGGTTTATTTTCCTTTTTTATGAATAACAGTAGCTAACAACAAAATTGTGTTCAGATAATTTTCATAAATGTAATTATAAAATAATGCAAAAAAAAAATATACTTGAGCAAAGTTGTGGTATGTTCTTGGAACGCGAGTAAATAGTTCTACTTAAAACTTTCTATAATAATTATCCTTATTTTAATTTAATTTTTGAACTGGTAAATTGGGTAATATAATGGGCATGATATTATATTTTGCGAAGAACATTTTTGGGAAACCCTACAAAATCATGAAAATCAGCATCATGGTTGCTATAAGGATTGTGTTATTTTTTGGCACTGTAATTTGTAGATTTTTTCATGATTCATGCCTAAAATGTACAGATAATCACAACACATTTGAGTAAGTACTTAAATGGGTCATGTTTTTAAGGCTCTAAATCTCTTAATTATTTTATTTTTCCATTCATTGTTATGGTGATATTTTCGATTTTTATGTCTTTTTGAGCTTTTTCAAGGGCTCTTTTAACTATAACCTCTATACCTGAACAGCAGGGAACTTCCATGTGCACGATAGTAATGGATTTTATATCTTGCCTTTGAAAAATCTTCGTTAGCTTTTCAATATACCCATCAATAAATTTATCCAATTTAGGGCATAAAATTATTAGAATCTTACCTTTTAGGAATTTTTGATGAAAGTTAGGATAGGCAAATGGTGTGCAATCAGCAGCTATTAAAAGATCGGCATTTTTAAAAAAACGTGTATTCGGATTTAAAAGCTGTAGTTGGATTGGCCAATTCTGAAGTTGGGCTTGCAATATAACTGGTTCATCTGATCGTACTTCATTTTGGCTTAAATCTTGAATTGCTGAACCAGGACATCCACAAGCGAGAGGTTTCTCTTCATATTCAGGAACTTCAATATCGTTTTCTTTCAAAAATTCAATGGCTTCATTTACAAATTCTTCCTGCCCATGCTCCTGAAGATGTTGCAAGTGAGCTTTTATAACATTAGGCCCAGCTTTCACAATGTTTTTTATGACTTCACGTTCATCATATGGTTCAGCTTCCCTTCTTTCAACCTCTATAGCACCTTCCGGACATTCACCAATACAAGCTCCTAAACCATCACAGAATAGATCATTAATTAATCTGGCCTTACCATCAATAACTTGCAAAGCTCCCTCTGGACATCCAGTAACGCAAACACCACAACCATTGCATTTTTCTTCATTAATCTTGATTACATCTCTTTCCATAGAATTCACCATACAAAATTCAATTTTTGAAGAATTTTTTTTTTGATAGTATATTTTCAGTGTATAGAAAAAGGAAAATTAAATATTATTATGAGTTTTTTTCAGATTTAAATTTTAAATAACTGACTTAAAGTTAAGATAATCTTTCAACTTCTGCTTTGAGATGCTTAAGACAAGATTGGAGTAACATTTCCAAGTTTTCCTGCAACTTATCATGCATGTCATCACTCACCAAACCTTCCCATGATTCTTCAGTTCTAACAAACGTTTTGTTATCTGCAAAGTCAATTTTGCAGACATGGATGGCATTTAAACCCATCATTTTTCCAGTCCAAGCTAAAAGATGGGGTGGCTCAACATTCTGCAGTACGGATGTAATGTTTCCTAATCCCGCTTTCCATTGGAATTGTGTTCCAGATTCCAATTCACCATGAGCTAAACATTGTTTCACATCAGGGTTCCACTTAGGCCACCCTTCAAAATCGGTCAGGATCTTCCACACTGTCTCTTGATCTGCATCAATTTCGATTTCAGCTCTAGCCAGCACTGGTGCGTCTTTATTGATACTAACCATTTTTATCCCCCCATATATTATGTTAACTTACAACATATTAAAAGAACTATGTTGATTTTGGAAAAATATTTTATGGATAAATTGGAGTTTCATGGTCTGAAAAGTTGATAAATAACGTTACCGTAGTGCAACCTCTCATTTTATCTTTATATTATTTTAAAAAGTTTTTAAAGAAGTTAAGTCTGTGTTTATTTACAAAAAAAGTTAAACTCTTTATCAATAGTTGATAGATTTTGTAAGATTTCACTAAATATATCGTTGCACAAATTACAGATATAAAAACATTTTAGATTTTTCGATTAATTTTCCCAGTTATTTTTATCTTTAATTAAAATAAATCCTTTGAGGGAGAACTGTCTTCAACTTTCAGGATTTCAGTATAAAAATCCATGATTATGTTCTCTGATTATATTTTTCCCTTAAATCTTTTCATTTTTTAGATTTTGAAGATCATCTAAAGTAATTGAATACATTTTTATTTCTAGGTAAAGGTTTAGGGTTTTTTTTGACTTTGTAGCCCAAAGATACTCCAAAATGGACTTCATAATTCTCTGGAATATTAAATTTTTTCCTATTTTCAATTTTTAAGAAATGAAATTTAGCAAATCCTATCCAGCAAGACCCAATATCCATACTTTCTGCTGAAAGGAGCATGTTTTGCACTGCAGCAGAACAATCTGGTATTGGAGTGACTGCATCTTTCCGTGCAGAAACAATTATGACAGTTGGTGCTTTATGAAATATGTGGAGGTTTTCTGTTTGCCCCATTTGAGATATCCATTTTACATCCATTTGGCTCATCACTTCCTTCGCACCATCGTTGATTTGATTTATCAAATCCTTATCTTGAAGTATAGTGAAGTGCCATGGCTGGTCATTATGTCCGGTTGGGGCATGTATAGCTGATTCAAGTATTTTTTCTAGTTCTTCATCAGTTATCTGGGTTTCCTGGTATTCACGAACACTTCTCCTGTTTTTTATAGTTTCAATAACTTGGTTCATTTTTTGAACACCCTCCAACTTTTATTAGTTTTTTCATTTTCAGTAATTTTATGAAAACCATGAATAATATTATTCTGATTCTAATATGATTTTTACCCCATAAAATCAAAAAAAAAATGATCAATAAATACAAGAATTAAATAGGAAATATGTTAAGCAAGGTGGAAACATGGAAGTAGTAGAAAAAAGGATTGAAGAAAGTAAAGTTGCTTATATTCCGCATAAGGGGAGTTATGATAAGATTCCAGAACTTATGCAAGAAGTCGGGGAGTGGCTTTCAGAAAAAAATCTTCAAATGACTGGCAGAGTTTATGGGACTTACTTCAACAGCCCTGAAGATACTCCCACTGAAAATCTACAGTATGAAATCGGGTTTTCATTTGAAGGAACAACTATGCCTGAGGGTAAAATAGGCATTAAAGAAGTTCCAGAACATACTGTACTAACAGCTATGCACAAAGGGCCCTATACTGAAATCGGACCAGTAATTCATGCTGTGGCAGATTATGCAGTTAAAAATGGTTATGATATTGTCGGCCCAGTCACTGAAGTATATCTGAACAGTCCATTGGAAGTTCCAGAAAGCGAGCTTCTCACAGAAGTGCAGTTTCCAGTCATTAAATTGTAAAAAAAGTGATTTTTTTATTATTTTAAAACTTTTTGTGATTTACTGAAAACATCAAATTTTTATCTCTAATTAGCCAAAAATGATTTTTTTATCCGAAAAATGATATTTAACCATATGTGATTAAGTTCTTTAGCTAGTTCACATTTGGGTGTAATTTAGGCATAATTATTTATCTTCCGGATTAGAAAAAATAGATTAATTCTTCTTTACCCTTGAATCAAATTAAAGGAAATGAAAAGTACTGGTTTAATCGTGGCAAAAACGATTTATACAAAAAAGACATCAGTAGATGTAAACATCTCAAGAATTTATGATGATAACAACATTAAGAATTTCATTATCTATTAATAATATTAAAAATAATATTAACACTTGGTTCACTATTGTCTGAAGGGGACCAGGAGAAAAAATGCGAAATCTAGAAAAATTAAGTTCATTTAAAGAATACATTCCCAGAATAGTAGAACCCAGCTCAAAAAGTATTGCTTTGTTAGTTGACGGTCCGAACATGTTACGGAAAGAATTCAGTTTTGATCTGGATACTGTGCAAGAATTACTTGCAGATTTTGGGAAAATAAAGGTCGGCAAGGTGTTTCTCAACCAGTACGCCTCAGATAAGCTCATCGAAGCTATTGTTCGTCAGGGCATGTCTCCCATCATTGTTGCTGGAGATATTGATGTTCAAATGGCTGTGGAGGCATTTGAGGCTATTCATAACCCCAATATTGACGTGGTTGCGCTGATGACTCGTAATACTGATTTTTTACCACTAATTAACATTGCTAAAGAAAAAGGTAAAGAAACACTAGTAATAGGTGCTGAACCAGGTTTCAGCATTGCTTTGAAAAATTCAGCAGATAATACCATTTTATTGAAGAAACAACAACATCCCCACGGAGCAGTTTAAAAAAAGATATTTTTCATATTAAAATTATCGTTATCCTAATTATTACTTTTTTATTTTCATAGATAGTAATGTCATGTTTTTTTTTTACTTGCGTATTACTAAAAATATAAATATTTTATTCATAGGCAAACTGATGATGGATTAACAAAACAAGTTGTAATAGACTTTTTTTTTGATAATCGCAAATCCCACAAATAAAGACCATTATTAACCTTTCCCTAACTTTTCGTGTCAATATATGTTTTCAAGGAAAATTAAACATTTATGGAGGCAATTGGGAATAGACCAGCAAGTTGGTCGTATACATGTTATGGCACTGGCTTTTTGATTAAAATAGGATTGAATAATTTCCCCAACACAGATTTTTTTTGGAAATTCACCATAATATGTGGGCCAACAAAGAAATAGGTTTAAATTATTACTAGTAACGAATGTTGTAAGCTGGTTTCAGAGAACTTGAAAATTGTAATTTCAAGAAAATGACTACTACGAAACTTAGGAAAATTTATATGCGTGTAGGTTCTATCTTTACGAGTCTATAAAAAAAAATTTATTAAACCTTGTTATAATTATTCACATAATTTAAAAGATAGTCGATTGAAATTTACAGTAACTAGGCTGAAAGACACAATAATTTGAGTTATTAACATACATAACTGATAATTAGGCGAATTTAAATCTTCTTATGTGGTAATGATAATTCCTAAAAGTGTGATTCTCCATGAGAACCATCATTGAAGAAGTTTAATGTGGATACTTTTTATCGAAGCATACATATGATTATGGGGATTTAAATGGTTATTATTGGTCTGAGAGGTGTTTTATAATGTACGTGGTTGTAATGGGTGGTGGGAGAGTAGGCTTGAACCTCGCCTCTTTCCTGATTGCTGATGGTCATGATGTTACCTTGATTGAAAATGACGAAAATTTATGTTCCAATGCAGCTGCTGAACTCGATGCTCTGGTTATTTGTGGTAATGGCACTGATACTAAAACTTTGGAAGAAGCTAACGTATCCAGTGCTGATGTTTTTGTTGCAGCCACTGGAAACGACGAAGCAAACCTCCTCGCTTGCATCTTAGTGAGGGAATGCAGGATCCCCAAAATTATTGCCAGAGTAAGTGAACCTAGTCATGCCGAGGCATTTAGAAAAGTAGGAATTGATTCAGTTATAAGCCCAGAAATCACCGCAGCCAGTTATGTAGAAAAATTAATAATCAGGCCAAAAATTGCTGATCTGGTGGTTATGGGAAGGGGTGATGCTGAATTACTTGATTTTAAATTGGAAAATAAAAAGGTGATTGGCCAGAAAATCGGCGATATTAGTCCCACTGAAGACTTTATAATCGTTGCAGTATATGAAAACAGCGATATAACCATTCCAAAACCAGATATTGTCCTAAAAGAGGGAATGAAGGTTTCTATTCTTGTTAAAACAAAAGCCGCCCGAGAAGTTATGAAACAATTCACAAGATAATAATGATTAACTAAATACCAGATCTAGTTTATATTTGAATTTTCTGGATATTAAATCTTAAGTTCGGATGATTTGATTAAGAAATTCCTTTTAGATAAAAGATTCTCACTACTTGTCTTTTAAATTGCCATATTAAAAAAATTAATTAGAATTAATCCATAAATTGATTTATAGTGGAAAATATTATGATATTGGTTACTGGTGCAACTGGTCACATAGGAAATGTCCTTGTACGAAAGTTAACATCTAAGGGAAAAATAGTAAGGGTGATAACCCTTCCTGGTGATGATAGTAAAGCACTCTCTGGATTGAATATTGAGCACATGGAAGGAAACATAACGGATTATGATTCAATTTTGCCTTTTTTTGATGGTGTAGATGTGGTGTTCCATCTGGCTGGGATGATTTCAATAATGCCTGGACAAGATGAGCTTCTCTATAAAGTTAATGTAGAGGGAACTCGTAATGTGGTTAAAGCATGCTTGGAGAAAAATATAAAGCGTTTAGTCTACACAAGTTCTGTTCATGCGCTGAGAGAACCTCCTCACGGAACCGAAATCAACGAAACATGTTCATTCCAACCAGAGTATTCCAGGGGTGGGTATGACCGTACCAAGGCTCTTGCATCATTAGAAGTACTTGAAGGTGTTAAAAAGGGTTTAAATTCAGTTATAGTATGTCCGAGTGGTGTTATAGGTCCTTATGATTACAATATATCTCAGATGGGGCAGTTAATATTAAATTATACTAATGGGGCAATGAAAGCCTATATCGATGGAGCCTATGACTTTGTTGATGTTCGAGACGTGGTCCAAGGACTAATACTAGCATGTCAGAATGGTAAAAACGGTGAAATTTACATATTATCTGGGGAAAAAATTACTGTAAAGGAACTCATGAAAACTTTGGAAGATATTACTAAAATAAGACGTCCTTGGCTAAAAATCCCCCATTGGTTGGCCAACACCGTTGGAAAAATAGCTCCAATATACTACAAAAGCCAAGACAACAAACCACTTTTCACTAGCTATTCTATGGAAGTGTTGTTGAGTAACTGCGACATAAACAATTCAAAAGCTAAAAAAGAATTAGGATACAATCCACGCCCCATTAAAGAGTCTGTTAAAGATTCTGTGCAATGGTTTATAGATAATCCTCCATTTTAACTTACTAACAATCTTTTTCAATTGCAATTTGGTTTATTTTTTTCTTTACCAAAATAACACATCGTTCTCCTTCTTCATCAAGTCTTGAAACTTTAGTAGGCTTTAAACCTTCACAGGCCACGATTTTAAGGACATTAATCGTTTCTGCAACTATAACTCCTTTCTGTTTTAATATTTTATCCACACAAGATGAATCACAACCATTCACGGCTAAAATGGGAAATTTTTTTATAATCTCACCGAAACCTTCTTTATCTGCTGATGTGGCGCCCATACATATAGAAATTAGCTTATCTGATTTTTCAACCATGTCGGAACAAACCACTCTTGTGATAAGGCCATGAGGGCTCATCCCACTACAGGGAGCCAGGGCTAACTTTTTTTCTTTCATATTATTACTCCACTCCATTAATCAACAACTATGAGAACAAAGAAATTAATTCAATCCATGTCTTTCCAACTGTTTTTTCAATATTTTTCTACTGTTTGAAGTTCCATGTCCCGGCAAAAAAACTTTACAACCAGTTTTCAGAAGTTTTTCCCAGCTTTGGATCATAGTGGGCACATCATCGGCAAATGGGGGGAATATAGACCAACTGAATACTCCAAACATGGCATCACCAACCAGTGCAATCTCTCCATCCACAATCAAACTCATTGACCCTTTTGTATGGCCGGGGGTATGAATCAAGTAACAGTTGGGACTCAGAAAATAATAATCATCCACCAAAATGTCAGGAAAAATTTTTTCATAACTGGAAAGTCTATTGAGTTTCCTACCCACGCCCGCAATAATTCGAGTTAGAATGTTAGTTCCTTTGGGAATGAGAGAGTTTCCCTGCCTTAAAATTTCTCCTTCACTACTTTGGATTACTATTTTAGGTCGATATTTTTCTTTAATAATATTCACATTTTCAAAATGATCATAATGAGCGTGAGTTAAAATAAGATATGATAACTCTTTTTCACCAAGGAACTTATTCAACTTTCCCATTAACGTCTTTCTAGATTTTTTTATTGAAGTATCTACTAAAAATGAAACACCCTTATCAAAAATTAAGTAAGAATTGCTTCTACCCCCAGAAGTCTGATAAACCTCGCATCCATTGGTAGTAACCCATTTCAATTATAAAACACCTTTAATTATTATAATCATGAAGGATTAAGAATTTATTCAACTTATTTATAAATTAGTTGAATTAAACTTAATTTGTTTATTAGAAATATT
>JGI24710J26742_10000867_pt1 | contig 28279 bp, 28 predicted proteins | sample BioPla2DNA2_FD_26742 | JGI IMG/M metagenome (IMG submission 26742)
TATCAGCTGGATCGTATGCTGGCTGCCTTTTTTATTGTATCCATCAATACGGGCGCCTATATGGCGGAGGTGGTACGCGGCGGTATTTTATCGGTCGACAAAGGGCAGTACGAAGCCGCCAAAGCGATCGGTATGAACCATGTCCAGACGATGGTCTATGTCGTTTTGCCGCAGGCCATCCGCAATATCCTGCCCGCTGTGGGAAATGAATTTATCATAAATATTAAAGACACCTCGGTCCTGAATATAATCGGGGTAACCGAACTCTTCTTTCAAACGAGAACCGTGGCGGGAATCAATTACTTCTACTTTGAAACCTATTTCATCACCAGTCTGATTTATCTGTTTATGACCTTCACCATTACACGCATACTGCGTCGTATTGAAGACCGGATGGATGGTTCAAAAACGTATCAGCTGAATCAGCAGCAGGTATAATATGAGCAAATTAATTGAAGTGAAAAATATAAAAAAATCCTTCGGTGAGAACGAAGTGCTTAAGGATATCGACTTTCACGTGGACAAAGGCGAAGTGATTGTTATTATCGGACCCTCCGGATCCGGAAAGTCGACCTTGTTGCGCTGCATGAATCTGCTGGAAGAACCGGACGGCGGCGCTCTTTTGTTCAAAGGGGAAAATGTATTGGACGGGCAGCATGATCTGAATGCATTCCGAAGAAATTTCGGGATGGTGTTTCAGCAATTTAATCTGTTTCAATCCTATACGGTTTTGGACAATTGTCTACTGGGGCAGGAAAAAGTGCTCGGCAAAAACCGGGAAGATGCCGAAAAAATTGCGCTGAAAAATCTTGACTATGTGGGCATGACTCCGTTTATACATGCCAAACCCAAACAACTCTCCGGCGGCATGCAGCAGCGTGCTGCCATTGCGCGTGCGCTGTGTATGGAACCGGACGTTCTTCTGTTTGATGAGCCGACTTCGTCGCTGGATCCGGAGATGGTCGGAGATATTCTCATTACCATGAAGCAATTGGCAAAAGAGGGAATGACAATGGTTGTCGTTACTCATGAAATGCAGTTTGCCAGAGATGTCGCGGACCGCGTGGTCTTTATGGCAGACGGTTATATTGTAGAAGAAGCCAAGCCGGAAGAGATCTTCACCAATCCGAAGGAAGAGCGTACTAAGCTCTTCTTGCAACGCGTAGTGGATCGTTAGTTTTTTGTAAGAGAAGCGACGTACCTTTCTGTTATAATAGACACGAAGCATACGCTTCATAAAGGAGGTACGATTTCCATGAAGAAAAAAATACTCTGTTTCGTATTGCTATTTGCTTTGCTTCTACCGGGATCGGTTTTTGCCACATCTATCGATACGACGGTTATTAATGAGAAATGGGGGAAGCCCACGTTTGCCTGGGGCGCTTCGCTCAGTGACCCGGAGCGGGAAGAAACGATGCGTTTATTGGACATCGCCGCGCCGGAAAATGTAAACAGTGTGTCCGTGACCGGGCAGGATCTGGTCAAGTATCTGGGAGACGGGATCGACAGTACCGATTCCATGATTTCCTCCGTGTTGGTGACCCGGCAGGACAAGGGCCGCGGGGTGGAAGTGGAAATAAAAACACCGGACAATATCACGCAGATCTCCGCCAATCAATACGCCAATGCGGCAATAACAGCGGGTGTCACCGATGCGAAGATTTTAGTCGGCGCCGTCCGGCCGGTGACCGGTGAGAGTGCATTAACCGGTGTGTTCAAGGCTTTTGATGCCAACGGCGAAGTTTTGGATCAGGACCGGATGCAGGTTGCACAGGAAGAAATTGACGCAACAAACGAAATTGTGCAGGCCAATAAGGATGACAGCGGTTTTACCACAGAACAGTTTAATGCCGCTATCACCGAGATTAAGGCACAGCTGCAGGCATTGCGGGAAAAACAGGGAGAGCTTGCCACCCGCGAAGACATTGAACGCATTATCAATGATGCATTGGCAAAGTTTCAGCTCGATCACATCATTACCAGCGAGCAGATTGACCGCCTGATTTCCCTGTTCGAAAAGTATCAGAAAACCGATGCGGTGCTTGCCCCGGAAGTGAAAGAACAGTTGAGCCAATTAGGAGACAAATTGGGCGATATTTATAAGCAGGCGCAGGAAACCGGTCTGTTGGATCAGATTGCCGCTTTCTTCCGTCAGCTGTGGGAAGCGATTAAAAATATCTTCCAGTAAACAAATTGAGAATCGGCGGATACCTGTATCCGTCGATTCTTTTTTTATACTATAAGTACAACGCATTTTTGCGGATTCGGCCTTTCATTATGCATGAACTCTCTGTAAATCGGAAAAAATAGCCGTCCATTTTTATAAGCCTGCTATACATTGCGGTAAAATTGCCAATTTCTTTGTGCGCAAAGGCAGTTGATTTAGTGTATAATGGATGCACATTAAGCATAGGAGGGAATCATGTCGCTGAATCGGAATGACTTTCAGGCCATCCAAAGAGCGCTGGAAAATAATTTTCTGTATCGCAACGACGAAGACTCGCTCCATGTGTTGCTGTCGCTATTGGAAAATGAGTACCGCGTAAAAAAGCTAAAACCTAAATACACTTGTATGCGCTCTATTGCGCGCAGTATTCGCCGGGTACTTAGAAACAGGCAGGATGCGCGGGAGATTGTCGCAACGCTGACCCGCATCTTAAGTGAAGAGATCAATCGTCTGGAATTTGCGGTGTATTTAGAGGGATATTCGCTGGGTTATCAGGATAAGGACTGGACCGACCGACTGGAAATGGCCACATTGGAACAGATTCCGGTCGAGGATTTATATAATCGGCAGAGTTTGTTTCATACCCGTCTGAACAGCGATCTCCTGGTTCTGAAAAATCGCCTGATAGATCAGATTGAAGAACATACGCCAAATTACAAGCGTTTAAGCGTTCTTACGAGCAAGTACTGTGAAAAGCGTGTTTACCGAAAAGTTATGAAACTGAACACCTATCTGCATAAGCAGTTGGTTTTATGGCAGGATGATCGTTCGGAACGCATGGCGATCACAGAACCCGCTATACTTGTAACCGGAGAACTGGAAAGAATTTACGAGCGCATTGTCCGCGCCTACGCGAAGAGCATTCAAAAGCTGTTTAAAGAAGCCTACTGGTACGGCCTGAATGACCGGGTTATCAGCCGCTACTAAGCAACACGGGGAGAGTCTCATAAACGGATTCATACAAGGGATCCTACGGGGGAGAATCAAATGATCAAATCACCGGATAATATGCGCAAAGCGCAAGTGGAAGGACCGCGAGGCGGAGAAGGTATCGTGGAGTTCACGTATATACTGGAAACGGAGGAAATGGCGGACTCCTGTACCATGTTTGCCCGGCTCTATCTGCATCCAGGTGCCTCGGTCGGAGAGCACAGCCATACCGAGGATGCGGAAGTCTATTATATTCTCACCGGGACACTGGAAGCCGATGATAACGGGACGATAAAAACGGTTGGCCCGGGGGATGTCATTTACACGGGGGACGGCGCGTATCACAGCATACGCAATGTAGGGGAGCAAACGGCTGAAATGCTGGCTGTGATCCTTACGTAATTTGTTACAATTGAATAAATATGGTATAATAAATTGATTTGAGAGTGGGCTGGCCCACTCTCGCTTTTTTACAAAACAGCAAAGAGGGGAGACAAATATGAAGAGTATGGATTTTGAAACGCAGTTTTCCCAACCGCTCAAAGATCTCGGAGTGGATCTGATTGAAGTCGAGTTCAAAAAAGAAGGTCGCCATCAGGTGCTCCGCTTCTATATCGATTCCAAAGAAGGGATTTCGATGGAAGACTGCGAGCGCGCCAGTCGATATATCAGCCAGGTGTTGGATGAAACCGATCCGATTTCCGGTTCCTATAATCTGGAGGTCAGCTCGCTGGGGTTGGACCGAGCCATGAAAAAGGACAAAGAGTTGGAAAACGCCATCGGTAAAGACATTATCCTGCGTTTTTACGGCACGGAAGACGGACAGAAAGAAATATCCGGTACGCTGATCGGTTTTGACGACACCGTGTATCGGATTACGGTTGAAACAGAAGAACGGGCATATGCCCGCGACTCGGTTGCGAGCATTCGCAAGCAGATAAAATGGTAAGGGGGAGAGTATGGACGCTGATTTCATTCTGGCGTTAAACGAAATTGAAAGGGAAAAGGGGATACCGAAGTCGGTCATTTTTGATGCCCTAAAAAAAGCTCTGGAAAAAAGCTATGAAAAGAATTTCAACGACAAAGCCAATGTCATCGTTGAAATTGACGAGGAATCCGGAAAGATCGATGTTTTCTCCCTTCTGGATGTAGTGGAGGATGTACACGATCCCGTAACCGAAATTCTGTTGGACAGTGCCAGAAATATGCAGGCAGGCGTAAAAGTGGGCGATGTGATCCGTAAGCCGGTTACGCCAAAGGACTTTGGCCGCATTTCGGCACAAACGGCCCGAAATATCGTCATTCAGAAAATCAAGGATGCCGAACGGGAAGTGGTATACAATGAATTCGCGGATCGGGAAAAAGAAATGATCACCGGTACGGTACAGCGCTATGAACGAAACAATGTATATATCAATATGGGCCGTACCGAAGGGCTTTTGCCTCTATCGGAACAGGTGCCCGGGGAACGCGTGGTAGCCAATCAGCGCATGAAGCTTTTTATCCAGGAAGTGCGCAATTCTCCGAAAGGCCCCCAGATTGTTCTTTCCAGGGCCAATCCCGGCCTGGTTATCCGTATGTTTGAAACGGAAGTGCCGGAGATCTCTGACGGGGTTGTCGAAATCTTTTCGATCGCACGCGAAGCCGGTTCCCGCACAAAGATTGCCGTATTTTCCCGCGATGAAAATGTGGATCCGGTCGGTGCCTGTGTCGGTTTCAAAGGAGCCAGGGTGCGTGCCATTGTCGATGAACTCGGCGGGGAAAAGATTGACATTATTGTTTGGGATAAAGATATCCGCACATTTATTGCCAATGCGTTAAGCCCCTCCAAAGTCACCCGTGTCATCGTAAAAGAAAAGGAAAAGACGGCGCTGGTCGTCGTTCCGGATGATCAGTTGTCGNTGGCCATCGGAAAAGAAGGGCAAAATGCCCGCTTGGCAGCAAAGNTGACCGGCNGGAAGATCGATATCAAAGGGGAATCTTTTGTAACAGAAGAAGAATTGGCAGAAGATGTGCCTGTCAGCCCCACACCGTCCGATTTCTTTGATGCCATTCATGAATTGCAGACAGAATCGACGGATGAAACAGAAAATGAACCCTGGTTCGATGAGGTACAAGCGGAGGATCTGCAGACCGATGAAGATAGCGTAACGGCGGCAGACGATCCCATAGAGGAGAATGCAGACAATGAAACCCAGGAAAATCCCCCTGCGTAAATGTATCGCCTGTGAAAAACAGTTTCCGAAAAAGGATCTGCTTCGGATCGTTCTTCATCCGCAGGAGGGAGTCGTGATAGATCCCGGCGGTAAGAAAAACGGACGCGGCGCCTATATTTGCAAAAAAGAGGAATGTATCCTCCTGGCCAAGAAGGCAAAAAAACTACAACACGCATTAAAAACCAATATCGAGGATGGCGTATATGAGCAAATAATTGAGTTATTGCAGTCATCCGAATGATCGCATTCGGGAGGTGCGCGAATGAGCAAAAAACGAGTCTATGAACTGGCAAAAGAGTTGAATGTCTCCAGCAAAGAACTGATGAACATGCTGGAAAAACGAAATATTAAAGTAAAGAGTCACATGGCCATGCTGACCAGTTCCGAAGTGGAACAGATTCAAAAAGTCATCAAGGAACACGGCAGCATCGACAATGTGCCGAAAGCCCCTGTGCAAAAGGCAGCCGAGCCCAAGCCGCAAAACAATAAGGCAAAACCGGCACAAAAAAATCCGGCCCCGCAAAAGAAACCCGCAGGGCAAAACCATCCGCAGGATGCGGATAAAAAAGAAAACCGGGGATCCCGTAAAGAAACACCAAAAAAGAACCCGGCGCAAAAAGACCGCTCCCAACAAAAATCCCGGCGCGGGCAGCAGGCACAGCAGGGTAAAAACAAGCGTGGCCGTCAAAAACAAGCCCCGCAAAAGAAAGAAATGCCGCCGATTGATTTGGACAAAGAAGTGGAAATTGAATCCAATATCGTTGTGAAAGACCTCTCCCAAAAGCTGGGGATCGGCGTCAGCCAACTGATGGGAAAACTGATGATGCTGGGTGTTATGGCCAATCAGAATCAGGAGATCGGTTTTGAATATGCCGAATTGGTCGCATCNGAATTCGGACGGAAAGTCGTACTGAAAGAATCCCGCCATACGCTGGATACGGAGTCGGAAACCGGCGATATTTTCGGTCTGGATTTTGAGGACAAAGAAGAAGAATTAGTACCACGTTCTCCGGTAATCACCGTCATGGGGCATGTTGACCACGGAAAAACCTCACTTCTGGACGCCATCCGCGACACCAATGTAACCCGCGGGGAAGCCGGCGGAATCACACAGCACATTGGTGCATACACAATTACCATTCAGGGTGAGAAGATCGTGTTTTTAGACACCCCCGGCCACGAGGCCTTTACGACCATGCGTGCGCGCGGTGCCATGGTTACCGATCTGGCAATCCTTGTGGTTGCCGCCGACGACGGCGTCATGCCGCAAACCATTGAAGCGATCAATCATGCGAAAGCCGCGGAAGTCCCGATTATTGTGGCTATCAATAAAATGGATAAACCCGATGCAAATCCGGACCGGGTCAAACAGGAATTGGCCGAGCACGGTATTGTTCCCGAAGAATGGGGCGGTGATGCCATTATGGTTGAAGTCTCTGCGCTGAAACACGAAGGAATCGATGATCTTTTGGAAATGATCCTGATGGTTGCGGAGATGCAGGAGCTGAAGGCAAATCCCAAACGCGCCGGTATCGGTACGGTTATCGAGGCCCAGCTCGACAAGGGTAGAGGCCCCGTTGCTACCATCATTGTGGAGAAGGGAAGCTTTCATGCTTCGGACATGGTGGTTACCGGTTCCTCCAGCGGACGTATCCGCGCAATGTATGACGATAAATGGAAACAGATCAAAAAAGCAGGCCCGTCCATGCCGATTCAGATTCAGGGCTTATCGGATGTACCCAACGCAGGCGATAAGATCTTTGTGGTAGAAGATGAACGTACGGCCCGCGGATATGCCGATCTGGTGAAAGCACAACAAAGGGAAGATATGATTCAGACCGGGCAAAAAGTCTCCCTGGATGATTTGTTTGAACGGATCCAGGAAGGGGAACTGCAGGATCTGAATATCATCGTAAAAACCGATGTCCGTGGCACCATAGATGCGGTGCGGCAGTCTTTTGAAAAGCTCTCCAATGACGAGGTGCGGGTAAATATTATCCATGGTGCCGTAGGCGGTATCACGCAGTCGGATGTGCAGCTGGCCACGGCTTCCAATGCGATCATCATCGGTTTTAATGTCCGTCCGACACAAGTTGCCCTGGATATGGCAAAAGACGAAGATGTGGATATTCGTACGTACCGGGTTATTTACGAAGCCATTGACGATATTGAAGCGGCAATCAAGGGGATGCTTGCGCCCACGCTGGAAGAAGAAGTCATCGGCCGGGCCGAAGTCAGACAGACCTTCCGGGTTCCCAATGCAGGTACTGTGGCGGGTATCTATGTCAGAAGCGGAAAAGTAACTCGCAATGCATCCATCCGCTTATTGCGGCAGGATATTGTCATTTTCGAAGGGAGCATTTCATCTTTGAAACGATTCAAAGATGATGCCCGAGAGATAAACACCGGTTATGAAGGCGGCCTCAGTATAGAAAACTACAATGATGTAAAAGAAGGCGATATTATCGAAGCCTACATCATTAAGGAAATCGCGCAGTAGGAGAAGGATATGAACGAAAAAAGACTCGATCGGATCGGGCATGAAATCATGAAAGTCGTTTCTGAAAGCATCCGTGACATGAAAGATCCGCGCATGCATCCGTTAACCAGTGTCACAAAAGTAAAAGTGACGAATGATCTCAGTTTTGCCGAGATTTTTGTATCGGTCTACGGAACAAAAGAAGAAAAGCAGGATACTCTCTATGCATTGGAGAATGCGACCGGCTATATCCGAAAATCGATCAGTGCCAATATTGATTTGCGTCATACACCGGAGCCGAAGTTTTCGTTGGATGAAACCATGGAAGAAGCTTCCTCTATGGAAGCACTGATACGGGAAGTGCGGCAAAGGGACAAAGAAATGGAACAAGCCCGCAATGAGCAGGAGTAGGATTTTAGCAGAAATTCAAAACGCGAAGCATTGTGTTCTTGCCACGCATTTTCAACCCGACGGCGACGCCTTAGGCTCTGTTTTGGCCTTAGGTGAAGGAATCCGCGCAATGGGGATCCCGTGCACGGTTCTTTCTCCCGGGGAGGCCCCTGCTAATTTACAGTTTATGCCGCTTTTGTCATTGATGCAAAACGAAATGCCTGAGGATGCGGACGTATTTATCGCACTCGATGCGGCAGAAGCCGCCCGGGTTGCGCCGGATCCCGCTTTCATCCAAAAAGCCAAGCGAACGATCTGTATCGATCATCATCGCTCCAATACCGGCTATATGGATTTGAACTGGATCGATCCCGACGCCGGTTCTACCTCCGAGATGGTCTATGCACTTTTGGCCGATACGAAAAACCCCTTAACCGCCGCACAGGCAGCCTGGTTGTATGTCGGTCTGGTTACAGATACCGGGCGGTTCTTGTATTCCGGTACAAGCGCCTCCAGTCATACCATGGCCGCTGCCTTGTTTGATTGCGGTATTGATCGCGACGAGATCCACAGAAGGCTCTTTCAATCCCAACCCAAACGGGATTTTGAATTATACCGGCAATGCCTGGAACGGGCGGTTTTTTACCGAAACGATCAACTGGCCTTATCGTGGATCACCCTGTCCGATCTGAAAAAAACCGGTGCATCATCGGATCAGACTGACCCGGCTCTGCATGCGCTTCGGGATATTGAAGAAGTAGAAATGAGCGTTTTGCTGAAAGAACAAGAGGATGCGCAATTCAAAGTCAGCCTTCGTTCCAAACGTTTTGTCGATGTATCGGCCATTGCGGCCCACCTGGGCGGTGGAGGGCATCTGCGCGCAGCAGGATGCACCGTAACGGGCGATTTGGAAACCGTTAGGGCCAAGGTACTTGCCGCTACGGATGCGGTCTGGAAAGCGCAATGAACGGCTTTTTACTGATTGATAAACCGGAAGGACTCACAAGCCACGGCGTTGTGGGCCGGGTTCGCCGCATCACGGGAATCCGGCGGGTCGGCCATACCGGCACACTGGATCCGATGGCTACCGGCTTGTTGCCGATTTGCATCGGCCACGCCACGCGCATGAGCGAATATATGCTGGCCGATGATAAAACGTATCAGGGGCAGCTCATCCTGGGATACACATCCGACACCTATGACCGCACCGGTGTGTGCACAAAAAAAGCCGATTCTTCTGTGGATGAAAAGACCCTCAAAGCCGTATTTGCGTCGATGACCGGCAAGCAGCTTCAGTTGCCGCCAATGTACTCGGCCAAAAAAGTCGGTGGCAAAAAGCTCTACGAATTAGCCAGGGAAGGAAAAGAGATCGAAAGAAAACCCAGTCCCATCGAGATTTACTCTTTGGAACTCCTTTCTTTTGCCGAGCAGGAAGCGACCTTTTCTGCAGCGGTCTCCAAAGGCACGTATATACGGAGCCTTGTTCACGATATCGGGGAAAAACTCGGTTGCGGTGCCGTATTGAGCGCCTTGCGACGGATCCGAAGCGGCGCCTTTTCGATTGAACAGAGTCTTACCCTCGAACAGATAGAGCAAATGTCTGCTGACGAACTCCGCCCGCATTTACTCCCTGCAGACTACGCCATAGCGGATGCGCCGGCTCTTATTACCGATGAAGACATCGGCCGCCGGTTGACACAGGGCCAGCGGATTGCCACAAAAGAATCCAACGCGCCTCTATTGCGTGTATACGGTAAACAGGGCTTTTTAGGCCCCGGCGCGATTCAGGATGGCGTCTTGAAACTGATGAAAGTACTGGAGAATAAAGAGTAAACAATATGATAATAGTAGATCTTGATTCGCTGCAGATATCGAAGGAAAATGCGATCGTCGCGTTGGGAAACTTCGATGGAATGCATCGCGGCCATCAAAAACTGTTTCAAATAGCCGTACAGGAACACCGTACAAAGGGAATTACCCCCTCGGTACTATTATTTAAAACGCATACAAGGGAAGCGTTTCGGGCGCATTACAAACAGCTGCAGTCCTTGCAGGATAAGATCGAAACCGCTGCCCGATTCGGTATAGAAAAGGTGTTTTTACTTTCTTTTACCGAGCAGATCCTGCGCTTGAGCCCGGAGGCCTTCGTGGATCAGATCCTGATCCAGTATTGCAATGCCTCTGCTTTGGTTGCAGGTACCAATTATACTTTCGGCTACCGTGCGCGCGGGGATGTACTGCGCTTATCCGACATTGCGAAAAGCCGGCGCCTCGATCTGCATATCGCGCCGGAGATCACACACAACGGCGTTATGATCAACAGCACGATGATACGGGCCGCCGTTCATGCGGGGGATATTAGAAAAGCCGCGGTGCTTTTGGGACAGCCCTATCAGATCCGCGGAATCGTTGGACCCGGGCGGCGTCGCGGACGCCATTTGGGATTTCCTACGGCCAATCTGCAGCTGCAGTTTCCGTATTGTCTTCCGCCGGATGGCGTCTACTTCACCTGGATTACAATCGACGATACCCGGCATCCTTCCCTGACAAATATCGGAAACAATCCGACCTTTGAAGGAGCGGAACGAAAAATAGAAACGTATGTCATGGATTTTTCCGGCGACTTGTATGACCGGGAAGTCCGCCTGGATTTTGTGGAATACTTCCGACCGGATATGCGATTTGACAATAAGGAAGAACTGATTGCACAAATGCAGCGCGATGAAAACGAAGCCCGGCGTCTGCTGATTGAAATGCCGTTGCATAAACGAATCTGAAGGAAAAACTTTTACAGTTTGCCTGTATTATGATATAATTTGTCTGTTACTCATGCTGGGTTGGCGAATCTCCGACGTCTCCGCGGTATGAGCGAATGAATAAGAAAACGGAGGATTAAACCCATGAACATCACAAAAGAAGAAAAGCAAAGAATCATCTCGGAATATGGACAAAACGAGACCGATACCGGTTCACCGGAAGTGCAGATTGCCATTATGACCTTTCGCATCCGCGCATTGACCGAGCACTTGAAAAAGAACAAAAAAGATCACCATTCCCGACGCGGTCTGTTTATGTTGATCGGTAAAAGAAAAGGACTCATGAACTATCTGCAAAAGAAAGATATCGAAAAATATCGTACTTTGATTCAGCAGTTGGGTATACGAGGATAGAGAGCGGCTTGTCCGCTCTTTTTCGCATGAATAGGAGGATATATGGAACGCGTTTACACACATGATTACTGCGGACAGAAACTCACTGTTACCGTAGGAAAACTGGCAGAACAGGCAAACGGTGCGGCTCTCATCCAATGCGGCGATACGATGGTCCTGTCTACGGCCACTGCGTCAACTTCGCCTCGCGAGGGAATCGACTTTTTCCCGCTAAGCTGTGATTTTGAAGAAAAACAATATTCCGTCGGAAAAATCCCCGGTGGTTTTATTAAACGAGAAGGCCGACCCACAGAGAAAGCGATTTTATCGTCCCGCTTGATCGACCGGCCGTTGCGCCCGCTGTTTCCTGACGGATTCCGTAACGATGTACAAATTGTAGCCACGGCATTTTCCGTCGATCAGGATCACGCGCCGGACATCCTCGGCATCTGCGGTGCATCCATTGCCCTGACCCTATCCGATATTCCTTTTGACGGTCCGATTGCCGCTGTTTCGGTTGCCTATGTAAACGACGAATACATCCTGTATCCGAATCAGGAGCAAAGAGAAAACTCCAGACTGAGCCTGACCGTTGCCGGCTCTGCAGAAGCCATTATGATGGTGGAATCGGGAGCGGATGAGCTCACAGAAGACGAAGTCCTTGAAGCCATACTTCTGGCCCATGAAGAAATTAGAAAGTTCTGTGCCTTTATCGAGACCATCCGGGAAGAGGCAGGAAAAGAAAAAATGGAAGTCCAGATAGTCGGTATTCCAGCAGAGATCGATCAGGCAGTGCGCGCCTTTTCTTTGGAACGCGTAAAAAGCGCCATGCAAAACACCGACAAAATGGAAAGAGTCAAGCAAATGGAAGAAATGGAAGCAGAAACGCTCGCGCATTTTGCCGAAACCTTCCCCGAAGAAGAAAAAACGATTAAAGACATACTTGGAAATATTGAAAAAGAAGAAGTACGCCGCCTTATCCTGGAAGACAAAGTGCGCGTCGACAATCGTGCCCTGGACGAGATCCGTCCGCTTTCCAGTGAAGTGGGCTTCCTGCCCCGAACACATGGCTCGGGCCTGTTTAAACGCGGACAGACCCAGGTGCTTTCGGTAGCGACATTGGGGGCACCCGGTGATGCACAGTCTTTGGACGGTATCATGGAACAGGAAGACAAGCGCTATATGCACCACTACAATTTCCCGCCGTATTCGGTCGGTGACACCCGCCCCATGCGCGGTCCCGGCCGTCGGGAGATCGGACACGGTGCGCTGGCCGAACGTGCGCTGATCCCGATGCTTCCGAGTCACGATGACTTTCCCTACACCATGCGCGTTGTATCCGAGGTATTAAGCTCCAACGGATCCAGCTCGATGGCCAGTGTCTGCGGTTCGTCGCTTGCTTTGATGGACGCAGGGGTTCCCTTGAAGGCACCGGTTGCCGGGATTGCCATGGGACTGATCAAAGACGAGGACCACGTCTCTATCTTAACGGATATCCAAGGTCTGGAAGACCATTTGGGCGATATGGATTTCAAGGTCGCAGGTACACGCGACGGGATCACCGCCATGCAGATGGATATCAAAGTCCGCGGTATTACGCGCGAAATCCTGACAGAAGCCCTCGAAAAAGGCAAACGCGCCCGACTCGAGATTCTGGACTCGATGGAACAAACTATATCCGGTCCCCGCGAGAAACTGTCCGATCACGCGCCCCGTATCTTCACCATAAAAATCCATCCGGATAAAGTGCGTGAGGTTATCGGACCGGGCGGAAAGGTAATCAACGGCATTATTGCGGAAACCGGCGTGAAGATTGATACGGAAGACGACGGAACCATTACGGTAACCGGTCAGGACGGCCCCAGCGGAGAAAAAGCCGTTGCCATGATCGAAGATATTGTACGCGAAGTAGAAGTGGGAGAGGTGTACACCGGCAAGGTAACCCGCCTAATGAACTTCGGCGCATTTATGGAAGTCCTGCCGGGGAAAGAAGGCCTTCTGCACATTTCAAAAATCTCTTACGACCATGTACCCAAAGTGGAAGATGTGCTGAAAGTCGGCGACGAAATGCTTGTAAAAGTGGAAGAGATCGATCGGCAGGGCCGCATTAATCTCAATCGAAAGGTACTGCTTCCCAAACCGGAAGGTTACAAGGAATCCGATGACAGACCCCAAAGATCCCCGCAACGCAGAGATCGTGGACCCCGAAGAGACAAAGGCAGAAATTAATGCCGGTCTTACAGATTAAAAACACAAGCCATCACCCGCTTCCTCAGTATCAAAGTGAGGAAGCGGCCGGTTTGGATTTGCAGGCTTTTTTACCGGAACCGGTCACCCTGAAACCTCTCGAACGGTGTTTGATCCCAACGGGTTTGTATATTGCCATCGATCCCGGTTTCGAACTGCAGGTGCGCGCGCGTTCCGGGCTAGCCCTGAAACACGGCATCACCTTGGCCAATGGAGTCGGAACCATTGACAGCGACTATCGGGGGGAGATCGGGGTCATTGTGATCAACCTTTCCAACGAACCCTATATTATTCACGATGGCGACCGGATCGCACAAATGGTTTTTGCAAAAATTGAAAAAGCTCGGGTCATGGAAGTGGAGTCCCTCACAGACACCCGGCGATCCGACGGCGGCTTCGGGCATTCTGGCTATTAGAATGCCTTTTGTTTTGGTATACTGAGGGAAGGAGGGTAAGATGGCAAGAAGAAAAACCAACAATCGAAAAAAGACGGCGCATGCGATCTTAAACGCAAAGAATATTTCCCTGTTATTTGTCCTGTTACTGGCCGTATCCTATATTTTTCTCCTAAGCCGCCAGACCGGCGTGCTGGGTATCTGGATCCGCTCGTTCTATTATTTCTTATTCGGAATCAGCGCCTATATCATCCCTTTGTATCTGATCGGTCTGATTGTTTTAGTGCGGACCGGACACTTCCGCGGGCGTGTACGCTTTTTGTTCTTATGGACAGGCGGTCTGCTGCTCCTGTTTTTTGCCTGCTTATCCATCTATTATTCCCTAACATGGAATTTCGGCACGCATCTTGCCTATACACGAGCCTTATCTGAACAGGGACGCGGCAGCGGCGTCATCGCGGCTGCACTCGGCTGGCTTCTTAGGCGCTTATTGGGTACGGTCGGCAGCACCGTTATTCTTATTCTCTATCTGGCCACAGGACTCATGCTTGCATTATCCCTGTCTGCACGCGAGGTATGGCAGGTTGTTGGCCATGGGCTGCAAATTGCCTGGCACAAAAGCCGCCGGTTTATACAGGAAAAACGCGCCCGGTACAATGAAACAAAAAAAGAGAAAGAGCTGCAAATATCCGAAGAACCAGCCGCAGAAACAGAAACCGCATCCGAACCGGTTTCGCAGAAATCCTTTGTGTTTCAGGACTATAAAAGCCAGGCAGAAACAGAGAAGGAAAGCGAAAAACCGGGGCAGATCAATATCGGAGAACTGCATACCGGCCATAAAGTGATCTCCACTTATGAACTTCCGCCCATATCAATTTTGGAAGCGGCCCCGGCGGGATCCGTCGCCGAAAAAAGCGACATTGCGCGCAGTGCGGATCGCATCGAAAACACACTGACCAATTTCGGTATCGATGCCAAAGTCACGCAAGTCAACCGGGGACCGACGGTCACCTGCTTTGAACTGGAACCGGCCCCCGGGGTAAAGGTCAGTCGGATTGTCAATCTGTCGGATGATCTTGCCCTGAATCTGAGAGCTTCCGACATACGCATTGTGGCTCCGCTTCCCGGCAAAGCAGCCGTAGGGCTGGAAGTGCCGAATGACACGAAGGATATCGTAAAGATTCGCGAAATTATCGACTCCAAAGAATTCACCGCTACATCGGCGGGTCTTCCGTTTGCTCTGGGAAAAACCATCAGCGGCAAACCGATTGTATCCGCGATAGAAAAAATGCCGCACTTGCTGATCGCCGGCGCGACGGGTTCCGGTAAAAGCGTGTGCATCAATACAATCATTATGAGCATTGTGTATCACGCCCGGCCGGATGAGGTCAAACTGGTTTTGATCGATCCGAAAGTAGTTGAGCTCAGCGTTTATAACGGAATCCCGCATCTGATCGTCCCCGTCGTGACCCAGCCGAAAAAAGCGGCCGCGGCTATGCAATGGGCAGTAGATGAAATGGAAAAGCGCTACGAACTTTTTTCCAAATTCCAAGTACGCGATATTACCTCGTATCGGGAGAAAGCCCGGCAGGATGCAATGGGGGAAATGGAGCCTCTGCCTTATATCGTTATTGTCATTGACGAATTGGCCGACTTGATGATGGTAGCGGCCCACGAAGTAGAAAACTATATCGCCCGTCTGGCCCAAATGGCCCGTGCATGCGGTATCCACCTGATTGTTGCCACACAAAGGCCTTCGGTGGATGTCATCACCGGGACGATCAAAGCGAACATTCCTTCGCGGATCAGTTTTCAGGTCAGTTCCCAGATTGATTCGCGCACCATATTGGACACCGGTGGGGCAGAAAAACTCCTTGGAAAAGGCGATATGCTTTTTTATCCGTCCGGTTTCAGCAAACCGCTCCGTGTCCAAGGAGCTTATATAACCGAAAAGGAAGTCGAAAACGTGGTAAACTGGCTGCGTGAATCACATCATGAGCAATATGATGCAGAAGTGGTAGAAACGATTGAAGAAAATGTTCAGCCTGCAGAGAATCCTGAGGACGGGGACCCGTTATTGACGGAAGCATTGGATATCATTATCGAGGAGGGGCAGGCGTCGGTGTCATTATTGCAGCGTAAAATGCGCGTGGGTTATGCCCGCGCCGGCCGGATGATCGACGAGTTGGAAGAGCGCGGCTATATCGGAAAACATGAAGGCAGCAAACCCCGAAAAGTACTCGTCAGCTATAATCCGATGAAGGAGGCCTATCATGAACCTGGCCAATAAACTAACCATAGCACGTGTCCTTCTCATTCCCGTGTTTATACTGGTTTACTATACAAGCGGAGTGGGATTCTGGGCGGCCTTGGTATTCGGTATTGCCACCATCACAGACACCCTGGACGGGTATATCGCCCGCTCGCGGAAACTGATTACCACTTTCGGCAAGTTTGCCGACCCCTTAGCGGACAAAATTTTGGTTACCTCTGCATTAATCCTTTTGGTCGGAAGCCGTATCATACCGGCCTGGGCGGTCATCCTGATTATTGCACGCGAGTTTATCGTAACCGGTTTTCGCATTTTGGCTGCATCGGAACGAATTACGATTGCTGCGTCCCCTTTGGGAAAACTGAAGACGATCACCCAGTTTGTGGCGATATTATTGTTATTGCTGGGGAACCCGTTCTTTGGTTCCTTTCCGATGGATCTGCTCATGTTTTACCTTTCGGTATTGCTGACGATTGTGTCGGGAGCCGATTATCTATTGCGCAATAAGCAGGTGCTGGATCTGTCCAATCTCTAATTGACACATTATGTTACATCCGCTACAATAAAAGAGAACGAATGTTCTATCAAGAAAGGTGGTGCTCTCGGGTGGAAAATGAAAAATCGGAAAAACTAAAAGCCTTACAGGCGGCATTTACAAAAATTGAAAAACAATACGGCAAAGGAGCGGTTATGAAACTGGGCGATGCTCCGGTTGCAGAGCTGGATGTCATTCCCACTGGATCGATTGCCTTGGATATTGCTTTGGGGGTAGGCGGCGTACCACGCGGCCGTATCATTGAAATATACGGACCGGAGTCATCAGGCAAAACGACCGTTGCTTTGCATATGGTCGCAGAAGCACAAAAATTAGGCGGTATTGCCGCTTTTATCGACGCAGAACACGCTTTGGACGCCACCTACGCCAAACGTCTCGGTGTAAACACGGACGAACTGGTTATTTCGCAGCCCGACACCGGTGAACAGGCCCTGGAGATTGCCGAGTCCCTGGTCCGGTCCAATGCGGTAGATATTATCGTTGTCGACTCGGTTGCCGCACTCGTTCCGCGTGCGGAGATCGAAGGCGAGATGGGTGACTCCCATGTCGGTTTGCAAGCCCGCCTTATGAGCCAGGCGCTCAGAAAACTGGCCGGCGCCATTAACCGCACGCATACCGTACTCATTTTCATTAATCAATTGCGAGAAAAAATCGGTATTATGTTCGGTAATCCCGAAACGACAACCGGTGGTCGTGCACTGCGCTTTTACTCCTCTGTCCGATTGGATATCCGTCGCGCTGACAGCATTAAAGAAGGGGATGCGATGATCGGAAACAAAACGCGTGTTAAAGTAGTTAAAAACAAAGTCGCACCGCCTTTCAAACAGGTGGAGTTTGATATCATGTACGGTCTTGGTATTTCCAAAGAAGGGAATCTCGTCGATGTAGGCGCCGATGCCGGAATAATCGACAAAGCCGGCGCCTGGTACAGCTATGGCGAAACAAGAATCGGACAGGGACGCGAACGGGCCAAAGAGTTCTTGCGGGAAAACCCGGAAATCCGCGATGAAATTGAGCAGAAAATCCGGGCGCACTACGGTTTGGGTGAAGCCACAGAAACCGCCGATGCCATACCGGAAGAAGTTGATCCCGAGCTGGATATCTGATGCGTCTGCTATTCTTAACAGACACGCATATACGTACCGCTTCCATGCGAAGCCGGCTGGATACGATTTTAGATACACTCGAAGAAAAGCTGCGCGAAGTAGCTGCGCAAGCGCGGGAATATCATGTCGATGCGGTGATTCACGGCGGCGATCTGTTTGACCGGCCGGATGTTTCGGTGCAAACCGTTGCGCGCTTTGCCACCCTACTGGCCGACTTTCCTGTGCCCATTTATGTCGTGGCGGGAAATCACGATATCTTTGCCCATAATCCCAAGACGCTCCCGCGTACCATGCTGGGTTTACTGTCGGCTCTGCATGTGATTCACCTGATTCCGGAAGAAGGCATGCTCTTAGAAAATGATTGCAAGGTGCAGCTGACGGCTGCGCCTTTTCGTTATGATATCGACCGGGGAGAACGAACCGCTTACTGCCCCCAACGTAACACTTTGGCCGACTGGCATATCCATGTAGTACACGGGATGCTTTTACCGAAACCCTTTATCGCGGATATCTCACATACGGTCATCGCCGATTTACCGAAGATAGAAGCGGATGTCGTTTTATCCGGACACTATCACAACGGTTATGATACGATCGAATCCAAAGGAACGTTGTTTGTGAATCCGGGGAGCCTTTTGCGCACCAGCAACAGTAAAATTGATATGCTCCGCACCCCGCAAACCGTTTTATTGTCCTTATCCAAAGAAATGACCCTTACACATTTGCCTTTGCGGTGTGCGAAGCCGGGAGAGGAAGTCCTGTCCCGCGCCGCCATCACGGAAATTGAAATGCGGCAGGAGAATTTAGAGCAGTTTAAGCTGCTGGTACGCGAACATGTCGATCTGGAACGCTACGATATCTTCCATATGCTGGAAGAAGTTTCCCAAAAAGAAGAATTTGAACCGGCCATTGTACAAGAAGCCATACGCCGGCTCGCGATGACGGAGGGGCTCTTTGATAAAGAAAATTAAAAAAGTGCAGATCCGGAATTTCCAGTCGCATGATGATTTAACCCTGGATATCGCCCCGATGCTGACTACCATTGTCGGACCGTCCGACGCCGGGAAGTCGGCCGTCATCCGCGCCATTCGCTGGGCGCTTTTTAATGAGCCCTCCGGTACGCAATACATGCGGGTGGGCACCGACAACACCTCTGTCCTGATTACCTTTACCGACGGCACAACCCTTTTGCGTGCGCGTAATAAGAGCGAGAATTACTATATACTGCAAGAAGCCGAAGGGGATCCTGTTCGCCTGGAGGGTTTCGGCGTGGCGGTTCCCCAGGAAATAAACGACTTTACCGGCATCCGGAAAGTAGAAGTCGGAGACAAAGACAGTCTGGCGGTCAATATTGCCGGTCAGCTGGAAGGGCCATTTCTATTGGGTGAAAAATCATCGGTTCGCGCCGAAGCCATCGGAAGACTGGCCGGTACCGACCGGATCGATACAGCCCATCGTACAACCAATGCAGATAAATTCTCCAATCAGAAGCGGATTGGGCAGTTAAAGCTCGACGCGGAAAAAATGCAGGAGCAACTCGGTGCATTCGCTTATCTGAAAGAGGAAGAAAAGACCATCGAACAGCTTACCGCATTGACCGATCGCATGCAGCAATTGCAGGACCGTTTGACACCGCTTATCGCATTGCAAAAGAAACAAAAGCACCACACAGAGCAAATGGAGATGACCCGTAAAAGAAAAGAGCAGTTTGCTTATCTGCAAAAGGCGAAAGATCTGTACACCCTGACTTTCGGGCATCAAGAACAGAAAACAAAACTCTCCGTCTGGAAGAAAGAACAGGACCGTTTACAAAAAGCCATACAAGAAACCCAACAGCGACTCCTGTCGCAAAATTTGTTTTTATCTTTTGTGGCAACGGAAAAACCCATCGCTAAAGGAGAAAATCTGCTCCGGGTACAAAAGTGGCATACAAGACAAAAGCGTTTAACTACCCAATTCAATCAGGCAAAGCGGCTCGCTTCACTACCGGTTGATGACGCGACGGCAATTTTTGCATCGGCGGGAAAAACCCACGACCGTTTAGACAAACTGCGACGCATACAAGAACAGTATCAGAACCGAAACGCACGCATCCAAAAAGGGCATACCTATTTACAGCGTCTGGAAGATACCGAAACAGCCGCCGAGTACTGGCAAGAGATACAGCAATCCCGGCAGCGCCTATTGCAAATGCAACACCTGCGCGAAAAAAACAGACTTCTTAACGAACAAATACAGACAACCCGTATGGCAAAACAACGATCGCTACAAGAGGTGCAAAAACATACCGACGCGTATATCCAAAAGCTGGCCGATGCAAAACAATGTCCGTATTGCCGGCAAACACTGGACAAAGACAGTCTGCAACACGTACGCGCGCATTTAGAGGGGGAAGAGCATGAATTACGAGAAGGACATTAAAATACTGAAAGAACGGATCGACCGCGCACAGATTGATAAAGTACGGGCAGAAACGCGTTTGGAACAATTGGAAAAAGAACGCGATGCCTTGCTTGCCGAGATGCAGGAGTATGGGATCAAACCGGAAGATTTGGACAAAGAGATCGCCCGGCTGGATAAAGAAGTCGGCGATCTGCTGCAAAAGGCGGCCGAACTGCTGCCTGAAGATGAATGACCACCCTGCAGTCGGTCCGGGCTTCGCTCGATCAGATGCGGATTCGTCATGCCACCGCAAAGGCAAGAAAAGAAACGATTGAAGCCTATTTGAAAGATACAAAAGAAGAAATCCGCTTATTGGAAGAAGAAAATGAAAAGCTGACAAAAGTCGCCCAGTTATTGCAACTGACGGCCGCTTTTTCCCGCGAACAGGCCAAAACCCATATGGAAGCGCTGGTCACCAGTTGTTTGCGAATTGTGTTTTCTTCGGATATATCCTTCGCTATCGAGATGACAGAAGCCAATCGGCGCACGCATGCCCATTTTCTGATCCGGGACGAAATCGGCGGGGTAGCCACAACCTTTCCGCCCCAGGAGACGAGGGGAGGGGGGCTGGTGGATGTTGTTTCTCTTGCCTTGCGTATAAGCCTGCTTTTACGCTATCAGCCGCCCGTACGGGGCATCCTCTTACTGGACGAACCGGCTAAGCATTTAAGTGAAGAGTATATACACAATGTAGCGGAATTGTTACTGCAGGTTGCCGAAGAATTTTCCCTGCAAATCATACTGGTTACCCACAACCGGCACCTTGCCTATATGGGGGAAACCGTCTACGAAATTTCCCGCGACCGGGGTGTTTCCTCGGTACGCAAACTGGATGTCGGGCGGGAGTCAGGACAAAAAGATGCATGAGAACCGAATGGGAACCGAACGGCTCCCGAAACTGATTATGCTGATGTCCTTGCCGGCCATGTTTTCCATGCTGATCCAGTCCTTGTACAATGTCGTCGACTCCTATTATGTGTCGCAGTTGTCCGAGCAGGCTTTTCGTGCCGTCACGATCGCAATGCCCATGCAACAGTTGCTGATCGCTGTCGGTGTTGGAACAGCTGTGGGAGCAAATTCCTTCATTGCACGCAGTCTGGGTGAAAAAAATCAGCAGATGGCCAATCGAGCTGCTGTACACGGGTTTTTTCTATGCGGAGCAAATTGGCTGTTGTTTTTATGTATCGGTTTGTTTTTTGCCCCGTTTTTTTACGCGCAATTCACCGTGGATCCTCTTGTACAAACGCAAGGTATTTCCTATCTGCGAATTGTCTGCAGTCTGAGCGGCGGCAGTATTCTGCTGATTATGATAGAAAAAATCCTCCAGGCCACCGGCGATATGATCCGCCCGATGTTGATGCAATTGACCGGTGCCGTGATCAATATCGTTTTAGATCCGATTCTTATTTTCGGTCTGGGACCGTTTCCGGCCATGGGTGTAAGCGGAGCAGCCATCGCTACGGTGTTTTCCCAGTGGGCAGCCTGCGGTCTGGCACTTTTTCTTCTTTTCAGAGAGAATCACGGGGTAGACCTCACTCTGCGAAAGTTTCGACCGTCCAAAGAAATCCTGCACAAGATCTATCAAGTAGGACTGCCTTCCATCCTGATCATCTCCATCACCTCTTTTATGGTTATGACACTGAACAGCCTGCTTCGCAAAGTATCGGAACAGCTGATATCGGTGCTTGGTGTCTACTTCCGTTTGCAGTCCTTTGTTTTCATGCCGATCTTCGGGATGACACAGGGGCTCATGCCGATTATGGCCTATAATTACGGTGCAAAAAACCGGGCCCGGCTCATGGGCGCGTTGCGTATCGGTATTCTTGTATCGCTCTTGATCATGACCGGCGGTTTCTTTTTGTTCCAGACCCAGGCGGATGCATTATTGTTTTTGTTTAATGCAACCCCTCTAATGATGGAAATGGGGGTTCCTGCCTTGCGGATTATCTCTCTTGCTTTTTGGTTTGCCGGGGTCAATATCTGTCTCTCTACCTTTTTTCAGGCGCTGGGCCTGGGAAAACATTCCCTTTTATTATCCCTGTCCCGACAATATGTTTTTATCGTACCCTTAGTGGCCATTTTTCGGTTTATCAGTATTCCGCTCACTTGGCTTTCCTTTCTGATTGTTGAAACCATCAGCTTAGTTGTTGCCTATATACTGTTTCGCAGGGTACGGGCCGATTACTTATAGTTGTTTTGCAATAATAAAAGATTGTTAAGCCGATGATATCCTTTGTTGACAAACGATTGGATAACGCATAAAATGAAAGGGTAAAAGTAAAAGATCCTTTTACAATACAGAGCAACTTGACAATTTCATACGAAGGAGGTGCAATTGTGGTAATATATGTACTTCTTGGTATAGGAATCGGCCTGATTATCGGGTTAATGGCCGGTTACTTTCTTCGTAAAAACTCAAGCGAAAAGAAAATCGGTTCTGCCGAAACACTGGCACAAAACATCATCAATGATGCAAACCGGACGGCAGAAGCAAACAAACGAGAAATATTATTGGAAGCAAAAGACGAAATATTTCGCCTGAGAACCGAACAGGAAAGAGAGAACAAAGAGCGCAGAAATGAAGTGGCGCGCTTGGAAAAACGGGTTTTATCCAAAGAAGAATCCTTGGACAAAAAGTTCAACTCTCTGGAAAGAAAGGAAGATCAATTGCAGCAGCGCACCAATGCGATTGCTTCAGTTGAAGAGGAAATCGAAAGTTTATATCAAGAGCAAAAAAACGAATTACAACGTATTGCAGAATTAACACGAGACGAAGCCAAAGAACTGCTGCTCGATGAGGTTCGGAATGAAATCGAGCACGAACAGGCGCAGATTATCCGAAACGCCGATGCAAAAATGCGTGACGAGTCGGAAAAACGCGCCCGCGAGATTATTTCAACCGCCATCCAACGCTACGCCGCCGATCATGTCACAGAATCAACCGTGACGGTCGTAACGCTTCCCAATGAAGAGATGAAAGGGCGTATCATCGGGCGGGAAGGCCGAAACATTCGCGCACTGGAGACCATGACCGGTATCGATCTGATTATCGATGATACACCGGAAGCCGTAGTGCTTTCCAGCTTTGATCCGATTCGCAGGGAAGTCGCACGCATTGCATTGGAAAAGCTGATTACCGACGGCCGAATCCATCCGGCACGCATTGAGGAAATGGTTGGCAAAGCGCAACTGGAACTCGAGAGCATTGTCCGGGAAGCCGGCGAACAGGCTTGTGATGATGCCAATGTGCACGGACTACATCCGGAACTGGTAAAAACACTGGGCAGACTGAAATACCGCACCTCATATGGTCAAAACGTACTCAAGCATGCGGTGGAAGTATCCAATCTGGCCGGCATGATGGCAGCGGATTTAGGCGCTGATGTCAACATTGCCAAACGCGCCGGATTACTGCATGACCTGGGCAAAGCGATTGACCATGAAGTGGAAGGCCCGCATGTAGAATTGGGTGTAAACCTGGCCAAGAAATTTCGGGAAAACAAGGAAGTCCTGCATGCCATCGAAGCGCATCACGGCGATGTAGATACCACTACGATCGAAGCGGTACTGGTACAGGCAGCAGATGCCATATCGGCTGCACGCCCCGGCGCCCGCCGAGAAACCCTGGAGAATTACATCCACCGCCTGGAGAATCTGGAAGGCATTGCAAACCGTTTTGAAGGTATAGAAAAATCTTTTGCGATTCAAGCGGGGCGGGAACTTCGCATTATGGTCAAACCGGATCGCATTTCCGAAGACCAGATGGTTATTACTGCACGCGAAATTGCAAAAGCCATCGAAAACGAATTACAATACCCGGGTCAGATCAAAGTCCATGTGATTCGGGAAACAAGAACAACGGACTACGCAAAGTAAAAGATGGCAGCCGCCCGGCTTATCAGCTGGGCGGCTGTTTCTTTTTGTTATCTTATAAAGAATCGATTATAATCACAAGGAGGTGATTCGCATGTACGATCTGCATGTCCACTCGTATTATTCCGACGGGAAATTGTCACCCAGACGCATTGCCGAAGAAGCCAAAGCGCTCGGTTTGCACGGATTGGCCTTATCCGATCACGATACGATTGAAGGGCTGGAGCAAATGGACCATTACGGAAAAAAATGCGGCCTGGATATCATACCGGCTGTTGAATTCGGAACAACCTGGGAAACCGACGGAAATATGGTAGAAATTCACATCCTGGGCTATCTGATGGATACAAACGACGCTGAATTGCAAAATACCCTGAATGCGCTGACGAAAGCCCGCAGGGAACGCATCATAACCGTTGTTGATATTCTGCGCGATTTCGGTTTGGATATTTCAGCGGAGGAAGTCTTCGCCAAGAAAAAACGCGGTATCGTAGGACGGGGTCATGTTTCCCAGGTTCTGGTGGAAAAACAGTATGTACAAAATGCCGGGGAAGCCTTTGACCGCTTTTTAGGAGCCGGAAAATTTGCCTATGTGCCAAAAACCGTCTTGCAATACGATGAAATCATTCGCTTGATTCATAAAACCGGTGGCGTTGCGATTTGTGCGCATCCGAAAACCATGAAAAACGACGCCATACTGGAAGATTTACGCCGTGCGGATATCGACGGGATCGAAGTGATCAACGCAAAACATCAAATCCGAGATGTTCATCGCTATTTGTCTTATGTGCTCGAACATAAAGAGCTGATTGCCACCGCCGGATCCGATTGCCACGGAAGAACCCGAAAAAACGGCGCACTTTATCTTGGCCGTTATGCCAGTAACCATAAGACCATACAGGCGCTGCGAGAACGCGCCGCAGAAAGAAGGAGCCAGCAATGACAAAAAACCGATTATCCAAACGAGCCGCGACCTTGCAGCCATCGATGTCCTTGGCGATCTCTGCCAAGGCAGAAGAACTTCGGCGAAACGGGGTCGATGTCTTGAGTCTGAGTGTAGGAGAGCCGGATTTTGATACCCCGTCTCTGATCAAGGAAGCAGGGATCCGTGCCATCCAGGAAGGAAAAACAAAATATACGCGTGCACAAGGGACGGTGGAATTGCGGGAAGCCATTGCAAGACGCATAAAAAAAGATACCGGCGTCGACTATCCGATCGAACAGATCACGGTCGCCAACGGAGCCAAACACAGTATTATGAATGCACTGCTCGCGCTTTTAGACCCGGGGGACGAAGCGATCGTGCTCTCACCATATTGGGTCAGCTATCCCGAGATGATCCGCTTGTGCGAGGCAACGCCGGTGATCATCCATACAAAGGAAGAAAAAGGCTTTAAAGTCGACCGGCTAACGCTGGAGAAACACACCAGCGACAAAACCAAAGTTCTGATCCTCAACGCCCCGTCCAATCCTACAGGCAGTGACTATACAAAAGAAGAATTGCAGGCGATCACGGACTGGGCCGTAGAGCAAAATGTGTTTATCGTATCCGATGAGATCTACAGTAAATTATTATATGAAGGAACCCATTATAGCCCGGTTTCTTTTGGTCGTGAAGTTAATAACTTAACTATTTTGATAAACGGGGTATCCAAATCCTATGCCATGACCGGTTGGCGGATCGGTTATGCAGCCGGCCCTGCAGATATTATCAAAGCCATGAACGGCCTGCAAAGCCAGATGACATCCAACCCCAACTCGATTGCGCAGTTTGCCGGTACGGCGGCTTTAGATGCGGATGATGCGCTGTTTTTGCCAATGGTGCAAGCGTTTCGTGAACGGCGGGATTATTGTGTGACGCGAGTGAATCAGATACCCGGGATGCATTGCAATACGCCGGACGGGGCGTTTTATCTGTTTGTGAATGTGACGGAGATTTATGCGCAGAACGATACGGTGCGCGATTCTTTGCAGCTGGCGGCGTATTTGTTGGAGGAGGCGCAAGTGGCTGTCATACCGGGGATTGGTTTCGGGCAGGATGCGTATATCCGATTGTCCTTTGCCGCCGGAATGGAGACGCTGGAAGAGGCCTTAAACCGAATCGAAACAGCCGTAGTAAAACTCCTGAACCGCTAACAACACAAACCATCGCAAAGCGCTTATTCAAAAAGTCAAAGCAAGGCATGTCTTTATATGGGCAGGTATCAATAAACGCAACAGACGACGTCTCAGGACGTCGTTTTTTCTTTCAGATTTGTCCGTATAACATCCGAATCATTATCGCAGCCGATATTGACAGTGTTGCCTCCCTCATGCTATACTGTATTTAATTATTTCACAAAATTATTATTTTGTGAAATAAAATAAAAGAAAGGAAATGCACAGAATGACCCCTCCTCTGCTTGCCGACTTTCTGGATTACTTGCAAACCATCCGCGGTTCTTCGGAAAGCACAAGAAAAGAATATGGCTACGACCTCTCGCATATGCTGCGTTTCCTTCTGGCGAGAAAACAAAACATCAACGCAGACGAAAATCCCGAAGCGCTCAACAAATGTACCGAACGTTTCCACCGCACGATTACTCTTCGCGATCTGCACGCATTTCTCGCCTATCTGGATCGGGAAAAACAAAATGCCGCATCATCCCGCACAAGAAAAATTTCGGCAATGCGCACATACTTTTCTTATCTGACCGACACGATTCAGATTCTGGACAAAAATCCCGCCGACGGTCTGGAGAGCCCCCGGCTGCAAAAAAGATACCCGGTGTATCTCACACTGGATGAAAGTAAACGATTACTCACACAAATCAATCAGACAAAGAACGACTTCCTCCGCACACGCGACTATGCAATGACTCTCTTGTTTCTGACCTGCGGCCTTCGCCTGTCTGAATTAGCGCAGATCGATATAGACGCCATAAAAGTCGACTCGTTGAATGTCATCGGAAAAGGAAACAAGGAGCGCACCATTTTTCTGACAAACAGTGTCTTGGAAGCGATACGGGACTGCAAAAAACACCGCCCCGAAACCGAGGATCCGGCTTTGTTTCTCAGCACGCATAAACAACGCATGACGAATCGCGCCATTCAGTACCGGATTGATAAACATCTGGCTGAAGCTGGCTTTGACACGAAATTGTACTCAACGCACAAATTAAGACACACCGCAGCTACTCTACTTTACAAACACGGAAAGGTCGATATCCGAACCCTGCAAGAGCTCCTGGGCCATGAAAGTATTGCGACCACCCAAATTTACACCCACACAGACGACGAGCAACTACGAGAAGCCATTGCAAAAAATCCGCTGGCTGATCTGTCATAAAAAGAAGCGATCCGAGGGGGAATCGGATCGCTTCTTTTTATGACAGATTTAAGGGAGTATCGGGATTAAAATGGTTTCACCCGGCATAAGCGGCTGATTGTGAAGATCATTGACGCGACTGATCATTGCTACATAGTTTCGGATATCGTGCCCTTCGGGATTGTACTCTTGCGCAATGTCCCACAGCGTGTCTCCTTTTTGTATCATGCGCGTAATTGTTTGCGTGAACTCCGCCTGCTCTTGCGGATGCAGGGTAAATCCCATGGTCAGTATGACAAGTAAAAGCAGCGCTATGATCGTCGTTTTTTGTATGCGTCGGATCCGTTTATAGGGTCGTCGTTTCATGGTATCCTCCTTCGAACATCAGTTCGGAACATTTGTTCTTTTGTATTCAGTATACAGAAACATATGTTCTTTGTCAACTCTGCTAAAATAAAAAAATCGGAACCATAGCGCCTGAGGTGCAATGAAATAGTGCTGCGCGCTGTGAAATAACTGCATGCATCGCTTCGCTTGCACGGGTTATCAAATAGACGAACGGGGACGCCCATGGGAGAGGTAGAATTGATAATAAAGAGGTACGGGTATGAAGGTGTGCGGTATTAGAATGTGGGTCGCGTTGTTTGGTGAACGTTTGGCGCGTGGCCGATATGGAACACGGCCACTACG
>JGI24710J26742_10000871_pt1 | contig 28248 bp, 31 predicted proteins | sample BioPla2DNA2_FD_26742 | JGI IMG/M metagenome (IMG submission 26742)
GAAATCCACTATTTGCAAAGTAAAGGCTGACGCCCTCCGACCTTTTCAAGTTTTGCTTTTATTTTATAGGGCAAAAGTTGAAATCAGGAGGAGGGCAAGCGTTTTTGGTACTTTTTTCGCCAAAAAAGTACAAACGCAGAGGTTTTAAATAAATCGTTATTTGACTACTTTTTGGAAAAGTCAAAATTAAATAAGCACAAAACCTTTGCAAAAAAACATAAATTTATTACTTTTCGGAAAAGTAAAAACCCCCACGTCGCTCACTCTAATCCGTGCAACTTTAGTAACGGGGTGTGAGCTTAAATTCGGTGAAAATTCAGTATTGGCAGCTTATGAACAAATGCAAATTCAGAAATCCACTATTCGCATAGTAAAAGCTGACGCCCTCCGACCTTTTCAAGTTTTGCATTTATTTTATAGGGCAAAAGTTGAAACCAGGAGGAGGGCAAGCGTTTGATCTCATTCGCCGTGATAAAGTGTAGAAAAAACTCCAACAACCTCCACACGGCGAGATGTTACTTTGTGCTTTTTGGAAAAGTAATAAATCAAATCAATCACCATTCCTTTGAAAAAATTATAATTTTGTTGCTTTTCGAAAAAGTAAAAATCAAACAAGCACAAAACTTTTAAAAAAATCATAATTTTCTTACTTTTCATAAAATTACCCCCCACTTCTCATCAGAGAAGAGGGGGATTAAATTAAGCCTCGCAGGTACTACACAACTTATCTTGACTGAATTGCTGTGCCGCATTTGTGCTGTGCTGATAGTATAGCGATTTAATCTTGTTTTCCCATGCAAAAAGATAAAGCTTGTTAATATCCTTTGCTGACATTTTAGGGTTAATCATTAAATTAAGTGATTGGCTTTGGTCGATAAATTGCTGACGGCTTGCCGCTTGATCTAATATATGATATTGGTCAATTTCACTAAAGGTTTTAAATACCTCTTTTTCTTGATCAGAGAGAAAATCCATGTGTTGAACAGATCCGTCATGATACCTTATATCTGTCCAAACTTCACGAGTATCCTTACCTCTTTCGGCTAAAATGCTTTTTAAATATGGATTTTTTATAGTAACTTTTGCTTTGGCTACATCTTTAACATAGCAGTTAGACCAGATTGGCTCAATGCTTTGGGAAACCTGCCCTAAAATAAATGCTGATGAAGTAGTGGGAGCAATTGCAGTGAGCGTTGCATTTCTCCTGCCATAGCCTTTTAATAATTCAGGCTCGCCATAGAGCTTTGCCAGTTCTTTAGAAGCTTTATATGCTTTGTCCTTGATAAATTTAAATATCTGAACATTAAGCCTTTTAGCCTCAATGCTTTCAAAGGCTATCATTTTTGATTGTAAATAAGAATGCCAGCCTAATGCGCCAAGTCCAATAGCACGATTTGCGACAGCAAAATTATAAGCACGTTCCATAAAGCTGAATGCGTCCTTATACTCCTTTTCATTGGAATCTCGAAGTGCCTCTAGCTTTTCAATAAAATCAGTCATTACAGCGTCTAGAAAATATACCATTGTTTCAACAGCGTCGGTGTCCTTCCACTCATCATAATGAAGAATGTTCATTGAAGATAAGTTGCAGACAAAGGACCAATATTCATTATCAGGTAAAGCAATTTCCGAGCATAAATTACTGTGCGTTATCTTTAAATTTTTATCCTTGTAAACATCAACGGTGTTGTTATTTACAGTATCTGTAAATAAGATATAAGGATAACCTATTTCTACCCTGCGTTGAATAACCTTTGCCCACAAGGCTCTTTTTTCACTATCTCCTGCTATCATGTCCTGCATCCATTTATCGCTGACTGTTACACCATGAGTAAGCTCTTGGATAGGATCGCCCTCTGTTCCAATTTTTAAAAATTCTTCAATATCCGGATGCTCAATAGGAAGATAAGGAGCAAATCTGCCACGCCTTGTTGACCCTTGAGAAACAACATCCATCATTGTTTCAAAAAGCTTCATAAAATGCACTGCTCCGGAAGATGTTCCGTTGTCGGTTATTTCAGCGCCTCTATGCCTTAACTCACCGAAAAATCCCGAAGTACCGCCGCCATACTTACTCATCATACCAGCCTCAGAAAGAGTGTATAAAATACTGCTCATGTTGTCTGAGATATAAGAACCAAAGCAGCTGATAGGCAAACCCTTTTTTATCCCGAAGTTAGCCCAAATAGGTGAAGAAAGGGAGTAAAATCCCTTTTCCATATAGCTGTAAAACTTATCGGCAAAGCCTTTTATATTTAAAATTTCCTCTGCTCTTTGTGAAATAACTTTAATTCTCTGTTCAGGAGTAACGCCCTTTGTTAAATATCCTTTTGATAAAAAGTTTTTACTGTTTTCATTTAACCATCTCATTTTTATTATTTTCCTTTTCCGGCATTTTTAAAATAAATCATCACCTGTTATACTTCTTGCTCGTTTTGTATAATTTATAGAACGTTTAACAAAAAAGTCACTATGCTTTGTAGCTACTATTTCATCATCAAACCAATCAGTTTGCTCTACCGCCTTTTCATCAACCTCAAAGATTCTGTCATAACCAATGCTAGCCAATGAATTATTAAGACGGTTTTTTACAAATTCCTTTACTGTTTGCTTTGGCATAAAGTCAAGGTCGCCTTTTTCATATATCCAGTCAATTACAATGGACTCTGAGTCAAATGCTTCTCTACAAGCGTTTGTAACAATTGTATACATTTCATTGTCAAACCATTCGGGATTTTCCTGTTTGATGATATTAATTATATCAATACCGAAAAGTCCATGAATTTGTTCTTCCTTTGATGTAGCCTCAATAACATTTGATATTCCTTTAAATATATTTCTGTATTTATTAAATGACATAATAATAAGAAACTGAGAAAATAAAGAAACATGCTCTATAAACAATGAGAAAAGCAAAACGGAAATAGTATATTCCCTATTGCTTTCAAGCTGTGCAGTTGCTACACTTTTTTCAAGATAGCTTACCCTTTGCATAAGCTGAGGGATTTCTTTTATCTTTTCAAATTCATTATTCAGACCAAGTATTTCCAAAAGGTGAGAATATGCATCGTGGTGTCTAACCTCGCTTTCTGCAAAGGTATAACCAACAGAGCCTACCTCTGGCTTTGGAATACGCTTAAATATATCTCCCCAAAAAGTTTTTACAGCGACCTCAACCTGAGCTATTGCAAGCATAGCATTTTTTATTGCATTACGCTCAACTTCAGTCACATTTACTTTAAAATCTTGTATATCAGAGGTGTAATTATACTCAGTGTGTATCCAGTATGAATGACGAATAGCATCAACATATTCAATAAGCTCTGGGTATTCATAAGGCTTTAGATTAAGACGCTTTTTAAAAAGGTTTCTCTTACGGTTTAAATTTCTATGCTCACGATAAATGATATAAGCTTTCGCGGATTTTTTATATTTTGAATCAAGCAAAACCTCCTCAACTAAATCCTGAACATATTCCACGCTAAGCTCATCCAAATTATTACGTTCAATTATTTTATCCAGTACAAGAAAGGCTAGCTTTTCAGACTCAGCCTTGTTAAATTCTCCTGTTTCTTTGCCTGCTTTTGAAATGGCAATAGTGATTTTATCGATATTAAATGGTACTGTCGAACCATCTCTTTTAATAATGAATTTTGGTGTATCCATAAAACGTCCTCACTTTCTCATATTAGTTATCATTATAATTATGTAAAAAACTAATGTCAATGAGAAGTGTTACGTCGTTACAAAACTAATGGTAATATAGCAATATTATAAAATTTTCATAATTTAGGTATTGACAAATAAATTTTAATATGCTATAATTCTTAATAATATATTTTAAATGCGTTTGTACAGGGACAAAAGCAAGTTTTTACCTTTCAGAGAGCTGTTGTGCTTAGTTTTAAGCGTGGTGGAAAACAGCAGGTTATTCTTGTCATACTCACCTTGGAGCAGTCCAGTGAAAGCTTTTACATTACAACCTATATTATAAATGCAATGAGTGGAATAAAAGTATATGATTCCCGTTACAGAGAGCCGTTGTTTGGTGGAAAACGGTACGGAGCATTTACCATAGTCCTCCACTGGCAGTTCTTATGAAAGCTTGCCATAATTTAGTGCGTATGTATAAGCAAGTAGTAAGGAACGGAGTCCTACCGTTAAAGAGGGAATACATTGACAGATGTATTAATGAGCGGCTTGCTATGCAAGCAATTAGAGTGGTACCATGGAAGCGTTGCTTTCATCTCTTATTTAGGAGATGAGGGCTTTTTTATTTTATATAAAGTATTAATATTAAAAGAATTATTTGTAATTACTCATTTGAAAGGAAGGATAAAATGAAATTAACAGGTGCTGATATTGTTGTAGAATGTTTGATTGAGCAGGGGGTTGAAACGATTTTTGGCTATCCGGGTGGTGCTGTTCTTAATATCTATGATTCATTATATAAATACAGTGATAGGATAAGCCATATTCTTACTGCCCATGAGCAAGGTGCTTCTCATGCTGCTGATGGATATTCACGCTCTACGGGAAAAACAGGGGTTGTTTTAGCTACCTCTGGCCCTGGTGCTACTAACTTAATTACTGGAATTGCAACAGCTTATATGGATAGCATACCTATGGTCGCTATTACTGGAAATGTTGCAAAGCCACTGCTGGGACTTGATAGCTTTCAAGAGGTGGATATTACTGGAATTTCCATGCCTATTACAAAGCATAATTTCATAGTGGAAGATGTCAATAAGCTGGCGGATATAATAAGAAAGGCATTTTATATAGCTAATGAAGGCAGAAAAGGACCTGTTCTAATAGATATTCCCAAGGATATCACTGCACAGTATGCTGAGTTTTCACCTAAAAAGGTGCAAGAAATTAGGAAATGTGTTTTTCCTGCACTAGATGAAGAAATAAAAGAAGCTATTAAATTGATTAAAAATAGTAAAAGACCTTATATTTACACTGGTGGAGGTGTAATTTCATCTAATGCGAGCAAGGAGCTTGAGGAATTTGCAAAAAGGCTTGATGCTCCTGTTTCCACATCGCTTATGGGGCAAGGCTGCTTTAATCAAAAGGATAAAAGATATATCGGTATGCTGGGAATGCATGGAACAAAAACAGCAGCTGAAACTATTACAAATTGTGATTTGTTTATCGGTATAGGCACAAGGTTTTCTGATAGAGTTATTGGCGACCCTAAGACCTTTGCAAGAGATGCTAAAATCATTCAAATAGATGTTGATCCTGCTGAGATTGATAAAAATATTATTACAACACACTCTGTTATCGGTGATGTTGCTGATGTTTTACAGAAAATTAATTCCCAGCTGGAGCAGCAAAATCACAGTGAGTGGATGCAGAGAGTTTATGAGTGGAAAAAGCAGCATAATTATCCACAGCGACCATTCCATAAGGAGGATATAACTCCACAATATTTAATGGAAACTCTTGATGAGCTGACCGATGGTGGAGCTATTATTACAACCGAGGTTGGACAGCATCAGATGTGGGCGGCACAGTTTTATGAGTATAAAAATCCACGTTCCTTTGTTACTAGTGGAGGACTTGGAACAATGGGGTTTGGCCTAGGTGCATCAATCGGTGCAAAGGTTGGAAATCCAGATAAAACTGTAATAAATATAGCAGGTGATGGCAGCTTTCATATGAATTTAAATGAGCTTGTTACCTTATCTAAAAATAATATTAACACTATTGAATTAGTTATGAATAATAATTCTCTTGGTATGGTAAGACAGTGGCAAAGACTTTTCTATGATAAGAGATTTTCACAGACTACGCTTTCCCGCCCTACTGATTATAAGAAGCTTGGTGAGGCTTTTGGCATAGATACTTTTGTTATAGAAAAGAAAAGTGAAGTAAAGGATACCTTGAAAAAGGCGATAGAAATATCAAAAGGACGTCCGGTGCTGATAGAATGCAGAATAAATGAGGATGTAAATGTTCTTCCTATGGTTCCTGCCGGAGCATCTGTGTCCAATCCGATTTTGGAAATTGAAATTGACTAGAAAGGGGATTAAAATGGCTAAATCTACACAATATGTATTATCTGTTTTAGTTGAAAACAACAGTGGCGTATTAATAAGAATTGCAGGCTTGTTTTCACGCAGAGGATATAATATAAAGAGCCTTAATGTAGCAGAAACTGAAAATAAAGAATATTCGAGAATGACTATTGTAGTTGAGTCAGATGATGAAAAGACAGTTCATCAAATTGAAAAGCAGCTAAGAAAACTATATGATGTACGAGATGTAAAGCAGCTTGATGATGCTGTTTGNAGAGAGCAGCTAATAATAAAGGCTGGAAATGATGCGACGTGCAGNCAGCATATGATAGAGGTAGCAAATCTCTTTGGNGCTAAAATTGTTAATGTAGCACAGCAGGAGCTTATGTTTGAACTGACGGGCGAGCCTGAAAAGATTAATGCTTTTATTGATTTATTAAGACCCTATCATATAAATAAATTAGTAAGAACGGGCATTTCAGCGTTGGAAAGAGATTAAAAAATTGCTTTTGAAGGGAGTAAAAATATGGGAATGACAATGACACAAAAAATCCTTGCAAAGCATGCAGGATTGCAAAGCGTCAAGGAAGGGCAGTTAATAAAAGCGAAGCTTGATATGGTACTGGGGAATGACATTACTTCACCGGTGGCAATAAATGAGTTTAAAAAGGCAGATTTTCCAAAGGTTTTTGATAAGTATAAGGTTTCTCTTGTAATGGATCACTTTGTACCGGCAAAGGATATTAAAGCGGCAAAGCAGTGTCAAATAAGCAGAAATTTTGCTGATGAAATGAATATAGAAAACTTTTTTGATGTTGGGGATATGGGCATTGAGCATGCACTTTTACCTGAAAAGGGGCTTGTAGCACCGGGAGAATTGATTATTGGTGCTGATAGTCACACTTGCACCTATGGTGCTTTAGGTGCTTTTTCAACGGGTGTTGGTTCTACTGATATGGCTGCCGGCATGGCGACGGGTGAGGCTTGGTTTAAGGTTCCCTCTGCTATAAAATTTAATATAACCGGTATGCTTAATAAATGGGTAACAGGCAAGGACGTTATTCTGCATATTATCGGACTTATCGGTGTAGATGGAGCTTTGTATAAGAGTATGGAATATGTGGGCGACGGGCTGAAAAACCTATCAATTTTTGACAGGCTCACTATGTCGAACATGGCTATTGAGGCAGGAGCTAAAAACGGTATATTTATGGTTGATGATGTTACCCTTGATTATGTAAAGGATAGAGTAAACAGACCTTTTGAGTATTTTGCACCTGATGATGATGCAGTTTATGAAAGGATAATAGATATTGATTTAAGCACAATTAAGCCTACTATTGCTTTCCCTCATTTGCCATCTAATACAAGGACTATTGATGAAGTAGGTGAAAAGGAAGTAAAGATTGATCAAGTGGTTATAGGCTCATGCACAAATGGATTTTACTCCGATCTTGCTATTGCTGCGAGGATAGTCAAAGGCAAAAAGGTAGCTAAAAATACAAGGGCAATTGTTATCCCTGCTACACAGGCAATTTATATGAAAGCCTTGAAAAGCGGTGTGCTTGAAACCTTTATGGAAGCGGGATTTGCCGTATCCACTCCTACTTGTGGGCCATGCTTGGGTGGGCATATGGGAATACTTGCACCAAATGAAAAGGCACTAACTACTACTAACAGAAATTTTGTAGGAAGAATGGGTGATCCCACCTCCGAGATTTATCTTGCAAGCCCTGCTATTGCGGCGGCAACTGCTATTAATGGATATATTTCAGCTGTTGAGCAGTAATATGGATTTTTAATTAAACCAGTAAGGAAGATCTCTTAATGGAATGGACTAATAAGCTAATCGTGAATGTCATTGTTGTTTTTGATAAAAAAGCGAATAAGATGCTAATGTGCAAACGCCGAAAAGACCCTTACAAGGGGAAATTTAATATGGTAGGCGGTAAGCGAAAGAAGTGCGAGTCACCTGAAAATGCTGCTTATAGAGAGCTTTTTGAAGAAACGGGAATAACCAAAAATGATATAAATCTTACTCATGTGATGGATTTTAATTATTACCTTGAAGAATGCTTGGTTGAAGTGTTTTTTGGACAGCTGAATGATGAATTTACTGTCTATGGAGATGAAAATGAGCTTTTTTGGCTTGATATTTATAAGGAAAATTACTTTGATAGCTTAAGGTTTGCAGGAGAAGGTAATATAGGACATATTCTTGAGATAATTTTACTGTATAAGGATAAGCTTGATATTCGATTTAATTGATTATCAATAGTTTTAATAAATAGAAAGGGAAATATTATGATTGCTAAAGGGAAAGTACATAAATATGGTGATAACGTTGACACGGACGTTATTATTCCTGCAAGATATTTGAACACATCCGACCATAAAGAGCTTGCTGCTCACTGTATGGAGGATATTGACAAGGATTTTGTTAAAAAGGTAAAGACGGGGGATATAATAGTAGCAAATCAGAATTTTGGGTGCGGCAGCTCAAGAGAGCATGCGCCTATTGCAATAAAGGCAAGTGGCATTTCATGCGTAATAGCATCTACTTTTGCAAGGATTTTTTATAGAAATGCAATAAACATAGGTTTGCCAATACTTGAATGTGAACAGGCAGCTAAGAATATTGATGATGGTGACGAGGTGGAAATTAACTTTGATACAGGAGTTATTTGTAATGTTACTAAAAACGCTTGTTATCAGGCTGAGCCATTTCCTGAATTTATTAAGGAAATTATCAATTCAGGTGGTCTGCTTAAGTCACTTAAAAATAAATAATTATAGTATTAAATTGTGATTAAATTCTGATTAAATATTTTCAAAAAATCTATCAAAATCATTTGGTTATGGGTTTTGTGATGGCTTTTTGAAAGGATTCTGTTTGGTGGAAAGCATAAAAAGAGGCTGATTTTTCAGTCTCTTTTTTATTTTTGTATTCAGTATTTTAAATTATTTTTGTTCTAACTCTATATGGCTTGTCATAGAATTGAATAATTAAAAGACAAGCTAAACTAAAGGGGAATGTAAAATGATAAAGTGTAAGCAAACACCTTTTGAACAAGTGTCCGATTATTTAGGAGAATTAAAAAGCGAGCTTATGTATCTTTCTCCTAGTATAAAATCAAGCGTACAGGAAATAAGGCTGAGGGTAGGAAAGCCTATTTCACTACAAATAAAGGACAGGACATTAAGCATTAGCGAAAGAAAGGTTACTAAAAAGGAAATAGACGACTGCTTTTTAAGAATATGCAGATATTCAGTACATAGCTTTGGAAATCAAATAGCACAGGGATTTATAACCTTAAGAGGAGGGCATAGAGTCGGAATTTGTGGCACTGCTGTTATGGGCAATGAAAAAGTAACAGGGATAAAGGATGTTTCGAGTGTAAATATTCGTATAGCTAAGGAAAATATAGGCTGTGCAGATGAATTGATGCATAGAATTTTTGGACAAGGATTAAAAAGCATAATAATAGCAGGAGAGCCTATAAGTGGGAAAACAACTATTTTGCGTGATTTGGCCCGTCAAATAGGTGAAAAGCATAAGGCTTGTATTATTGATGAAAGAAGTGAGATAGCCGCAGTTTACAACGGAGAGCCGCAGCTTGATATAGGGATTTATACTGATGTGTTTAATTCTTTTCCTAAGGAAATTGGAATAATGACAGCCTTGCGTTCTATGAGTCCTGAGATAATTATTTGTGATGAAATAGGAAATAGCGTTTCCCCTCTGGTTGAATGTATGAATATGGGCGTAAAGATTATAGTAACAGCACATTGTGCAAGCTTTGAGGAGCTTTTTAACAGAAAGGCAACGAGGGATTTAATTGCGAGTGGTGCCTTTGAAAAAGCAGTGCTTTTAGGAAGTAAAAAAAATATAGGTAAAATTTTAGGAATATGGAATATTACAAGAGGTGGTATATCAAATGCTGACGAGATTGATTGGTGCAATTTTAGTGACGGTGATGGGATTGCTTACGGGTATGAGAATTTCCTTTAAGCTAAAGNTTAGAGTACGGATGCTAAATTCTTTTTATCAGTTTTTAAATGAAATGGAAACAAAAATAAGGTATCAGGCAGTGGCAGTTGATGATTTAATATCACAGGCGATAGATAGCGGTAATTATAATAATCTTAGCTTTTTAATAAGTGTAAATAAAATGATTAAATCTAGTATTCCTTTTGAAATAGCATGGAACAAAAGCATAGATGAGGAAGATAGCTTTATTTCTCCTCAAGATATTGATTTGATTAAAATGACGGCAAGGTTTTTAGGTAAAAGTGATATAGAGGGACAAGTTTCTTCATTAGTATTACAAAAAAATCTTGTAAAGAACAGCATAGACAGTGCAGAAAAAGAGCTTTTACTTAAAGGTAAGATGTATAGGTCGGTTTGCACCCTAGCGGGAGCGGGAATAGGAATTATATTAATATAGCTGATATGAGGAGAGTTGAAACATATGGAAATAGATTTAATTTTCAAAATAGCGGCAATAGGTATAATTGTTGCTGTTTTATATCAGCTGTTAAAACGTTCNGATAGAGAGGAGCAAGCAATGATGGTNTCAATAGCAGGGCTTGTGGTAGTGCTTATGATGGTNATACAGGAGATAGCAAAGCTATTTGATTTAATAAAGTCAGTATTCGGCTTATAGCAGTGAGGTGGTGGATATGAATATATTTGCGTTAGCAGGAATAGGTATAACTGCCGCTGTTATTGCTATTATTATAAAACAGTACAAGCCTGAAATTGCTATGCTTGTTTCTGTTATGGCTGGGATAGTTATATTGACGGTTGCTATTTCGGTGGTTGCACCTGTTTTAAAAACAATTAGCGAGCTAACTGGAATGGCAGGGCTTGATTCTACTTATGCCAATGCATTGCTAAAGGCACTAGCTATTGTCTATATCACTCAGCTTGCAAGCGATAATTGCAGGGACGTTGGTGAGGCGGCAATAGCAGCAAAGCTTGAGCTTGCTGGAAAGATTGCGGTAATTCTTATTTCTATGCCAATGTTTGAGGGGATTATAAACTTGGTTATGAAGCTATTGAGCTAGGCTGCTTATCATAAGGATAGTAAACAAAAAGTTTAAAAGGAAAGAATATGAAATATATAGTAAGCATTTTATTTTCACTAATACTTTTATATGCAGGATTAGTCGTATCGGCAGAGGAATATGAGTTTTCATCATCTGAGCAATCTGGCTTTCAAGAAAATGAAAATGATTATGGTCAAAATGAAATCCTAGATTCTTTACCGCAGGAGGCTAAAAGCAAGCTTGAACAAGAGGGAATTTCCCCTGAAAATCAAGGTGCATTAAAGCTGTCTTTCGGTGATGTTTTAAATAAAGTATGGAATTTGTTTTTGGAAAATATAAAAAAGCCATTAAAATTTTTGGTATCGGCTATTGCAATTGCACTGCTATATTCTATTGCAAATAGCATGAATGTTGATAAGGGAAATAACCTTAGCCAAACCTTTGGTATAGTGAGTGTGCTTGCTGGTGCAGGAATATTAATTCAAGCAGTTGGTGAATGTGTTACGGATATCTCCGAGGCTCTATCTCAAGGAGCAAATTTTATGCTGGCATTTATCCCTGTTTTCGCAGGCTTTTTAGCATCAAGTGGACAGCTTACAACAGCAGGTGTATTTAATGGGGTGTTTTTAGGAGCGAGCCAAGTGTTTATGCAAATAGGGGTGAATTTGCTATTGCCTTTAGCAAGTACTATTTTAGGAATTTCCATAGCCGGTGCTGTAAATCCGGATATAAAAATAGAAAGCATAGCAAAAACTATAAAAATAGCAGTCACATGGATTTTAGGCTTGTTAATGACAATATTTATAGGGCTTTTATCAGTACAAAGTCTTGTTGCAAATTCTGCTGATTCCGTTGTTTTAAAAACGGCTAAATTTGCTGTATCTTCAGGAGTGCCAATTGTCGGAGGAAGTGTGGCTGAGGCTGTTGGAGCAGTTTATAGCTCAGTTTCTTTAATAAAAAATAGTGTCGGTACATTTGGAATAATTGCAGGTATTGTCATTATAGCACCAACATTTTTTGCTGCATTTTCTTATAAGATAGCAGTAATGGCTTCAAGCGGCATATGTGACTTGTTTGGTGCAAATCAGCTTTCTTCCATGATGAAAAGTGCAGGAGAGGTATTGACTATTGTTATTGCAGTGCTTGTTTGCTTTATGGTGCTTTCTGTTATTTCAATTGGTTTTATGCTAATGCTTGGAGCGGGGGCAGTAGTATGAAGGAGATGATTGTATCTGTTTGCTTAGTATCTGTTGCGACTGCTATTTTTAAAATGCTTGTGCCTGAAAATTCCTTTAAAAAGCAGATTTCTTTTTTAATAGCGTGTTTTTTTGCAATAAGCTTAATGTCCATTTTGACGAAAGGAAAATTCGAGGTGGATTTTAGCAGTGAGGCATTTAATCAGCAGAATGATTTTCTTGATATATCAAAAAGGGTAAATGAGAAGGCTTATAGGGAATTAGGTGAAAAACTAGCCGACAAAATAAAAATTTTGTTAGATGAAGAGGGTATTAAAACAAAACAAATTTTAATAAATGTTAATATTCCCAACCTGTACAGCATATCTATTAGTGAGGTGAGGCTTGTTTTTGACAACCCTCAATCTCAGGATGCTCAAAAAGCAAAAGAGGTAGTACAAAATTTTGTAGGTGAGGACATAAAAGTATCAGTTATAGGCTAAAGGTGAGGATATGGAAGTAAAGGAAACAAAAAGACTAAATGCTGTTTTTGAGAACAAAAAAGCCTTTAATATCATTTTCATTATAGGTATTCTATTGATTTTACTTATATTTTTTAGTGATGTGATATTTCCGGATAATGATGAAAAGTCAGTACAGACAGTCATGCAAAATAGCACAAGTACAATTGAACAAATGGAAAAAAAGCTTGAGGAAAAGCTATTAAATGTTCTTAAAAAGGTTGAAGGCATAGGTGAAACAAGTATAATGGTAACGCTTGAAAGTGCAGAGGAATACGTATTTGTAGATGAGGCAAAGCAAAAAAATTCTCAAAATGATGCCTATTCAGATGGAACAATGTCAGCATCTCAAAATAGCAGTGAATATGAAAACAGTTATATAATGGTAGAGGGTGTTTCGGGTAGAAAGGAGGCGCTTGTAAAAACAATAATTCAGCCAAAGGTTAGAGGTGTAATCGTACACTGTGAAAACGGTGGAAGTCCTTATATAAAGGAAAAGGTAGTAGATGCTGTTTCAAAAATATTTGGTATTTCATCGGCAAGGATAAGCGTAATTAATTAAAGTAAAATATATTTGAAAGGAAGATTGTTATGACGTTTTTCGGGAAAAGAATAAATATGATTATCAGGAGAAAGCATCTGGTATTAGCTTCACTTACATTAATGCTGGGTATAGCTGTATTTGTACATTTTTTAATAGCGGGTAATAATGAAATTACTCCGACAGATGCACAGGGCAATTATGGTGAGGCACAATTTGTGAGCAGCAGCGATGATAGCAGTAAGACAGGAAATAACGAGAATAATAATTCAGCACAAGCAGATGAAGTTAGCGATGTTGACTCTTATTTTGTGCAGGCAAGACTTGATAAGCAGGAAAGCAGGGATAAGGCAGCAGAACTTTTGAAGAGCATTTACACAGGCGGTGATTTGAATGCAGATGAATTGCAAGCAGTAGCACAAGACGCTGTTAGTATGACAAGTCTGATTGAAAGTGAAAGTAAAATCGAAACAACATTAAAAGCACAAGGCTTTGCAGATGTAATATGCTATCTAAATGGTAAAAGTGCAAATGTAATTGTTAAAGCAGATGAATTTCAAACGGCAGATGCTGCAAAGGTAAAAAATACATTGCTGTCCGAAGTTGAAATTGACCCATCAAATATTACAATAATTCCTGTAAAGTAGTTGTTTATTAAAAAAAAATGTGTTATAATACTTCTGTAAGCTAAATTATGCTGTATAATATTTATAACATTGAAATCGTTATATAGTACAGCAATTTAAATGTGTTACAGGAGGCGTCTATGGAAAGAAAAACAGTAAAGCCTGCAGGCAGCTTGAAAGTATCTGATGAAGTTATTATCAGAATTACAGAGGTTGCTGCTACTGAAATAGCTGGTGTAGCTGCTGAGGGGCAAAAGCTTGTACCTGCAGAAAATTCTTTATCTATTCCTATGCTTTCAGCACCAATAAGAGTTAATCTTACTGCAGAGTCAGCAGAAATCACACTAAGCATTGTCATCGAATCTGGATACAATGCAAATAATGTGGCAAAGGCAGTGCAGAAAAGTGTAAAATCAGCTGTGCAGAGCATGACGGGTATTGCTGTATCTAAGGTTAATGTTGTTGTTGCAGGTATAAAGTTTAAAAAAGAAAGTGAATAGTTTTTAAAACCCTGTTAGTAATTTTATGATTACTTATTATTAATAGGGTTTTTAAGCATTTTTATATTAAATGTAATAAATAAAAGAATAGGAAAAAACTATATGTCTTTAAATTCTAATAATGTAAAGAAAAGACTTGATATGCGTGAAAGACGTGAGGTAGTATTTGTATTGCTTTTTCAAATGCTTGTAGCAAATGAAAGCTTGCAGGAGGTTTTAGAAACTTGTACGGAGGAATTTGAGCTAATCAGTGATAAAAAAGCAATTAAAAAGGTCGAGGATATAGCAGTAAAGGCTGATTTTCTTGATGAAGAAATAGCAAAATTCAGTCCGAAAAGGGCATTTTCACGTATAGCAAAAACAAATGTGATCATTTTGCGTATTGCTTTTTTTGAAATATTATTTGATGAAAGCACACCATACAAGGTTTCTATAAACGAGGCTGTTGAGCTTGCAAAAAAATACGGCGATAATTCTGATAAGGCTTTTATTAATGGAGTTTTGGACAGTTTTGTTAAGTCTTTACAGACTCGGGAAGCAGTGAAAACAGAAAATGAGTAATGCTTTTGCAGTGAGCGTATCACAGGTGAACAGATTTGTTTCCTTGATAATAAAAAAGGAAGAAAAGCTATCTGATATTTATGTAAAAGGCGAGATTTCTAATTTTATTTATCATAAATCGGGGCATATGTATTTCACCTTAAAGGATGAAAATTCAGCTTTAAAGGCAGTAATGTTTAAAGATAATGTCAGTACCTTGAAGTTTATTCCTGAAAATGGTCTGTCTGTAATTGTCAGAGGGGCTATTCAAGTATATGAGGCCGGTGGACAGTATCAATTGTATTGCACTGAGATTGAGCCGGCGGGAATTGGAGAGCTTTATTTAGCGTATGAGAAATTAAAGGAAAAACTCCTTAAGGAGGGTCTTTTTGAGCAGAAAAGACAGCTGCCCAAAATGCCTATGTCAATATGTATAATTACAGCACAGACAGGTGCGGCTCTTCAAGATATGCTGAATATTATAGGCAGAAGATTCCCAATAGCAAGTATAAAGCTTATTCCTTCGCTGGTTCAAGGGGTCAATGCACCAACTTCACTTGTTAATGCTATTAAATTAGCACAAGAAAGTGAGTGCGAGATAATTATTATTGGCAGAGGCGGCGGGTCGTATGAGGATTTATGGGCATTTAATGATGAAAAGGTCGCTAGAGTCTTATACGAAAGCAGGATTCCTACAATTTCAGCAGTTGGACATGAAACGGATTTTGTAATTACTGATTTTGTTGCTGATATGAGAGCGCCAACGCCATCAGCTGCTGCTGAGCTTTGTGTACCAGATAAAAATGAAGTTTTGGATTATTTGGACAGGCTTTATTCAGGTATGAAAAATCTTATTAATATAAGTATTTATAAAAGGCTTAATATTATTGAAAACTTAGAGAGGATAATAGGCTCAAATTCTCCATATAAAAAGCTTGAAAATGCAGAAAAACGCATTAGTGAAATTTCATCTGCTGTCGATTTTTCAATAAGCTCAGCTTTGAAGTTTAATGATAATAAAATAAATAGTATTTTTGAAATAATATCGGCATTAAGCCCACTAAATGTTTTGAAAAAAGGATATTCAATAGTTGTGGATAATAAAGGATTTCCTCTTAAGAATATAAATAGCGTCGAAGAAGGCAATGATATTATTGTCCGTATGAATGATGGGAGAATAAATGCAAAAGTAACGGGAGTTACAAAAGTACAAAAGGAAGTAGAAAATGAGCTTTGAAAGTGATATGAAAAGACTGGAAGAAATATCTGTGGAAATGGCTAAGGAGGATATAGTTTTAGAACATTCCTTAGAGCTTTATAAGGAGGCTGTGCCATTGATAAAGAAATGTAAGGACTATATAGAAAATGCAAAGATTACAGTAGAAAAGCTGGGCGAAGAAAATGGATAGAGCAGTTTTTGATAAGAGAATGAGCGAGTATATTCTTGCCATTGAAAATAGATTAAATACTTGCTTTTCGCATGGTGTTAGCGGCACGGAAAAGCTGAAAGACGCTGTTTTATATAGCTTGCTTGCCGGTGGAAAGCGTATAAGACCTGTGCTTGTTTTAGAATTTTCACGAGCATTGGGATTTAATTGGGAAAATGCAATTGATACTGCCTGTGCAGTTGAATTAATTCACACATATTCGCTTATACATGATGATTTGCCTTGTATGGATAATGACGATATGCGTAGAGGCAAGCCTTCTTGCCATAAAGCATTTGGCGAGGATGTGGCTGTGCTTGCAGGTGATGCATTGTTGACTCATGCGTTTGGCATGATTAGCGATTCTGCACCACATAAAATAAGCTATGAAAGTGCTTGTAGAGTCATTTCTTTATTTTCAAGATATAGTGGCATTGATGGTATGATTGGCGGACAGATTCTTGATATTTCTGCTGATGGAAAAGACGTTGATGCAGATGAATTAAAAAAGATAGAGCTGCTTAAAACAAGTGCTTTGATAATACTATCATGTAAAGCAGGCTGTATTATAGCAAATGCCGATGAGGAGAAGCTTAAAGCAGCAGAGGTATATGGTGAAAATTTAGGGCTTGCTTTTCAGGTGATTGATGATGTTTTAGATGTTGAGGGCGATGAAAAGCTGTTAGGTAAGGCGACAGGCAGTGATATTAAGCGAGATAAGTCAACGTACGTGGATTTGCTAGGGATAGATGAGGCTAAGAGTTATTCAAGACAGCTGACAAATAAAGCTATTGAAAGTTTATATCCTATTAAAGACAATGAATTTTTAGCGAGCTTGGCTGAATTTTTAGTCAGCCGCAATTTTTAGAGAATCAAATAAGAGGATTTATATGTATATATTTGGGTATAATATTGTACTTACAATTGTAGTAATCAGCTGGTTTACTGCACAGACGTTAAAGGCTATTTTACACTGGATAAAAACAAAAAGATTTTCAGCTGAGCGTCTTACCGGAGCAGGGGGAATGCCTTCATGCCATTCGGCGACGGTTTGTTCTTTAACCATGGCAGTGGCACGTACTGAAGGTGTAAAAAGCACAATTTTTGCAATGGCTATTGTCTTTGCATTTGTAGTGATGTATGATGCTATGGGTGTGAGGAGAGCTGCCGGACTTCATGCTAAGGAGTTAAACAGGATTCGCAGAGCAATTGATGAATATGATGGAGAGAGTGACGGAAAGTTTGGAGATTATGAGATTGAGAGCGAAGATAAAAAGGATTTAAAGGAGTATTTAGGTCACACTCCTCTGGAAGTGCTTGGTGGTGCTTTGCTGGGAATTTTAATAGCAATGGCATATCCTATTTCAGGGTAGAGAAAAAATACTTTAAAAGGTGAAATGATGTATTTAAATAAAAATATAAGCCATGACACTTTAAAGGCGATGACTTTAGAAGAAAAAAATGAATTATGCAAGGAAATTCGTTCTTTCCTTGTAAAGTCTGTTAGGAATACCGGAGGGCATTTGTCACCTAATCTAGGTGTGGTTGAAATGACTGTGGCTTTGCACAGTGTATTTGAAAGCCCTCTTGATAAGCTTGTTTTTGATGTGGGGCATCAAGCGTATGTGCATAAAATGCTTACCGGCAGGCTTGGAAGGTTTGGCACTTTGAGAAAACAGGGTGGGATTTCAGGCTTTCCACGGCCTGATGAAAGTGAGCATGATGCTTTCATAGCAGGACATAGCTCAATTTCTATTTCAGCGGCAGCAGGAATAGCAAAGGCTATGAAGCTTAGCGGCGATAATCACCATGCTGTTGCTATTATTGGCGATGGTGCTTTTACTGGTGGAATAGCTTTTGAAGGGTTAAATAATGCAGGAAAGATTGATGCTAACTTAATCATAGTTCTTAACGATAATGGTATGTCTATTTCTAAGAATAAAAGTGCATTTGCCATGTATCTTGCACACATACGTTCTTCAAGAAAGTATTTAAAGACAAAACGCAGTGTTAAAAATATTATTTCAAAAACACCTTTAATAGGTAAAGGCATTGACCGTTCTTTAAGCAGAATAAAGCATATTTTCAAGGAAATCATATATAAAAGCAATCTTTTTGAAAGCTTTGGTATTAATTATATAGGTCCTGTTGATGGGCATAATATGCATGAGCTTATTCGTGCATTTGAGGCTGCTAGGATGATAAACAAGCCTAGCATTGTCCATGTATATACCAAAAAAGGTAAGGGCTATCTTCCGGCTGAACAAAACCCCGGTGAATATCACGGCATAACCTCTGTTAAAACTGCTGTAAAAAGCAAGGATACTTTTTCCGATGTTATGGGAAAAACCTTAGCTGAGCTCGGTACTAAGGATAAAAGCATCTGTGCAATAACAGCAGCTATGAAATATGGCACTGGACTTCAGCATTTTTGTGCTGAACATAGGGATAGATATTTTGATGGCGGAATAGCCGAGCAGCATTGCGTTACCTTTGCCGGTGGATTAGCACAGCAAGGAATGAAGCCGGTTTTCGCTGTGTACTCCACCTTTCTTCAAAGAGGATTTGACCAGATGATACATGATATTTCTATTCATCCACTTCATGTTGTCTTTGCAATTGATAGAGCAGGATTTGTAGGNGAGGATGGTGCTACGCACCAAGGAATTTTTGATGTTTCAGTTTTAGGTGCTATACCTAATATGGCTATCTATTCTCCTTCAAATTATTGTGAGCTTAGAAATACGCTTAATCGAGCTTTATACGAAGAAAAAGGTCCTGCTTGTGTACGCTATCCAAAGGGCAGGGAAGAGTGGTCGGTCAATGAAAAGTATACGCCTGATTTTCGTTTTAAAAGTGGGGATAATCAGCTTGTTGTTACTTATGGAAGAATAGCGGCTAATTTAACTGAGATTTATAAATCTACGGGTAAAAGCACATTGCAGCTGATAAAAATTAATCCTATTCCAAAAGAGGTTATACAAATATGTGCTAATTATGAAAATATTTATTTGTTTGAAGAGGGAATTGAAAATGGAGGCGTCAGCTCTAAAATAGCTGTTGAGCTGCTTAAATTGGGATACAAGGGAAATGTTTCAATAACTGCTGTAAATGATTTTGTGAAGACAGGTACGGTTGAACAGCAGCTTGAGCTGCATGGTCTGAGCAAGAATAAAATGCTTGAGAAGATTATAGGAATTCCACAGGGGATAGCAATGAATGAGTAAAAGATTGGACATAGCTTTAAGTCAACATGATAATGTGAAAAGTCGAACAATTTCTGCAAGATTGATTAAAGAGGGAAAGGTAAGCGTAAATAAAAAGATAGTAAAAAAGCCCTCCTTTTTAGTAAACGAAAGCGATTTGCTTGAAATCGTTGGCGAGTTACCTAAATACGTGAGCAGGGGTGGTATAAAGCTAGAATATGCACTTGATTATTTTTTTCTCAGTGTAAAAGGAAGGATATGCCTTGATGTGGGGGCTAGTACGGGTGGATTTACGCACTGCTTATTAGTTAATGGAGCTGAGCTTGTGTATTCGGTAGATGTAGGTACTATGCAGCTTTCTGAAGAAATAAGAAAACATGAAAGAGTAGTTTCTTTGGAAAACCTTGATATTAGAAAGGCTGATAAAATAATACCATGTGGTATGGATTTTGCTTGTGTTGATGTTTCGTTTATTTCTTTAACTCAGATTTTAGTAGCATTAAAGAAGTATTTAAAACCTAATGCAGATATTGTCGCTTTGGTCAAGCCTCAATTTGAGGTAGGAAGAGAATGTATTGGCAAAAACGGTATTGTAAAAAGTGAAAAAGCCAGATTAATGGCTGTTAATAAAATTATATCTTTTTCAGAGTTAAATGGATATAAAGTAATCGGAAAAACAACCTCTCCTATAACAGGAGGGGATGGAAATGTAGAATACTTATTGCATTTATGCGTTAAACAGGAGGAATAATGAATATACTTATATGCGTTAATCCTGATAAGGAAAAGTCAAGATACGCTATTTCCCATGTGTGCAGAATGCTCAACCATTATGGTATCACTCCATTAATGCCTTATGAAAATAAGGATATTTGTTCAACTGAAAAGGTAGTATGTGACTCCTTTGATAAATTGATAAAAACTTCAGATATGTTGATTACAATAGGTGGCGATGGCACTATATTAAGGTGGGGCAGGGTCGCAGCTGAACATAATTTGCCTTTGCTAGGGATAAACACGGGTAGATTAGGCTTTATGGCAACTCTTGAGTTTGATGAGCTTGAAAAATTGAAAAATTTAAAGACACAGCAGTTTTCAATTAGTAAAAGGATGCTGATGGACGTTAAAATAACTGGTAGAGTTGGTACTAGCACTGCTATTAATGATGTTGTGATTTACAAGCATAATGTTTCTAAGCTGCCTGAATATTCTGTAAGGCAATCTGAAAAAGAGGTACTTAATATTAGAGCTGATGGAATAATTTTCAGTACGGCTACCGGCTCTACGGCTTATTCTCTTTCAGCGGGCGGACCTATTATTCAGCCTGAAATGAAGTGTATAGAGATGACACCATTATGTGCTCATACACTTTTTGCAAGACCTATGGTATTTGATTCTGATAAGGAGATTTCTATTGGCTTTATCCCTTATGATAATAGTGAGGTATATGTAAGCGTCGATGGTATGGCAGCTAATAATTTAAATCCCGATGAAAGAGTGGTTTTAACAGAGTCAAAAAAGACTTTAAAGCTTGTTGATATAGATGGCTCAAATTTTTATGATGCGATAAATACCAAGCTGATGAGGCCGCTTAAATAAGTTGGAGGAAATTATGAAGGCAAAAAGGCATGACGCAATAATTTCTATTATTAAAAAAGAAGAAATTATAACTCAGGAGATGCTGCGTGACAGATTGGCAGAGCAAGGCTTTAATGTCACTCAAGCAACGGTTTCACGGGATATTTCATATTTAGGATTGATAAAGCTTTCCAGTGAGGATGGCATTAGCTATTATGCTATACCTAAAACAGGTGACAAGCCACAGTTTGACGATATATTTAAGACTGCTGTTATAGGGTATGAAAATATACAAAATATAGTGGTGATAAAGTGCAGAACGGGACTTGCAAACGCTGCTTGTGCCTCTTTAGATGATATGAATATTTCAGATATTGCAGGAACAGTAGCTGGTGATGACACCTTTATAGCTATTTTCAGGTCGGAAAAAAATGCTGATGACTTTATTAGAGAATTAAAAAAACAGCTTGATTAGTTTATCTATTTTTAATTTTAAATTATGCTTGTAACGTTCGGAGGGTGTATGCTTAGGGAACTTTACATTGAAAATCTTGCTACAATTGAAAAAGCTACTATTAAGCCGGGGGAAAAGCTGAATGTTCTTACCGGTGAAACAGGTGCAGGAAAAAGTATACTTATAGGCTCTATAAATGCTATTTTAGGGCATAGAGTCAGTAAGGATATAATTAGGGCAGGTGAAAAAAAGGCTGTGATATCAGCAGTTTTTGATGAAATACCTGAAAAAGCAAGGCAAGCTTTAGGGAATAATGGCTATGATATTGAGGACGGCTTGCTTATTTTACAGCGAGAGATTTCATCAGATGGAAAGAGCGTGGCAAGGATTGGAACAAAGCCGGCTACTATTTCTGTTCTAAGAGAGATTGGTAGTGAGCTTATTGACATTCACGGGCAAAATGATAACCGTATACTGATGAATAATGATAATCAGCGTGAGCTTTTAGACAGCTACGGAAATTTAGGAGAGGTTTTATCTACATATAGAGAAAACTTTAGGAGCTTTTCAAAGCTTTCAAAGCAGATAAGAAAGCTTCAGCTTTCTGAGGCTGAAAAGGCTGATAAGATAGAAATGCTAAAATACCAGATAGAAGAGCTTGAACTGCTTAATCTAAAGCCCGATGAAGATGAAAATTTATCATTACAGCTTGATACCTTGCACAATTCTGCTAAAATTCAAGAGAATTTATATAAAGCATCAGTTTTGCTTGATGGCGATGGAGAAGAGTATGCAGGTTCTATTTCTGAAATAGATAAAGCAAAGGCAAGTCTTGAAGAGATATCTGAGCTTTTACCCGATGTAGAAGAGCTTTCAAACAGGCTTGATAGTGTTATTATTGAGCTTGATGATATTTGCAGTGATTTAAAAGGAAGAATATCCGATATTGATGATAATGCCGGAAGATTAATTCAGATGGAAGACAGGATGTCGGATATTATAAAGATAAAGCGTAAATATGGTATGGATGTAAATTCCTTGATAGAGCATCTTGAGCAATGTAAGGAAGAGCTTTCTAATATTGATGAGATGGATAGTGTTATTGAAGATTTGATTAACCGACGCCGTGAAATAGGCGAGGGTGTCAAGGAAAAAGCAATGCAAATTACACAGATGAGAAAATCAGCCGGTGAAAAGCTATCTAAGGATATATCGGAGCAGCTAAGGTTTTTGAATATGGCTGATGTTGTACTTGAATTTGATATAAAGCAGGATAAAGTAACCGTCAACGGTATGGATAATGTGGAAATTATGATTTCTGTAAACAGAGGAGAGGAATTAAAGCCGCTTAACAAAGTTGCTTCGGGTGGTGAGCTATCAAGGATAATGCTTGCTGTTAAGAGCGTACTTGCTGATAAGGATAGTATTCCAACAATGATTTTTGATGAAATTGATACAGGCATTAGTGGAAGAGCTGCTCAAAAGGTGGGTATAAAGCTTTCTCAAGCTGCACAAAATAGGCAGGTTTTATGCGTTACTCATTTAGCGCAAATTGCTGCAAAGGGCGATAGTCATTTTCTCATTGAAAAAGAGGTTGACAAGGATAGAACCTTTACGCAGGTAAGACAGCTTGATTTTGACCAGCGAAAAGCTGAAATAGCGAGGATTATTGGTGGAGATGTGACTGAAATTTCACTGAAAAATGCTGAGGAATTACTTAATAGTTAAACCACATAAAAAGCATAAAAATGCACATTGATTATCAATGTGCATTTGCATTTTTATATATTAAACTAAATCATGATAAAAACCAAAATAAATTAAAAAACCTCATGTTTATGTGTTTTTCTTTATATTTTTAGCAAGCGTATTCATAAGCAAAATTGCACTAGTGGGAATTTCTTTATTAGCATATATTCCTTTTGTGGCATATTCCTCTGCTAGCTCTGCATATTTTATAGCATATGATATGTCGTCTGAATTTTTAGCAAACTCTAGATAAATCCTTGCTAGCATTGCNCAAGCCTCATCAAAGAAAAGACTTTCCTGCGTTGTCATTTCTAATAGAATTTCTATTGCACTTTGATATTTCTTAGCTTTAAAAAGATTCTTTGCCTTTAAAAACAAGTCTTGATTTTGTAAAACAGTATCCTTTTCCTCATCATTATCAGCCATGAGGTTTTGCATGGGGATTTCTAGCTTTCTAGTGAGGTATTCAAGTGTTTTTACAGATGGATAGGCAGCTCCGCTTTCAATTTGGCTTAACATATTTCGGGTGATAAAATCACCTACAACTTCACTTTGAGTAAGCTTTTTATTTAACCTAGCCTCTTTAATAATTTTACCTATTTGATTGGATAACATAAAATCCCCCTAGCTAAAGTAAATTTTATTTACTTTTATAGTTTAACAGATACTTTTTAAAAAAGCAAGCAGATTTATAGAAAAATTGAATAGATATAAACATTTCGTTNTTTTTTACAANAAAAGCTCTATTTATTTGTTTGTTTTNATGAAAATGTATGTTTTTAAATATATTTTGTGATAAAGTATTGACAAAGAATATTCTTATGATATAATTAAGGTAAATAAAATTTACATAATTTCTTCTGTATACATTATATAGTGAAAGGGCGGTTTTTTATGTCTGAGTGGTGGGAAGGATTGAATCTTTTACAGCAGGTTCTATATTGTATTGCTATACCTTCTACTCTTATTATGCTTATTCAAACAGTGCTTATTTTAATAGGCATAGGTTCACATGGTGCGGGCGTTGATTTTTCAGATACCAGTGGCCTAGACTTGGGTGATATAGGCGATGTAGGAGATATTGGTGATGTTGGTGATTTATCAGATATCCATTCTTCATCTGTTGATGATATAGGAGTTTCAGATGGTAGTGCACCGGGAGATTTTGCAATAGCCAATATATTTACATTTCAAGGTGTTGTTGTCTTTTTAGCTATGTTCGGATGGGTTTCAATTACTGCTATTAGTCTTGGTCTTGATGGTAAGCTATCCTTTATTGCAATTGTTATTGGCTTGATAGTAGGTTTTTTATGTATGGTCGGAATAGCGATGCTTATTCGTGCTTCTGCAAAATTAAATCAAAATGGCACTCTTATAATGAATAATTTGCTAGGAAAAACAGGGCAGGTTTATCTTACTATACCGGAAAAAGGCAGTGGCTTTGGAAAAGTTAATATCACTATTGATGAAAGATTTTTAGAGCTTGGTGCAGTGACTGATGAAGAAAAGGCACTTTCCAGAGGCAGTGAAGTCAGAGTCATTGACATTAGAGGGGATAATTTGGTGGTAGAATCTATTGATTAGTAGTTTTTGATAAGTTCTTCTACCATTTTAAATAAATATTTTGGAGGAAATATGAAAGAGGTTTTAATTTTACTTTGTGTAATTGTTGTTTTTTTATTTGCGATAGTTGCAGGAATATTATCAAGGTATCGCAAATGTCCATCTGATAAGATTTTAGTAATCTACGGTAAAGTGGGTAATGATAAGAGCGGACAGCCTCGCTCGGCTAAGTGTATTCATGGTGGAGCAGCTTTTATTGTTCCGATTATACAGTCTTACCAATATATGGACTTAACGCCGATTTCTATTAATGTTGATTTGAAAAACGCATTGTCAAAGCAGAATATTCGTGTTGACGTACCATCTAGATTTACTGTTGGTATCTCGACAGAGCCTGCTATTATGGCTAATGCTGCTGAGAGATTACTAGGTCTTAGGCTTAATGAAATTCAGGACCTTGCTAAGGATATAATTTTTGGTCAGCTGCGTTTGATTATTGCTACAATGGATATTGAGGATATTAATACTAACCGTGATAAATTTTTATCTGCTGTATCGGATAATGTTGAGATTGAGCTTAAAAAAATCGGTCTTAGATTAATAAATGTGAATCTTACTGATATTTCTGATGAATCAGGATATATAGAGGCATTAGGACAAGAGGCAGCTGCAAAAGCTATTAATGACGCTAAAAAATCAGTTGCTGAAAAGCACCGTGACGGTGAAATCGGTAAAGCAAATGCCGAGCGTGATCAGCGTGTACAGGTTGCTGCTGCAAATGCATTAGCTATTCAAGGTGAGAATACTGCAAAGATTGACGTAGCTCAATCAGATGCTGCCCGCCGTGAGGCTGAGGCTGAGTCTAATAAGAGAGCAACTGCTGCTGAGGCAGTTCAAGCTGCAAAGGCTAAGGAAGAGGCTTATAAAGCGCAAAGAGAAGCTGAGCTTACTCGTGCGTCGCTTGAGCAGGCTACTCAAGAGGCTGATGTCATTGTTAATGCTGAAATTCAGAAGAAAAATCGTGAAATTGCAGCAGAGGCAGAGGCAGAGGTTATTCGCCGTAAGGCTAGGGGTGAGGCTGATGCTATCTTTGCTAAAATGGAGGCACAGGCTAAGGGTGCTCAAGAGATACTTATCAGACAGGCTGAGGGTATTAAGGAAATTGTTAGTGCTGCCGGCGGAAGTTCCGATTCTGCAGTTAAGCTATTGATTGCAGATAAACTTGAGGAGCTTATGCGTATTCAGGTTGAGGCAGTTAAGGGTATTCAGATTGATAAGGTTACCGTATGGGATAATGGTGGAAATTCTCCTGACGGGAAAACAGCTACATCAAATTTTATAAGTGGTCTTTATAAATCTGTTCCCCCTTTGAATGAGCTTTTTAAGCAGGTAGGAATGGAGCTTCCAGAATATCTTGGCTCAGAAAAGCCACAAGAAGAGAACACGGAAAATCAATAATACGTAAATAAATAAAAAAGCTTGCATTTTGTCTGCAAGCTTTTTTGTTCTATTCTTTAAATTGTGAAATAATTTCTTCACTTAACTGTGATATTTGCTTAATTTCATCATTTGATAGCTCTATATCCACAGCCTTAATATTTTCTTCAAAATGCTTTGTGTTTTGAGTTCCGACGATTGCACTGCTCATACCTTTTTGTGCAATTACCCATGCAATGGAAATCTGAGAAACAGTTGCCTCATGGGTATTTGCTATATCTGATAAAAGATTTAACAAGGGTTGCTCTAGTTTTAGATTATGTGGTTTGAACACAAGCTTTTGTTGTCTGAAATCATCTTCAGCCAGAGCTTTGCCATATAGATGAAATGCTCCTGACAAAATCCCCTTTGCTATTGAATTATAGCTTAAAACGCTAATTTGATTTTCATTGCAATGCTTAAGCAATCCATTTTCGATAGAGCGTTCAAGCATATTGTATTCAGGTTGGAGAGCGTCTATTTGTGCATATTTTTGAGCCTGCTTAATTTGCTCAAGGCTGAAATTTGATACTCCGATTGCACGAATTTTCCCGTCTGACTTTAGCTTNTTAAAGGCATTCATGGTTTCNTCTATTGGNACTTCATAGCTTGGCCAATGCACGTAAAGCAAGTCAATATAGTCAGTTTGCAAATTNTTTAAGCTGTTTTCACAAGCTTTGATAACATCATCATATTTAAGGTTTTCTCGTGCTACCTTACTAGCGATAAAGCAATCATTTCTTTTGGTTTTCAATGCTTCCCCGACAATTCTTTCAGAATTTCCATTGCCGTAAATTTCAGCAGTGTCAAAGGAAGTTACTCCCATATCTAAAGCCTGNTCTAGCAAAGCAATATTATGTTTTTTGTCAAGTGTTTCCCAAGGTCCNCCACCTAGCTCCATACAGCCATGTGTTATTTTTGAAATTTTAATATTTGTTTTTCCAAGNAAAGTATATTTCATAAGCACCTCTTTCATAGTATAAAAAAATANTATCATATAAAGGCGAATAAATCAAGTGAAAAACTATTTTATCGTAAAATTTAATTTATCCTTATCATGAAAAATTATTTCCATATTTAATTTAGAAAAGAAATCGTCAAGCCTTTGATAAAAGGCATCATCTGCATTACTATTTTTGCTAAGAGAAAAAGCTTGTCCGCCACAAGCATCACGGACATGAAGGGTAAAGCCATTCTCTTTAGCTAAATTTTTAAGCTCAGGCACATCACCCAAGGAAAGAATTTTCATATAAATCGCTCCTATATATTTATTTAAAACCTTATTTCTTCACCACAGCTAAAATAAGTTATCTTTGACTGCAATGTATCAGCGAGAATGTCAAATGCCCTCGTACCAGTACAATGGCAGGTGTAAAAACGCTTTACAGCAGATGAATTTAGCTTTTCAGCGAGCAGCTTCACGTGCTTTTCACTGCAATTAAGGGTTGAGGGAGTATTTTTCATAAGATGAAAGCCACCGATTACGCCTAAAATAGGAATGTCATACCAACGGTATTTTACGGTATTTACAAAGTTGCTTATTCCTTGATGGGCACATCCTGTTATGATAACAAGCCCATCCTGCTTTCTTTCCTTAGGGAAAATTACTGCAAAGCATTCATGATTAAAGTCATCGGGTACAAATTCATCATTGGATTTTCTAAGATAGGATTTATCAAGGTTTAATACCTCTTCATCATTTTTTTCATTAGAGCATAGATAAATCCTGTCACTAATTTCTGTGAAGTTATTAAACAAAATCATTCTTTTAGCAAATTTTTTAAAAAAGCCTTTAGGCAAAGAGATGTTTTTTT
>JGI24710J26742_10000874_pt1 | contig 28197 bp, 20 predicted proteins | sample BioPla2DNA2_FD_26742 | JGI IMG/M metagenome (IMG submission 26742)
TGAGGAATTCCTTCACCGTTGGGATATCCTGCCTGAGCAAGCAGTTCTTTTGCCTTTTCAAGGTTTCCTTCATAGTCATAAGGATCGTAATAATCGCCGCCCACTTCACGGAATTCCTTGGTAGGATCAGCATCAGAAAGTCCTAAGGATACAAAGGCACCCGCAGGAACCTCACCTTTTTTAGAAATTTCTTTAACGATAAATTCACGGTCTATAGCAAGAGTTAAGGCTTCCCTAACAAGTTTATTGTCCAGAGGTGCTTTTTGAACATTGAAAGAAAGATAATATGTTCCTAATTGACCCTCAAGATGGAATTCAGGTTTGTCTCTCCATGCATCAATTTCATCATTTGGCATGTCATCAATGAAAAGAACTTCTTTCTTCTGGTATGCGTTTAACTTTGCAGTATCCTCTTCCATCAGGACAAACTTAATGTTTTCCATACCGAGCTTTTCATAATTCCAGTAATTCTTATTCTTTGACATAGTAATATGTGAACCCGGTACCCATTCTGTTATTTTGTATGGTCCATTACCGATATATGTTTTTACATCAACTGCCCATGAATCACCATGTTCCTCGACCAAATCCTGGCGAACCGGGAAGAAGGTTGGGAAAGCGGTCAGTTCCAGGAAGTAAGGAACCGGATTATAAAGAGTAACTACCAAGGTCTTGTCATCGGGTGCCTGTACGTTTAAGGAGCCTTCGTTATAACCGTCAACTACTTCAAACATATATTCGTAGTCAGCTGCAGTTTCAGGGGAAATAGCACGATTCCATGAATATACGAAATCACTGGCTTTAAGGTCCTTACCATCACTCCACTTAAGACCATCGCGAAGATGGAATGTGTAAACCTTTCCGTCATCTGATACTTCATATTTCTCAGCTTGACCCGGAACAGGAACGCCGTCCCTATCAAGATTCATAAGCCCCTCGAAAGCGTGAATAATCATTGTAGCACCGTCAACTGATGAGTTGAGTGCCGGATCAATAGTGTCAGGGTCTGGCCCGACATTAACATTAAGAGTTTCACCCGATGCGGGTTTGCCGCCGCATGCAGGCAGAATAACCATGGCAACCATGATTATTGCAAGTAGAAGTGTAATTTTTCTCTTCATTTCTAGTACCTCCATTATAAACCTAGTTATAAATTTTCTAATCTATGCTTATAAGCATGTAATATTAAATTACATGTAGCATGCTCCTTTAAAATAACTTTACCGTTATTATATGCCTATTGAACCCTATCTATATGGTGACAGGCAACAAAGTGGCCGGATGATATTTCCCTGAATTCCGGTTCCTGCTGTGCACAAAGCTCTGTTGCATATTTGCAGCGGGTCCTGAATCTGCATCCGCTTGGGGGATTCAATGGGCTAGGCACATCGCCTTCAAGTATTATTCTTTTACTTGCCCGGCTTTGTTTTGGATCAGCAATAGGGATAGCCGAAATCAGCGATCTAGTATAAGGGTGAATGCTGTTAAATATCAATTCATAGCTGTCGGCCAATTCTACAAGTTTCCCAAGATACATTACACCGATCCTTTTACTGATATGTTTTACAATACTTAAATCATGTGCAATAAATAGATAGGTAAGACCCATTTCGGCCTGCAAATCTTCAAACATATTTACAATCTGGGCTTGAATAGAAACATCCAAAGCCGATACAGGCTCATCGCACACTATGAACTCCGGATTAACAGCAAGCGCTCTGGCAATACCGATACGCTGCCGCTGTCCCCCTGAAAACTCATGGGGATAGCGATTTGCATGCTCGCTGTTGAGGCCGACTCTCTGCAGCATGGTAATGATTCTGTCTTGCCTGTCTTTCTTGCTTTGAGCCAATTTGTGAATATCTATGGCCTCACCCACTATATCTGCTACAGTCATCCTGGGATTAAGGCTGGCATATGGATCCTGAAAAACAATTTGCATTCTGCGCCTGTAAGGCAACATATTTACATTGGTAATATCAGTACCGTCATATATAATTTTTCCGCCTGTTGGTTCGTATAGGCGAAGAATGGTACGCCCCAATGTGGTTTTTCCGCAACCACTCTCTCCTACAAGGCCAAGGGTTTCTCCTTTGTTGATAAACAAGCTGACGTCATCAACAGCCTTGACATATTTAGGCTTTAACAGACTTCCGCCAACATGAAAATATTGTTTCAGGTTTTTTATTTCAAGTAGTTTACTCATTTTTTTCACCGCCCAGCATTTCTTCCTTCTGCAGCAACCAACAGGCACTATAATGGTTGTCATTAATCTGAGTATATTCAGGCATGTGTTTTAAACAAACTTTCATACAGCTGTCGCACCGGGGTGCAAAAGGACAACCCTTTGGTGGGTTAAGCAAATCAACAGGTGTCCCCTCAATGGGTACCAGCCTTTTATGCTCTTTGTCAGTCAATATTGGAATACTGTTAAGTAAGCCTTTTGTATACTCATGTTTAGGGTTATAGAAAATGTCATCCACTGTGCCAAACTCAACGATTTTCCCGGCATACATTACCGCTATTTTCTGGCATATGTTTGCAACTATGCCTAAATCATGAGTAATCATAATAATTGACATACCTATTTTTTCTTTCAACTCTATCATAAGATCAAGGATTTGGGCCTGTATGGTAACATCCAACGCGGTAGTTGGCTCGTCAGCAATAAGCAGCTTCGGTTCACAGGCAAGGGCAATGGCAATCATCACCCGCTGTCTCATGCCACCTGAAAGCTCATGCGGATACTGTTTCAGCCTTTTTTCCGGCTCGTTTATTCCTACAAGGGTAAGAAGCTCTACTGCTCGCTCATGAGCTTCATTTTTATTTTTATTGGTGTGAAGCATAATTACTTCACGTATTTGATTACCTATGGTGTAAACAGGATTTAAGCTTGTCATTGGATCCTGAAAAATAATGCTTACCTCGTTACCACGGATTTTTTGCATTTCTTTCTCGGTCATTTCATTTATTTTATGGCCATTAAATTCAATAGTTCCACCGACAATTCTTCCTGCCCGGTCAGTCAGACCCATAATTGAGTAGGCAGTAACACTTTTACCGCTACCGCTTTCTCCAACTATGCCTAAAACATCTCCATCTTTCATTTGTATTGAAACATCGTTGAGGGCCTTTACCTCACCGGCGTCAGTAAAGAATGACAGGCGCTCGTTTTGTATATTCAATAATAATTCACTCATTCATTGCACCTCAATTCTTCAGTTTCGGGTCAAATGCGTCCCTGAGCCCGTCTCCCAGTAAGTTAAAGGACAAAATAATCAAACTTATCATAATAGCCGGTGCCATTAGCCTATAGGGATAGGATTGTATCCCGCCGATAGCATCAGCAGCCATTGAACCCAGACTTGGCATTGGAGCTGCCACACCAATACCTATAAAGCTCAAAAAGCTCTCGGTAAAAATTGCCGAAGGAATCTGCAATGTAGTGGTGACAATAAGAGCTCCCATACTGTTAACCAATAAATGCTTTCTTATTATCCGACCATGACCGGCCCCCAGAGCCCTTGCAGCTGTAACAAATTCCTGCTCTTTTAAAGAAAGAACCTGGCTTCGTACAATTCTTGCCATACCAACCCAATATAAAAGGGAGAACACAATAAAAATACAGATTAATCCCACACCGATCGTATTTATCCACTCAAAGCCCGGAACATTGTTGGCAAGGTCTTCCAGAGGGTATTTCAGAGTTACCATAAGCAGGATTATTATGAGAATATCAGGAACAGTGTATATAATATCCACAATACGCATCATAATCATATCAACTTTTCCGCCAAAATATCCGGCTATGGAACCATAAATGGAACCGATGATTAAGACTAAAAAACTGGCTACAAGACCAACCAAAAGTGAAATCCTGCTTCCATACATCAATCTGACCATAGTATCCCTACCCAGGCTGTCAGTACCTAGTATATGGGGAAACACCTTGCCCCCTGCTGCCTTTAATTCCAGCTCCTGCTGGGAGTATTGCATTGGTGCAAGATTTTCACTGCCTCTAACTTGCTGTTCATAGGAATACGGATAAACACCCGGCATAATAAATGCAAAAATAAGTACAAAAATTATAACAATTAAACTGGTCATTGCTATTTTATTTTTTTTAAAACGACGTACTCCGTCCCGCCAGAAGCTCACGCTTTCACGCATTATAACAAGACTCTGTTTTTCTTCCTTGTCGGCAGGAAGGAAATCAGATACATCTAATTGTAAGCTGAGTTTATTATTAACTTGCTTCATATTTTACCTTCCTTCCTACTTAAATTGAATTCTCGGGTCTACAATCTTATAAGCAATGTCTACCAGCAAGTTCATAATAATAATAAGAGCCGCCAGAAAAATTGTGGTTCCCATTATCATAGTGTAATCCCTGTTAATAATTGAGCTGATAAACTCACTTCCAAGACCCGGAATTGTAAAGATTTTTTCCACAACAAAACTTCCTGTTAGAGTATAGGCAAGCAGTGGCCCAAGATATGTTACAACAGGAAGTATAGCGTTTCTAAGAGCATGTTTGAAAAGCATCACAAACTGTGACAATCCTTTTGCTCTTGCAGTACGCATATAATCCTGACCCAGTACCTCAAGCATACTTGTTCGCATCAGTCGGGAGATATATGATGAAGGATATAGTGATAACGCTATAACCGGCATAATATAATGCTTCCATGACGTTAACCCATATGTAGGCAACAAGTCCAGCTTAACGCTGAAAATCAGCATCAGCAATGTTGACACAACAAAACTGGGTACAGCTATACCTGCAGTAGAAAAAACAACAATTACATTATCAATCCATTTTCCTCTGTTTAGTGCAGCTATGCTGCCCAGAGGTATTCCAACCAAAATGGCCAGCAAAATACCCAATCCACCTACTCTGGCAGATACTTTAAAGCCGGTGGAGATAATTGAGGAAACAGTTCTTCCTCTTTGCTTTATAGAGACACCCATATCTCCCTGAACCAGTTTGACCATATAGTTTTTGTATTGAACTATTTTAGGCTGGTCCAGTCCGTATTTTTGGTTAAGTGCTTCCAGCGTTGCAGCCGAAGGCGCTTTTTCGGCAAGAAATGGTCCACCCGGGACCATAAACATTAATGTAAAAGTAAGTGTAGCCACAAGCCAAAGAGTAAATATTGACATCAATAATCTCTTTGTTATATAAGCATACAAAAATATCACTCCAATTCAAACACTCTTTTTTTAGGCGTGTTATAGTAAACTCAATCTTAATAGATTAAGTGTTTCTTTCTTTTTTATTCTAATTGGCAAATATATGACGGGCAAAATCTGGACTGATGTCATTCCTATAATACCTCGGCCATAATGTGAAACGATTAAGTTAATATATTTCTATATTAATCACACCTTGCTGCCAAAATTCAAAAACCTCACTTCAGTATAAATCATTGATAAACGAATGTCAAAATAATTATAAATCCAAAATTTATAATTATCAAATCCAATAACAGCCATGGATTATATTGTGAATAACGCCGGTCTTTTATGTTGACCCACATACTTTATATAAAGTATACTGTATGTGAACATATGTTCTTAAAGAGAAGTATTACAACAGAGACGAGTTTTGGAAACACAGTCACTCAGAATGCAAATCCATGCTTCAATAAGGAGATTGTTTTGTCAAAAAGATTAAATAATAAAGAGATATCGTCTAATCAAGAGGAGGCATTGCACTTCAAGACTTCGGTACGAAACCTTGTGGCTTTTTCTGTTAAGGATGATGCGCTTTGGAGCTTCTCCTCATATCGTCTTGCCAATGAAGGCTCGCTGGCTCATTCTCAGCTTCAGGCAATAAACAAAGCTAAAGGGAATTATGCTTCGGAGGTTCATCTGTCATACACCTTTGAAATAATGAATTGTATTCTGGAAGTGAACGGAAGGTCAGATGGTATATGGAGACTTAAAGATAAAATTATTGTTCAGGAGATTAAAACCTCTGCTGCTCCATTATCTGAAATTCATGAAAATTTTAGTGAAGCTCACTGGGCACAGGGTAAGTGTTACGCCTATCTGATATCTTTACTTGAAGATATCGATGAAGTTACTGTACGTCTTACCTATTATGACCGGGAGAAAAATGAGGAAAAATCTTTTGACAAATGCTATAGCCGGAACAAACTTCAGCGGTTTTTTAAAACACTGGTTTACCCTTATCTCACCTGGGCAATTTCACAGGAAAAATGGAAGGAAATCCGGAACCTGTCTATTAAAGACATAATCTTTCCATATCCCTCATACAGAAAAGGCCAGAAACTCCTGGCGTATAATACCTATAAATGCATGGAGGATAATAAGCGGCTTTTTGTGCAGGCTCCTACAGGCATAGGGAAAACAATGGGGGTTCTTTATCCGGCAATTAAGGCTCTGGGCGAAGGAAAAGTAGACAGACTTTTTTACGCAACTGCCAAAACCACCACCAGAGGGATAGCCGAAACGGCATATAATATCCTTGCTGAACAAGGACTGCGTCTAAAAGTGCTAACCCTTACAGCAAAAGAAAAGATTTGTCTTAACGATGAAAAGGACTGTAACCCTGATAAATGCCCTTTTATTTTAGGTTATATGTCACGTTGCCGTAAGGTAGTTAAGGAACTTCTCAAAAAGCATGACTTCTTCCCCAGGGAAATTATTGCCCAAGCCGGCTTGCGTCATGGTATCTGCCCGTTCGAGCTTAGTCTTGACCTGGCTCTGAGCTGCGACCTTATAATATGTGACTATAATTATATTTTTGATCCCAGAGTATATTTAAGACGTTTTTTTGAGCAAAAAGGAAGGGAAAACTACCTTATAATGATAGACGAAGCCCATAACCTCTTTGACCGTGCCAGAGGAATGTATTCGGCAGAATTAAACGTCAGATTGCTTCTGGATATATCAAAAGAAATAAAGAAGGATTTGCCCGTAATAAACAAAGCATTATTAAAGCTCAGAAAAGAGCTTGCTGCTTTGGAAAATCAGGCAGGAGAACCTGCTTTTGAGGCTGGTGGCGTAAAATACAACATGGACTGTAATGCCCCTTATAGCCTTAAAGCTCCCCTTGGAGAATTTATAACAGCTACTGAAGGCTGGATAGCCGGAGAAAAAGAAGATGAACCTTACACCGATAAGCTGGTAAATGTATTCTTTGAAATTCTGCATTTTAAAAACATTCTTGAAATTTACTCAGATAATTACCGTACTCTGATGACCGGAAAAAAGACCAGGTTTTGTCTGAAGCTGGTGTGTCTCGATCCGAGTACCATGTTAGACAGCAAAATGTGTTCGGCAAAAAGCGCAGTTCTCTTTTCTGCGACTTTGTCTCCGCTTTGGTATTTTAAGAGTATTCTGGGAGGAAGGGGCGAAGATATTACCCTGAGGCTTCCCTCACCCTTCCCGCGAAAAAATCTTCTGGTTCTTAATGAAGATTGTATTGAAACCCGGTACAGCCACCGGGAACAGTATCTGGAATCAACTGCCAGGGCTATATATGACTGGTCGGTTTCCCACAAAGGAAATATTATGGTCTTCTTCCCGTCCTACAAATATCTGCTTGATGTATTGGAGTTTTTTAAGGCTTTGGCTCCTGATTTTGATATACTCTGTCAGAACCGGGAAATGGACGAACCTGCCAGAGAGGACTTTTTAAGAAAATTTAATGATTTCGGAGACAAAAACCGTATTGCTTTCTGTGTCTTGGGAGGTGTTTTTGGCGAAGGCATAGACTTGACGGGAGAAAAACTTACCGGAGTCATTATTGTAGGCGTAGGCCTGCCCCAGGTCTCCCCGGAACTCGAAATCATGCGTAATTATTATCAGAATAAAGGGGTATCGGGTTTTGCATTTGCCTATACCTATCCTGGTATCAACAAGGTGCTGCAGGCCGCCGGAAGACTAATCAGGTCTGAAAATGACCGTGGAGCCCTATTATTGATAGATTCAAGGTTTGCTGCATCTGAATATTTAAGTCTTCTTCCGGAGGAATGGCATCCTATCCCGAAAACTTCGCAGGGAACATCGGCTTACGGGGTTGCTTCAGGTTTTTGGAATAAGAATAAAGAGGCTTAGAATATACCCAAGAATTTTTGTTTTACCTTAATTTTGACACGGCTAATAGCATCTGATGAAACAACATATGCCAGATCATCTTTTGCAAGATATACACCGGAAATATTTGATTTCGCGGTATAACGATCCATAATCTCACCATCCTCGTTAATAAAAAGCACTTCAGATTCAGCTATTACAGCCGCAGTTTTCTTTTTAGTGGCTATCCCTGTCACCTTTGCATCTATATCAAATTTTGTTTTTTCGGTTCCGTTATTATTATAAATCTGTATGGTGGTCTGATAGCGCCTGTCCCTTGAAAATGCTTCGTTATCCAAAAGCGCCGCTATTGGAAATTTATTTTGTATAGCATTCGCTGCTGTTACCGTGTATCCCTCATAATTCTTTTCCCATACAGTATTGAAGGCATTATCAATTGTCATTATGCTTTTTTCTCCATAAATCAGGAGCCTTTCTTCCATTAACGGAAAGCATCCTCCAATTATCTCATTTTCTCCTTTTATACTTGCTTTCTGGTTCATTGCAGGATCTAGTATTTCAAAAATCCCGTTGGCCTCAAGGCCGGATGCCTCAAGGCTGCTTACAGCAAAGAAGGCTTTATTATATCCGGGATAGTTTACAACTGAAAAAGGATAATAATTTGAAACATTTCTGAAAGAAACCTCCTGGCCATCTCTGGAATAAGCCCGGATTGTCCGTTTGTAGCCGGATTGTTTACTTTCGGTTATTAATAGAATCCATGTGTCTGAAATACTTGCGTTCACAATAAGCTCATCAATATTTTTTTCCCAGGCTATCCTGTTATTATTTATCAAAGCAAAATATTGCCCCGCTAAATCTGCTACCAATGTTTCATCAGCATATGATATAACAAAAGGTTCTTTTAAGGTTACTGGAATGTATGCTTTCTCCATTCCGTCGGGATCAATAATTTTAACATAACTCACCGTAGCCACTGCAAGATTGTTGGAAACAGCGGAACAATGAACATTTTCATTTTCATCAAATGTCAGAACGGTTTTTACAGTTTCTTTAAGTGTATCAATTTCACTGGTACTGACGGTAAAAACACGGTTATATAACCCCGTTACCCCATCGGAGAGTACAACAAAAGGGTTTATGTCCAAGAAAGCATATAATACTACTCCCGACACTATAATCAATATTAACAGAAAGAGGGCCAGCTTTAACAAACTGAAACCCTTTGTGTTCTTAGTGTTATCTGATTCCATGTATAAAAAAGACTCTCCTTTGTTAATCGTTAAATAAACTCAGTGCTTCCAGTGCTTTTGCATATTGCTTGTCATTGCTGTTTCTCAGCTGGCTTAATGTCTGGTTGAGCATATCCCTTGTTGCGTTATCAATTATACCAGTTACAGGGATGTTGTTAACAGCCTGATATTTTTTTACTGCCTCTGAAGTTATATTGTCAAAAAGCCTGTCTGCCAAAGTGTCCAGATATCCGGCAGCTTTTAATATTTTTTCTGCGTTTAATACATCATTATTATAGGCATTAAGCTCTGCGTTTTCTTCAACGGGTGCTATCTTTGATAAATTAACACCACCGGGATATATTGGATTAGGTTCAATTAATAGAGGTTTAAGTCCCACCCCGTTAATGGACCTGCCTTTAGGGGTAAGGTAATGGCCGGTTGTGAGTTTAACCATGCCTATAACTTCATCTTCACCGGGAAAAACTCCGTGATATGTCATCCACTCGACATCAGTGACATATTTTTCGCCGTAGATTTGGCTATATTTATTATATGCCCTAGGAGTCAGAACTGAAAAGATGTTTTGGAAAACACCTTTGCCAAAGGTTTTTTGTCCTACCAAAAATCCGATTCCTGAATCTTCAATTGCACCTGCCAGTATTTCGGAAGCACTTGCCGTATTTTCGTCAACTAAAACAGCTATTATATATTTCGGATGATTTCCGTATGAATAATAAACCTGATCACTGAACTTTTCTGACTTATAATCCAGTGTGGTTACAATTCCTCTAGGAATCAATTTTCTGGCAACTGCAACAGCCTCATCAACATAGCCGCCGGAATTTCCCCGTATGTCCAGAATAATCTTTTTTATCCCGGCTTTGTTTATTTCCTCGATTGCTTCGTTAAACTCTTTGGATGTTCCCCTGTCAAAGCTATTAATTGATATATAGCCAATACGCCCTTCAATCCTATAATTTACGGTCTTATTTATGATTGATCCTCTTATAATGGACAGTTCTTTTTTTAAGCCGTTGCGTGTAATAGTAAGTCTTACTTCGGTTCCGGCCTCACCTCTGATAAGTACCGCTACAGATGCGGCATCCATACCAACAACGGTTTTATCATCAACTTCAATAACTATATCACCTGCCTGTAATCCGTATTTCTCGGCCGGTGAATCTTCAAAAATATCAACTATCAGAATTCCGTTATCATGGGTTTCAAGTGTTGCTCCAATTCCCTGATACGTATTGTTTAAACTGTTTAAATAAACTTGGGTTTCTTCCTTATCATAATATACCGAATAATCATCCAGTTGAGAAAACATACCTTTTAAAGCCGCAGTAAGAGCTTCTTCTTCAGTTATACCTTCATAGTACATTTCGGTCATAAAATCCAGCATTGCCTCAAGGTATGAACCATATTCCAGGGCATTTGCTATGGGAGAAACTGCGAAGATAACGGATATAACTAAAACAAGGCATACAAGTCCTTTAAGTTTTTTCATATAAATATATCCCTCTCAATACTTAAAGTCAAAAATCAATTATTCTGTCTCTGTAATCTTTTATCAATTCTTTACCCATATAATTAATTAAATCATACATCAAATTGGCTGCATTTTCACTTGTCAAACGATTTGATGGATTAAACCTGCCCATGTAATCAGGCTCAATTATTCCTAGAATTGCAGCCACCGATGCTGCGTTCCGGGCATAAGCAGGGATACTGTCATTATCGGTGAATGGTGTTGTTGCGGCCGGGTAAGGGGCCAGGTTTTCCAATCCCAAAGCCGAAACAATCATTTTTATTGCTTCTGCACTGGTGATATATATATTCGGTCCAAAATTTCCATTTCCGTTTCCACTGGTTATACCTTTTTGATAGGCTTTTTTAATTTCATTATAGTATAAATCTCCCGGTTCAACATCTTTAAAGGGTGATATTTCAGGGACATTTTTATTTGAAGTTCTTCTTGAGTGGGTGGTAGATGAAACTCTTACATCTGTATCGGCAGGAATTTCCTTTAGAGCATTCATTAGTATTCCTACAAATTCTCTTCTTGTTAAGTATTTGCCAACCCTAAAATTTTCTCCTGTTCCCGGAAGGATTTCAAGGCCAAATAATATACTGATGGGTTCCTCGGCCCAGTGGCCATTCAGATGTTTTATATCCGGAACCATTAATCTCGACAGTTCAATTTGTGTGCTCAAGCTCTCTGTACTGTTATAGGTCTTTAACACATCAGTTGGAAGGCCGTTCTTATCAAACTCCGGAAACCGTGCAGTATAATCCAGGGTAGACTCCATCCACTGCTTTTTAACATATCCGCCATCAAAGCTGATGTAAGTCGGCTCATTTTCTGAATAATTCACCTGATGAAGAGTGGCGCTTGATACAACTATTTCGGCTGCACCGCCCCATTGAACCGGGGGATTGGTGCTTCTTAAATCTGTTTCGACCATCATGTTAATTCTTTGGGTTTCGGTACTGCTCCAATACTGGTCATAAGCATAAGTTCTTCCCGAAAGAGTAACTGTAACGGTATCTCTGGTGGTACCTGTTCCGATTGCATATACCTTTTTTTCACTGAATTCACCGGTATGATAATTGATAGCAGCCTTGGGATCAGTAATCATGGATTGGGTAAAGGAAGCATCAATCAACCTGTAAGCTGTTCCTCCGATATTAATAACTTCGGTAGGCACACGGCTGAGTTTGGTAGATTCTGTTACCTGTCCATTTGCTTTGGTTTCTCTTGTTGTGGTATATATTAACACCCTGTTCATTGTTACGTCAGCTTCAGCGTTATTAAGTCTATAGGTATATGTAGCCGTTACCACATCGTTTTTATCGGTTTTCTTTATAGTCAGAGTTCCACTTAACTTAATGGGAACCCCGGTTAGAAAGCACATCTCTGAATACTGATATTCACTTTTCTCTATAGGATTTACAACTGAGATTCCGGCTGAATACCCCATGGTCCCTTCAACAGCCAGTGCGTCAAGCGGAGCCATAGTAAGAATAATAACCAGGATAATTGTAAATATTTTATAGCTAAGTTTTCTCATGTCTCAAACCTCCGTAACCTCTTATTGGCACAATACAATAATACCCTCACCGCTTTGGCTGTGTCGCATAATCCTGACTTCATCCCCGGGTTTAATCAGGGAAATATCCCCCACCCGCCCATTTTTTATAACGATGGAATTATAAGGTATGGTTATGTTTAAGTTAGGGCTTACATCCCAAACATGGCTTTCATCATATATTTTGACCTCGGTCAGACCCAAAACTGAAGGAATAATTATTTCTGTGTTATCGTTGTCGCCCTCATCATTGTCTTCGCTATTGCTCCTTGTGATGCTGGCAACACGTCCCCTAACCGGTTCATCAACATAGGGAGCAGTACTCATCAGCACAATTTTACTTCCCTCTGCCACTATGTAAACACTCTGGTTAACATACGATGAATCCAGGTAACGCATATTCCCTACTCCGTCAGTTTCAATCAGACGGCTGACAGAAAGATCAATATCAAATGTTTTCGGAGTATTAGTGAATCTCCAGCTTACTCCGTCTAATTCAACAAATGATTCAACTGTTATACTCTTTAACGGATCAACATTCTTAATACGGCCTCTGTATAAAACAAGACCATTTTGAACAATAGATTCACTGACTATTACACTGGCAATATATTTAGTGTCGTACAGAGATTTTTCCATTGAGATTTTTAACGGGTCTAAGGTGTTTAAAGCACTTATATCCACCAGTCTTCCGTCTTTAATTGCAATGGTGTTCTTGTCAAAGCTGATTATATCGGAACTGTTTTCCAGGTAAAGTATTCCTCCGTCAGTCATGCTGAGAAGATTATCTCTGGTGGTTTTACTATATCCGGATAAAGTTCTGAAGGATGCCTTGACGATCTTATCAATTCCGTCATATTCCTTCTTCGTGGCAAAATAGACTGTTCCTCCGAATCTTTTAGGAGGCAGTTCCTTATATTCGCTACTGTACTTAAAGTTTTGTATTCCTATACCGGGAGTATATTCCCATCTTCCGTTAATGAACTCCTGCACTCCTGATACAGCAAGTGAAGTGTTAATACTGTCGAAAAACTCAATTTTCCCTCTATATATTCCGCCGATGGGTCTGGTCTGCTTTTCTATATCAATACCTGCTATATGGATGTTGGGGCCGTTTGTCTGTGCCAGAACCCGTATCCTGTCCCCCACCACAATCTCAGAAATTGTGCAAGGCCGGTTGTTTTTATAAATGGGAATGGTTCCTGATAAAGTATAATTTACAAAGCTACCATCATCCTTTTTTAAAATCAGCCAAGCTGCCCCTTTTAAATGGACTGTACCGTACACAGATGTATAATAGCTTTTTGTGCTGATTTTTTCTATATATCCTTCCCTGTCCAGCTTTATAAATGCCATATCTCCCGGCTGAATATCATCGACACTAACCTCATATCCGTCCCTCAAAACCGGTATATCATACCCGTACGTAAAACTGCGAAGGGTAATCAGCCTGTCGGTTGTGTCGGGATTCATTCCTGAACCATCTTCGAAATAGAGAGTGATATACCCCAGTGAGGGGTTATTCTCCTTGACAACACCGCTGATAAGCCCATCTTCCTCTGTCTGTCCGGGAGCATAGGTTTGTGCAAAAATATAATTACCTGAACCATAGGTTGATAAAACGGCTATTGTTAGTATGAGAACGAAAACAACAACTGCTTTTTTAAACTGCATCTATAGCCTCCAAAAAGATTTATTCTAAAAGATTTATCGGCAATTAGAGCAAAAGTGTAAATAAAATATACTTTACGCTTTTATGACAAATGATTTTGTCATCCTGAGAGTACGGTGTCAAATGATCTTTATTAAAGAATATTTTTCCGAAATTTTAGCTCGGTAATGACCATTCCCGATAATATAAGAAGGCTGCCAATAATAGTTTGAATTGTTAGAACCTCAGTATTCCCATGAATATCCGGCACAATTAAGGCAAAGATTGCACCGAAAACCGGCTCACAGGTCAGAATCAGAGCTGTTCTGGTGGGGGTTGTGTATTTCTGGGCTATGGTCTGAACACTATAACCAAATGCTGTTCCCAATGCTCCTGTATAAAGGATGGTAAGAATAACTTTGGAATCAAAAGCGATAGGATCCGGATTATCAGATGTAAAAGCAACTCCTGCCCAGGTTATAAGGTAGAATACGGCTGTTGCCGCAACTTGAATAAATGCCAGATGATATATATTCATATCTGATGCAAACTTGTCAATAAAAATTATCTGTAGTGCAAAACATATTGCACAAATAAGAGTTAAGGTATCACCTTTTACCCAATTTCCCTGGAAACCTGTAAGAAAAAAAAGCCCCACTGCTGCCAGAAAAACTCCTATAACTGCGTTCACAGGCGGTCTCTTTTTTAATAGAAATACCGATATTATAGGAACCATAATCACACAGAGCCCGGTTATAAAGGCTGAATTGGAAGCCGTTGTGGTTTTAAGTCCCAGAACCTGAAGCATCATGCCGGCATACAGCAGAACAGCAATTAAAGAACCCCGCATTATATCGCCCAGATTTATTCCCTTAAGTCTTTTATTAAAAACAATTGCCAATATAATTGAAGCCACCAGAAATCTCATGGCAAGGTAAGCGTAAGCGGGAATGTCATCAGATATGTTTTTCATTACAATAAAAGATGAACCCCATATAATAGTTATACTAAAAATTGATAAGTCGGCCTTAAGTTGCTTGCTCATATGTTAATCCCTTCAATCACTACTGTAATCAGCAAAATTTTAACCACCGGCTATCCGGTGGTTAATCCTGTTCAACAGGGTAGTTGCTATTTCTTTTTTAGATTATACACTTTAAAAGAATAATCCGCAATAATCTGACTGCCAGGATCATTTAATTCTCAGCATAATGAGTTTGTTAAACCAGGACAGTGCTATTGATTCTGTATATGTTTCGGGAACCTTAATAATATGTATTGAACCTAAGATAGGAATAGCAATAACAAAAACTATATAACAGATGAGTATCCCTACTGCAAAACCTGTTACCATACCTGTAATCCGGTTTGCAGTTCCTAATATTGAGCTGCTGCTTAAAACTCCGGATATAAGTTTACCTATTATTACAACCAGCAATTTTATCAGAATAAACAGAACAATAAAAGCAATGACCTTTAATATACTGAAGGCAATAAAATCATTTACAGTTACCACAGTTTCGGAATATAAATCTCCTGTTTCAACAGCTGCATTAGTAACAGACATTAGCTGTTTCAGCATAGTATTTTCTGCAATAGCATTCTCCAGCTCGGGTATTTTATCTGCTATGCTCAATGCAGATTCAGATTGAGTATCAGTAATTTTCATGTTTCCTATTAAAGAAACAGCAGGTACTACCTCATTTAACTTATTGGCTATGCTCTCTCCCAGTTTAGTTTTTTGCATAGCTATCAGGGTAAGTTTTGGAGAAAGCAAATAAGCTGCAAGCATTCCCACCAGATATCCAGCAAGGCTGAAAATAGTATTTATTAATCCTTTTATGTAGCCTTTTAGTCCAAAGAGAGCTATAATGATAACTATTACATAGTCTACCCAGTTAAAGTCAAAACCAAGAAGTAAATCAGCAACTATAAAGAGAGCCACCGCCAATAGAAGAAGAACTAACGGCAGACGATTCATAGTTGCTGCAATGGGTTTTGGCCTACCATAACTGTGACGCAAAGATTACACCCCCTAAAAAGGTTAATGTATCGGGAAATTATTAATCGAGGTGGAAAGAATTATCTGCATTAGAATAGATTGATACCAAGAAACAGAAGAATACATACAATTAGAATGCCTATTTTTGCATGTTTCTTACTAAACAACAATGTAAAATCCTCCTTTAATAATACCCTCCATTTGCTAGATGTTATTATATCATTATGACAAATATTTGTAAAACGATTTTAAACTTTCTGTAATAAAGAGGTGATCAAATGCCTTTTGATGGCGTATTATCAAATAGAATTGCTAAAGAACTAAATATTACCCTTGCAGGAGGCCGGATAGGGAAAATACATCAAATCGGGCGGGATGCTATTGTACTGCAAGTACGTGCAGCAGGCGAGAACCACAAGCTCCTGCTTTCATGCAATGCATCATCTGCCAGAATTCATCTGACCCAAAGACAATTTGAAAACCCGGATACTCCTCCGGTCTTTTGCATGCTGCTTCGAAAGCATTTTTCGGGAGGAATAATAAAGGACATCCGTACAAACGGATTTGAGCGTATTATTACAATAGAAACTGAGGTTACCGATGATTTAGGTGACCGCAGTATTAAAAAACTTATTATTGAGATTATGGGACGCCACAGCAATATTATTATTCTCAACAAGGATAATTATATTATTGATGCCTTAAAGCATGTTGGCAGCGATGTAAATCGTGTCCGTGAACTGCTCCCGGCCAGGGCTTATGTGCTTCCGCCTCCACAGGACAAACTTGATCCTGCATCAGACAATACATTGGATGTGTTATTGAACTCGGCTTCACAATGTGGGAAAAAGGTTGAATCCTTCCTGCTTGACAAACTAAAAGGTTTTTCACCTGTTTTGTGCAGGGAAATATGTTTTCGGGCGCAAATAGATGAATCTACACCTGCTAATAAGCTGGCTTTTCGTGAGCTACTGAGAATTACTGAAACTATAAAGAATATTATGGATGAACTGACAAGGGATATAGTATTTCCAACAGTTATATTTGATAATACAGGAAAACCTGTTGATTTCCATTGTATTGGGCTTCTTCAGTATTCTTCTTCCAAAGGCTTTGGCTCCATAAGTGATGCTGTTGAAGAGTATTTTGCTTTAAAAAATAAGAATGAGTTTAATACTCAAAAAGCAAAAAATCTTCAGACTAAAGTGTCCAGGCTGCTGGAAAAAAGCGAAAAGCGGTTAGCAATAAATTTACAGACCTGTGAAGAAAACAAGGATTATGATAAATACAGACTATTCGGGGAACTCATAACCGCAAATATCTATTCTCTTTCAAAAGGGATGGATACAGCAAGGGTTACAAACTATTACAGTGATAATAATGAGAGTGTCGATATCCCTCTTGACAAGGATAAGTCTCCTCAGCAAAACGCCCAAAATTATTTTAAGAAGTATAATAAGGCCAGAACTGCATTTTTATATGCTCAAAATGAATTGTCCGTTATTAAGAATGAAATATCTTATCTTGAGAGTATTCTTTTTGCAATAGAAAACTCAAAAGACACACAGCAGCTGTCTGAGATACAAATGGAGCTATTAGAACAAGGTTATATCAAGCATTTGGATAAAAAAACCAGAAAAAGCCCACCGGCTAAAATCCTGCCTAAAAAGATTATCTCAAAGGATGGGTTTGAAATTCTGATAGGACAGAATAATAAACAAAATGATAAGCTAACACTGAAAATGGCAAGGCATGAGGACATCTGGCTTCACATCAAAAACTTTGCCGGCGCTCATGTGGTAATAAAAACTGAAGGAAAAGATGTTCCCGATTCTACATTAATCGAGGCTGCCGAATATGCAGCCTGGTTCAGTAAGGCCAGGTCATCCTCCAAAGCTGAGGTTGACTATACCCGGATAAGAAATGTTAGAAAGCCTTCGGGTGCAAAACCGGGTATGGTGAATTACGTTAATTACTCCACAGTTGTTGTAATACCAAAAGAGCCTGTGTGAAACATCAAATGTAAAAATCATATAGTTTAAGCGGCACGACCTGCTACAATTTAAAGCGCAGCAAGGATTGCGTGGCGAGCACGACTAGAAAACTGATGTTGGAGATGGAGTGCTAAATTGTTGCAGGATATCGCCGCTTAATAAGAATTCGATAAAAAATTTCACAGTAAAAGAGTTTTCTCATCAGAATAGTCTCTCATAGCATTTTTTTATACCATGGCTGACCTTCTCTTTGTCAATGGTCTTGAATTCACCATTCTCATAGAGTATTTCACCGTCAACCATTGTCAGGCACACATCGGAGGCCTGAACCGAATATGCCAGCGCCGAAACCACATTATGAACCGGCATCAGATGGGGTTTATCCATATCTATCATTATAATATCTGCTTTTGCCCCTTCTTTAATAACCCCCAGATTATCCATGCCAATGGCTATGGCACCGTTAACGGTGGCCATTTTTAATGATTCCATAGCAGTTATAAGCAATGGATCCTGATTTGCTCCCTTATGTATAAGAGCCGCCAGATTTATTTCTTCAAACATATTAAGGTTATTATTGCTTGATGCGCCATCGGTTCCCAAAGCCACATTGACTCCTATGTTTAAAGCATTTGGAACAGGTGCAATTCCGCTGGCAAGTTTAAGATTACTTGATGGATTATGTGTCATGGTGACTTTATTATCGGCTAGAATTCTTGCATCATCTTCTGTTATCCATACACAATGGGCTGCTACAGTTTTTTGCTCAAAGACTCCAAGATCATATAAATGTTTTGCAGGTGTTTTGCCGTACTTTTTCAGACAATCTTCATGCTCAACCAGGGTTTCATCCAAATGCACATGGATGGGTGCTCCGTACTTTTGTGCAGTTTCAACTATTGCCCTTATATAGGCAGGAGAGCAGGTATAAATAGCATGAGGGGCAAAAGCTCCGGTAATTCTGCCATTGGCAGCTCCGTTCCACCTTTTGTAAAAATCAATAGTTTCATTTAAACGGGTATCATCGGAAAAATCAGGCCCCTCGCCTGTATTTATCATTCCTCTGGAGAGCTGTGCACGAATTCCTGATTCCTCAACAGCCCGGGCTAAGTCATTCATATGATCATACATATCTATAAAGCATGTGGTACCTGATGCAATCATTTCCATGATTCCCAGAAGCGACCCGTAATAAATATCCTCCCCCTGAAGTTTTTCTTCAACAGGAAAAATATGATCAAAAAGCCAGGTCTGTAAACTCATATCATCAGCATAATTTCGTAGGAGAGTCATTGGAACATGACAGTGACCATTAATAAGCCCCGGCATCAGAAGTTTTCCAGATGCATCAATTACCCTCGCATTATTTTTCTGTTCATCATTAAGACTACCAATGGCACTGATTACATCATCCTCTACAAGAACATCGCAGGATTCTGATATTTCTTGGTTATTCATGGTCAGTACCATAGCATTCTTAAAAATATATTTCATGAAAATTTCCTCCGGCATTAGTCTGTCTACTATTTCGGTTATATCATCCGGTTTATTTCTGTCATCCTCCCAGGTCATTATCATCGTTTGGAGTAATAATTATATTTACACTGTACTCTCCTATCAGAGTTACATTATTGGGGACAGTAACTGTAAGCGGAACTTCATGTTCTCCGGGCAAAAGATCGCTCACATTTATTGACAGTCTTATATCAGTGGCTTTTATAGCATTTACATCTTCACTCTTACCTTTTACAGTGATAGGTATTGCATCATTAGTAACCCTATAACTCATATTTCCCGTGTTATCCCCGTGGAAAATCGAAACATGACCAGGGGACATATTAATATTGCGGGTTATATATTTCTCAATAATTACCTCGGCTGTTAGACGTTCTGCATCCTCTTCCAATATAGTGGCACCTTTCGGAAGGTTTGTTACCAGCGGCGTTATAAATGTTTCTGATTTATCAGTTATATCAATTACCTCGGTGCTGACACTTTTAATGCCGTCAAGTACGTTTCTGCTGCCCAAAACTCGTACATTTGGCATAGAAAACTTAATTTCCTTCACATAATAATCATCCAGAGGTTTGCCTTTGGTACTTGCAAAAACCGGTACATTTTTTGCAAGATTATAGGAAACAATAATGGGAATTTTCCCTTCAAATTGCCTTAAAATTTCACCTTTGTCATCCAGTACCGTTCCCCGCATAACAATTTCTTTTTTATCATCAACTTCGTCCAGATTTACCAGTACAACTACCTTACTTACCTTTGATATGCTGCTTTCCTTTTCCTCGAGAATAACATTGCTTGGCTCAACCTTTAAATTAATAAGCTCGTAACCGGTTGGAAGGGAACCTGTAAATTCTACTTCAACAGGGTACTGCTTGCCAATAACGCGCTCAAAATTAAGGTTCACAGACGTAGGGTTAATTCCCATTATTATAATATCTTGATCTCCTATATACTCAGGAGCATTAATATTAACCGTCTGGCGTCCTGAAGAAGCAATCTCTGATAAATCAATGGAAACAATAAAATCATTGACAGTAACTTTTGATATCTTTTCTCTGCGTCCTTTTATCTTGACATCAACACTTGTAGGAAGTTGCGACCCAACAATCTGAAAATTATTGCTATGAAGCACATCCACATTACTGGTTAAAGGAACAGCAATGGTCCTCTCTTCAAAAGGGTTCTCCAAATCCAATACTACAAACCAAATCAATATAGCGGCGAGTATGGAGACAACTTTTACAACCAAATCCTTTTCAAATAAATTATTTATTAGCTTGTTCATCCTGTTTCACCTTTCTGAATGTAAAAAGCTTTCTGTCAGTATCACTGTCTAGCAAGAATTTGGTTAATGCTCTTCTGAGCATATCAGGGGTCAGGTTCCTGGTAAGACCACCGCTGTGGGCATATGATATTTTACCCGATTCCTCCGACACCACAACAGCAATGGCATCTGATACCTCAGTTATACCCAGGGCAGCACGATGGCGGGTTCCTAATTCCCTGCTCAGCCCAGGATTCTGGGTAAGTGGCAGATAACACGCCGCAGCTTTAATTTTATCATTGCGAATGATAACGGCTCCGTCATGCAGTGGTGTTTTTGGGGTGAAAATATTAAGCAGAAGCTCACTTGATAACATTGCGTCCATCTGAGTGCCTGTGTTAACTATGTCCCCTATTTTGGTAGTTCTTTCGATTATTATCAAGGCACCAATATATTCCTGAGATAAAGCAGTACATGCTTTGACAACCGATTCGATGGCTGATATTGTTCTGAATCTGTCTTCATCGGTTTTCCTCAGCATAATATCCTGGAAACCGCTGCTGCCGAGTTTTTCAAGCGCTCTCCTAAGTTCAGGCTGAAAAATGACAATCAAGCTGAATCCAAAAAGCTGTATTGTTCCTTTCAAAAGATAGGCAATAGTCTTTAGGCCTAATACTTCAGATATTTTTGAGAATATCAGGATGAAAAACAAACCTTTGACCAACTGGAGGGCACGGGTTTCTCTTACAAGCTGAATACTCTTATAGACTACATATGAAATTAAAGATATTTCAATTATTAGCCTGATAATATCTAATGGACCATTCAGACCCAAAAAATTCGTAATATAACTAAAAACATCTCCTATTGTCATACTTCCGGGCACACAACTGCTCCTATCTTTTATTATTGATTCAAGCTATGAAAATCCCAAATAACTAATCTTCTTACAATAAATTATATCTTCTTGTATAAATAATTGCAATAAAGCGATTATCATATATCAGCTGTATAAAACCTGTATCCCATCTGTATTATTAGATAATCAGGAAGTTGTTAAACCCCTGTTAAAGGCTTATTTTTTCTAATAAGAGTTCTAACGCTAATTTGGGCTCTATAAGCCCCTTTTTATATTTTTCCTCTGCTTCCATACAGTTTTCTAACATATTTTTTAAGAACTCAACGCTCATCCCGCGAGCCTGCTGGGTCATTATTTTCAAAGCATAAGGGTGTTTCCCCTGAAAATACTGGTTTATTTGTGCTTGCGTAGCCCCATCATCCATCAATAGCTTTAGTTTTAATATTTCACCCATCTGTTTTGAAAGCATAGCCAGAATCTTTTGTTCAGGTTCCTTTAGAGCTATAATCTCATTCAGGATATTTAATGCCTCTGGTATATCTTTTTTCGCCACAGCATCCAAAAGATCAAATATAATGCTCTTTATGGTGGGGATTGCCATGAGCTTAACATCTTCTAATGTAATATCTTTTCGATCTCCGGCATAATCAGCAAGTTTAAATATTTCATTTCTCAAGGTATACATATCTGGTTCACTGACTGCCACAAGATGCTGAGCCGCCTCATATTCAATATTCTTTTTTAATGATTTCATTCCCTTTATGACCCAGGGTACAAGTTCTGAAGGCTTATTTCGGTTAAACTCCAGGGAAAGTCCATATGCCGCAACCTGTTTATATATTTTGAGCCTTTTATCAGCTTGGCTTTCTATAAATATAAGGCATGTGGTGTCTGGTATATCGGAGATATAGTCAATTAATGCGTCCTGAGGTTTGTTTTTATGTCGGGATTCTGTCTTCGGCTTTACATCGTCTTCTTCAGGTAAATATTCGTCATTTGAAGAAACAGCGCTTTTCTTTGATTTGCTGTAGAATAAACCTGAGTACTTAACTATCACCAGTTTTCGCTGGGCAAAAACCGGGAAGGTATCACAGGCATCAATAATATCATCAATATTAATATTAGCCTCAAATATAGACAGGTTAAGACTTTCATTTTCGCCTTCAAGAATCAGTCCTTTTAAAGCTCCAACATAGTAATCTATTAAAAACGGTTCATTGCCATGAAAAAGATAAACTTTGGCAGGATTTTTAGTCTTAAGCTGTTGCTTAAGTTTGTCCAAATTCTGCTTATTGCTATCTTTTCCATAGCTTCTTGCGGCATAATTGTTTCCGCCCATAAAAAATAAACCCCCAATATACTATCAGGATTTTATTATATCATAAGTTCAGCAAAGCAATTTATTGCTTTGAGCCGTCGTCAGACGGCGCTACCGCATGCTGTGCATGCGGTAGCTGCTTAATGATTCAATGTTCCCGGGCACCCCATTGTCATCTTGAGTCCCCGTGTCATTCTGAGCGCTAGCGAAGAATCTTATGCGTTGACGTGAAAGATCCTTCGACTCCGCTGTGCTACGCTCAGGATGACACCTTCGGTAACGGGTGGGGTTCTTATGCCCGTGTTCTTATTTCCTCTACAATTTTTTCTACAAATTCATCAACGGTCATTGTGCCTAAGTCTCCATCTTTTCTGGATCTAACCGCAACCGATTCCCGTTCTAACTCCTTATCACCAATAACAAGCATATAAGGAACTTTCTCAAGCTGAGCCTCACGTATCTTGAACCCTATCTTTTCATTGCGATCATCTACTTCAACATAAACATCCTGGTCTCTGAGCTTATCTGCAACTTTCCTGGCAAAGTCATGATGCTTGTCCAAAATGGGTATTATCTTTGCCTGTACCGGAGCAAGCCATACCGGGAATGCTCCGGCATAGTGTTCAATAAGTATTCCAAAGAATCTTTCAATTGAACCCAGCAGTGCTCTGTGAATCATATAGGGTCGTTTCTTGCTCCCGTCTGAGGCGATATAGGTCATGTCAAAACGCTCAGGCTCATTAAAGTCAAATTGTATTGTGGAGCATTGCCATTCACGGTTAAGGGCGTCCTTTATCTTAATATCAATTTTAGGTCCGTAGAATGCCCCGCCTCCTTCGTCCATATCACAATCCAGGCCTTCGGCTGCAACAGCTTCCTTCAAGGCCTTGGTAGCTGCTTCCCACATGCTGTCATCCCCAACATATTTATCTTTGGGTTTTGTTGAGACATATATTTTATAATCCTTAAAGCCGAAAGCATTGAGCATGGAAAGGCAGAACCTTAATACTCTGCGGATTTCATCAGGCATTTGTTCGGGAGCGCAGAAAATATGGGCGTCATCCTGGGTAAATCCCCTTACTCTCAAAAGACCATGCAGAGTTCCGCTTTTTTCATAGCGGTATACTGTTCCCAATTCAGCCCATCTGTATGGCAAATCACGATAAGAGTGCATCCTGCTATTATAAATGGCAATATGGAATGGGCAGTTCATGGGCTTAGCATAAAAATCCTGTCCGTCTACATCCATGGCAGAATACATGCCTTCCTTATAGAATCCAAGATGCCCTGATGTCTCCCACAGCTGTCCTCTGCCTATATGGGGAGTATTAACCAAATCGTATCCATTGCGAATATGCTGTTTTTTCCAGAAATCCTCAATATGCATTCTGACGCGGGCACCCTTTGGATGCCATAATACAAGACCGGGGCCAACTTCTTCATCAAAAGAAAATAGCTCCAACTCCTTGCCGAGACGTCTGTGGTCACGTTTTTCTGCTTCTTCCAGCATCTTGAGATACTCGTCTAATTGGCTGGCTTTAGGAAACGCAGTGCCGTATATTCTCTGGAGCATCTTATTCTTCTCGTCACCTCTCCAGTAGGCACCCGCCAGCTGCATGAGCTTTACAGCCTTCAACTTTCCTGTTGACATCAAATGGGGACCTGCACAGAGATCTGTAAAATCTCCCTGCTTATAGAAGGATATCTCCGAGTCTCCTGGAAGTTCTTTAATAAGCTCAATCTTATAAGGCTCATCCTTCATAAGCTCAAGAGCTTCATTTCTGGGAAGAGAAAACCTTTCTATGGCAATATCTTCTTTTATTATTTTCTTCATTTCTTTCTCTATTGCAGCCATGTCCTCGGGAGTAAAGTTCTTGTCCAAGTCGAAATCATAGTAGAAGCCGGTATCAATAGCCGGACCGATGGCCAGCTTTGTACCCGGGAATAACCTTAAGACAGCCTGTGCCATTATGTGGGATGCAGTATGCCAATAGGCATGCTTGCCTCCTTCATCATCAAAAGTAAGAATGCTTAACTCGCAGTCTTCATACAAAGGTGTTCGTAAATCCTTCAGCTCACCATTTACTTCTGCTGCCAAAGCAACCCGGGCAAGACCCTGGCTGATATCCTTTGCTATATCCCAAATGGTGATTCCACTCTCATAGGATTTGGTGCTTCCGTCTTTTAATTTAATATTTATCATATTAGGTCCACTCCTTTAAAATATTCTATAGTATCACCTGTCACCGTGTTCAATCCGGGTATACAGTAAAAAACTCTCACCCAAATGCAATTACATTTAAGGGTGAGAGCTAATACTCACACGGTTCCACCTTAATTACAGAAATAGTTCTGTCACTCAACAGATTATAACGTAATCAACGTGATAGCTTACTATTATTTCGGCTATCAAGCTCCAGGGCGGTTCAAAACTGTGATTCGCAGGACGGATTTCAGCCGGGTCCTTCCCTCTCTTAAGCGTTTGCATCAGTTTTGCATGTCCCCTTCAAAGCATTTTTTATATTAAAGATAAATTCATAATACAATATCAGGTTTTCCTTGTCAAACCCAATGTTTATATATCATATATTACTATTCTGAAATAAACTTATGTATTACATGAGCTACACCATCTTCTTCGTTGGATAGTGTAATATAATCCGCTTTTTCTTTAATTTCATCGGGGGAATTTGCCATTGCCACACCTAATCCGGCATATTCAATCATGGATAAATCATTAAACCCATCTCCTACAGCTATCATTTCACTTTGCTTTATACCGTAATACTGCCCCAGTTTCTCCATTGCAATTGCTTTTGAAGCGTTTTTATCGACAAATTCCATGAAATATGGCCTTGAGGGATGGAAATTGATATTGTCGCCTAAATATCTTCCAATTTCTTTTTGGTATTGCTCTATTTTTTCAACTTCATCATACCAGATTATTTTGGTCACGCCGTTTTCAATAAGCTGTTCCATATTATCTATGACGACAGGCTCCACCCCTATTGCCATCTTGTAGTTATTTACTCTCTCATTAAGTTCAGGTACATAAACCCTGTTATCATTCCATATGATGATGGTTACATTGTATTTTTCACCTAACCTGATAATATCTCTTGAATCATTTCGGGACAACTTTTGCTCATATAGTACCTTTTTTGACTTTCCCAGAACAACCATAGCCCCATTATATGTAATGAAGGGCACATCAAGATTCAGTATTTCGTTCAGTTTCTCGACACCCTGTATGGGTCTGCCTGATGCAATGGTAAATATGAGACCTTTGTCAACCCATTGCCTGATTGCATTTTTATTATTCTCGGTAAGCTGGCCATTATTATTTAATAGAGTGCCGTCTATATCTACCGCCATAAGTTTGTAAGCCATTTGTTAACTCCTTTTTGTTGCTTTTTGTTATATAAAAATGTCTGTTCATATTTGTGATTTAAGTATATTAATAATAAGTAAAAACATCTTTTCCTTTGTATCGTATTACATTTATATTTGAAAAGCGCTCCTCAATAATATCCGCCATCACGTCCACAAAAATTATCTCCGTTCCGTAATGCCCTGCATCAATTGTGAATATCCCGTTATATAAAAGCTCCTGGGCATCGTGATATTTTAAATCTCCTGTAATCAGAACAACAGGACTAATACCGATAAGATTATCCAGGATATCTCTGTCATATGAACCATTATAAACAGCTACCTTCGTTATTGTCTGGGGAATATCCCCTACATACCTGATACTATCAAGAGACAGCTTTGATTTTACCCTGCTGATAAACTCCATTCCTCCAGTGGACCTGATTTCTCCATATCTTCCGGCACCATATTCAGCTGAATCAAAGGATGTAGTTTTTAAGACTTTTATATTCTTCAGTCCCAGCTTATCACACAACAAATCACTAAGGCCACCGTCAGCTGAGTCAAAATTTGTATGGCTGCTGTAGAGTGCTAAATCATTCTTTATTGCTTTAATCAAAATACCGCTTTCTTTAGTTGTTCCGGTAAAATTCTTCAATCCTTTAAATATTGTAGGATGATGAGATAAAACCAGTTGGCAATTATCCGAAATTGCATGGTCAATGGCCTCATTATCAACATCAAGACATACCAGCACTTTAGATATCTCTGTGTCGGGATTTCCAAGAACCAAACCGCTGTTGTCATAGACCTCCTGAAGTGAGATGGGGGCCATCTCCTCTATATAGTTTATTAGGTTTCTTAACTTCATTTATTCAGCCTCCTAAGGAATTAAAAAGTAACATCAGCTCTTTTAAAAGCCTTTCCTCCATATTAATTTTTTCAGCATTATACGTGGTCTTGGCACGCTTTAAACCGCTGACGGCCTTTTTCTGTTTTCTTATATGTTCTTTTACCCAATCCTTTAACAAGGGATCTTTTTTATTGAGTAATACATCACCAATAACTTCCTGGATTCTATTCCAGTTTTCCTTTCGCTTTCCGGTATATTTGGTTGAGATTACCAGATAGATTCTGCTGCCTTCACATGCCAGACATTCATCGATAATCTCAAAACCATTTTCCCATAAAAACGGGCGGATTAGTTCCTTGTTAGTCATTGGCTGAATTAGGATACAACTTGCCTTTTGAGCTATATCCATTGACTCATAAATCAGTTCGGTAATCAAAGCGCCTCCCATTCCTGCCATGACTATAACATCTGCTTCTTGCTCCCGAATGGGTTCCAGACCGCTCCCCACACGTAATTCCATACTATTCATCAACATATATTTCTTGCGGGTTCTTTCTGCCCTTTCCAACGGGCCGGACTTTATATCACTGGCTATTGCTCTTTTACAGCGGCCACTAAGAAGAGCAAATGCCGGAATTAATGCATGGTCAGTTCCGATATCCGAAAGAATATCGCAAGGAGGAATCATATCATATATAAGTTTTAGTCTTCCTTTAAGAACCATAAATGCCCCCGTCAATTTATCCGGATAGTATGACGTATTTTTTAATCCTTAATTTATTACGAAATCCGGGTTGTTGAGAACAGCGAATTTTTCTGACCACATTACAGTATGGTGCCAGACAATGCCGTCAGTATTTAACTCCGGCTAAAATTTAAAAAGGATGATTGCTCTGCAATCATCCTTCCTATTTATTGGTGGGCCTTCAGGGACTCGAACCCCGGACCAACCGGTTATGAGCCGGTGGCTCTGAC
>JGI24710J26742_10000875_pt1 | contig 28197 bp, 23 predicted proteins | sample BioPla2DNA2_FD_26742 | JGI IMG/M metagenome (IMG submission 26742)
GATTTTAAAATATTCCTAGACCTCTTTCACTATGATTTTACTAGTATTGAACATGAGCTTGGAATTGATTGCTTTTCCATTATCTCTGATTATAAGGCTATTGAAAAAAATAAGGGAAAATATAATAAGAGTGTTAGCGAGAAGGTTAGGATTCTAAGCACCAAGATAGCCTCTGCCAAGGATGAGGATGAGGTTTTCACTATTGTAACTGATTTTTACAAGGTTTATGGTGTGGGCAAATTAGGACTAAATAAAGCCTTTCGTTTATCCAGAGAGAGGGGGAAGCTTGAGTTTCTTCCTATTACCAATACCTTGGAGGTTAGGTTATCAGATCTAATTGGCTATGAGTTGCAAAAAAAGAAGCTTATAGATAATACTAGGGCCTTTGTTGAAGGGAAAAAAGCAAACAATGTGCTTTTGTTCGGCGATAGTGGCACAGGAAAATCCACATCAGTTAAGGCAATCCTCAATGAATATTATGACAAGGGGCTTCGTATGATTGAAATCTATAAGCACCAATTTGAGGATTTGTCCGCTGTTATTTCGCTTATAAAAAACAGAAATTATAAGTTTGTAATATATATGGATGATTTATCCTTTGAGGAATTTGAAATAGAATATAAATATTTGAAGGCAGTTATTGAGGGTGGTCTTGAGAATAAGCCCGACAATGTGCTAATCTATGCCACATCTAATCGCAGGCATCTCATAAGGGAGANCTGGAATGACAGAAGTGACATGGAGACAGATGGTGATATTCATCGTTCAGATACCATGGAAGAGAAGCTATCCTTGGTAGAAAGATTCGGAATTACAATTAACTTCTCTTCGCCTTCTCATAAGGAGTATCTGGAGATTGTAAAACAATTAGCATTAAGGCAGGGTATAGATTTTGCTTCTGAAGAGGAACTTTATACCGAGGCAAGAAAATGGGAACTCTATCATGGAGGCTTGTCAGGACGTACCGCCCAACAATTTATCAACTATCTGGCAGGAAAGATAGACTAGATAATTAAGCTTAATGTCATCTTACTTCGTTCGATATGAAATCGGAAACCATTAGTCTGGACCTACTGAAAACTAGGAGGAGGAAAAGTCTTTGTTAAAACATATTAAGAAGGGTTATGTTATTGATCCCGGCTCAGATACCGAAGGATATTACGATATACTGATAAAGGATGACCTTGTCTATAAAGTTACCCCTAATCCTGATAGAGCTGATTTTGACATTAAAGCGGATAAGGTGATAGATGCGTCTGGTATGCTAGTAATGCCTGGATTAATTGATCTTCATGTTCACCTGAGGGAACCCGGCTATGAATATAAGGAGAATATAGAGACAGGTGCAATGGCAGCTGCTGCAGGGGGCTTTACCACTATCTGCGCCATGCCAAATACAAATCCTGCTTTAGACAGTGAAGACATGATTCGATATGTCCTTAACCGAGGAAAGCAAGCCTCAGTCAACATATATCCCATTGGTGCAATTACCCAAGGACAGGAGGGTAATACTCTGACAGATATACTCAAGTTGGCTAAAGCTGGGGCTGTGGGATTTAGTGAGGATGGTAAATCTGTTATGGATACTGCCCTATATGCAAAGGCTATGGAGGAGGTTGCTAAGATAGGCATGGTAATCTTTGCCCATTGTGAAGATAAGGCCCTTGCAGCTAATGGAGTTATGAATGCCGGCAGAAAGGCAGAGGAACTGGGCCTTGAGGGTATTAGCAATGCAGTAGAGGATATCATAGCTGCTAGGGATATAATACTTGCACAGGAAACAGGTACAAAACTTCATCTATGCCATTGCTCCACAAAGGGTAGTATGGATATTCTAGAGATAGCTAAAGATAAAGGTCTAAATGTAACGGGAGAAACATGCCCTCATTATTTCACATTATCAGATGAGGATATACCGGGAGATGACTCAAATTATAAGATGAACCCACCCCTTAGAAGTTCTAAGGATGTAGAGGCAATTATCAGGGCCCTGAAAAATGATATCCTTGATGTGATAGCAACTGATCATGCTCCTCATTCTAAGGAGGAGAAGGAAAAATCCATGTCAGAGGCTCCTTTTGGTATAGTTGGACTTGAAACAGCCTTGCCCATCACATATACAGAGCTAGTGAGGACGGGAATCCTTAGCCTTAGACAGATGGTTGAAAAGATGAGCCTTAATCCTGCTAATATTCTTGGTATAGACAGAGGTTGTATAGGCGAGGGTAGGGTAGCTGATATTGCTATAGTAGACCCGAATGAGGAGTACTGTATAGATAAATACAAATTCTTATCAAAAGGAACTAATACTCCTTTTCATGGACGAAGAGTGTACGGAAAGGTAAAGTATACAATAGTATCAGGTAATATAAAGTATGAGGAAGATAAATAAGTATTAGATAATGAAGGAGGAGAAATCCTCCGTTAGAGGATTAGTATATTTTTTAGTTAATGAAGGAGGAGAAATCCTCCGTTAAAGGATTAGTATATTTTTTAGTTAATGAAGGAGGATTAGATGGTTAATAAGCTGGCAGAAAGAATTCAGGAGTTGGAAGCGCCTATTGTGGTGGGACTAGATCCCATGCTATCCTATGTACCTGGGAACATTATCAAGGAAGCATATGAAAGCAAGGGAGAGAATCTAGAGGGTGCTGCTGAAGCAATATGGCAGTATAATAAGGGGATAATTGATGCGATCTATGATTTAGTTCCTGCTGTAAAGCCTCAGATTGCTATGTATGAGCAATTTGGTATAGAAGGAATGAAAGCTTATGTAAAAACCTTGGATTATGCTAAGGAAAAGGGCTTGATTGTAATTGGTGATGTCAAGCGGGGAGACATAGGATCGACCTCAACTGCCTATGCCACAGGGCACCTTGGGAAGATAGAGATAGCTGGTAATGAATTTAGAGGCTTTAATGAGGATTTTATCACAGTCAACCCATATCTGGGCTCTGATGGAATCTTACCCTTCATAGAGGTCTGTAAGCAGGAAAATAAGGGATTGTTTATTCTAGTCAAGACATCAAATCCCTCTAGCGGTGAATTTCAAGACCGACTTATAGATGGTCGTCCCTTGTATGAGCTGGTAGGAGAGAAGGTAGCTGAGTGGGGTGAGCTATTTATGGGGTCTAACTATAGCTATATAGGTGCAGTGGTAGGAGCGACTTATCCTGAGATTGGTAAGGTACTTAGAAAGCTTATGCCTAAGACATTTATACTTGTTCCTGGCTATGGAGCCCAAGGGGGTAAGGCTGAGGATCTAAAGCATTATTTTAATAAGGATGGACTGGGTGCGATTGTGAATTCATCAAGAGGAATAATTGCAGCCTATAAGCAGCCACAATATGAAAGCTATGGAGAATTAGCATATGCTGATGCCTCTAGGCAGGCAGTGCTGGACATGAAAGAAGATCTTATGAAAGCCTGGAAAAAGTAATATTTTCATAATAGGATTAATTTAATAAAAAATAGGCTGTCGCTTAAATGTAAGAGGGGGTGTATATGTTCCAATCATGCACATTTAGGAGAACTGATTGCTATGATTTGTATTATCGAAAGCGGACTTTAGTCCGATTAAGATTTACAAATCATAACAATCTGTACTACTAATCAGTGTGTGATGGAACATATACACCCCCTTAAATACTTCTGCGACAGCCTATTTTAAATTTATTATAGTTTATCTGGTTCTGGATATTCTGTGCCGAAGGTCTCTACAGTAACTTTTTTCATGACCTGAGGTTCAAGTGGCATATCAGAATAATCAGTCTTACTTTCGGCTATTTTATTGACTACATCCATTCCCTCAGTTATCTTGCCGAATGCGGCATAGGAGCCGTCCAAATGTGGAGAATCCTTATGCATTATAAAAAATTGTGAGCCTGCTGAATCTGGTCTCTGAGATCTTGCCATGGAGATAACTCCGGCAGTATGTTTTAACTTGTTATCAAAGTTATTGTAGGTAAATTCGCCCTTGATTGAATAACCGGGTCCACCAGTTCCATTTCCGTCGGGGTCGCCACCCTGAATCATAAATCCACGGATAACCCTATGGAATATCAATCCGTTATAGAAACCTTTGTTAATCAATGAGATAAAATTATTAACTGTATTTGGAGCTATCTCAGGATATAATTCCAGTTTCATGATATCTCCGCTTTGCATTTCAATTGTAACGATAGGATTCATCTTGCTATCTATGTCCTTTCTAGTTAAATTATTTGAGTCCGTCCGTGTTGCTATCGGTGGTAAATATAACATACCTGAAAGTTTATTGTCAAGGTAAGATAGAATAAATGTCTTATTTAATATTAAAAGAAAAGATCCCTTCATTACCTTTATAGGAGATGATTATGTCTACAAAGCCTCTGGCATAGCTAGCTAGGTCATATGGGAAATAATAAATACAGATACTGTCCTCGCTAATATAATAATTCAAGCTATCTATATTATTGGCCATATCCTTAACAAGATTAAGCGAATTTTCCCAGTACTCATCGGGAGCCAACTCATACATTCTTTGAAATTCATCAATAACAAGTTGGGCAAAAGCCTTATCATCAGCTATTAAATCACTGAGCTTCATTCTATTGCCGGTTGCTAAATCAAAAGTATAGGTTTCCTGTAGAGGATAACCATGAGCTCCCCCAGAATATACATATCCATTAAGTACTATACAGAGTATACCATTATTATTGTATTCTACAGCATAGCTTATACCAAAGCCACTGGGTTTAAAGAACTCTTCATGTACATTGAGTCTGGCATCCTCAGCCATCCTTCTTACTTGATTCATATAGTATTCCTTAGCATGCTCGAATGCTAGATTGATGGACTCATAGGCGGGGGTTTCCCCTATAAGAATGGGAAATGAAAATTCTGCAAACAAAATTTCCTTATCCTCTTCTAAATAGCTAAAGGTAAAGGAGTTGCTTTCAAATTCCGGAACGCTTAAAGTCATCTTCTTAAGCTCTTCTTCTTTTTTATTGGCCTCCTCCAGCAAAATAAGATTAATCTCCTTTACAGCTAAGTCGTAGTATTTGCTATCATCTTTAAGCACTAGGCCATATTTTTCAAGAGCAGCCTCATATTCTCCCTGTTCATAATAAGCCTTAGCGTCTAGGTAATTCTCTCTGGAGGTATTTATCTTGTCAATCCATGAAGCCGTATCATAGATAATCAGATCCAAACCCATAATATCAAAGCTTTCTATGATTTTTAATTGCTTCTGAGCCAAGCTATATTCCATATCCTCGGAGATAAAATCCTCTTTAATCTGCTCTATAGTATACTTTAGATTGGTTAGGGTTTTATCTTCAAAGGACTTGCTTTGACCCTTATATTTATTATATAGATCTACTGCCTTATCGTAGTCACTTTGAGCAAAATATGTCATAACATTATCAGCTTGTTTATCTATATGTAGACGAAAGAATAAAATACCCACTACATTTACTGCAACTATTATAAAAACCACCACAAGAGCTTTTACCTTCACAGTATTATTTTTTTTCTTGTTTGTGGATGTCTGGCAATGCATACATTTGATTTCTGATCCTTCAAGTTTTTTACCACAATTAGTACAATACATAATATATTACCTTTCATTTATTTCTTGCTATTTTCTTATTATAACAGATAAATATCCTAAGATAACCTATTAGTAAAAAAGAATTTGCATTTTATTCTAGATTCTTATATGATGATAAAAAATGGTAATAAGGGGAGCTGTTACTATGAGCAACATAATTAAGGTAGAAAGTATCTCCAAAAGCTTTGGTGATGTTAAGGCGGTAGATGATATCAGCTTTACTGTAAAGAGGGGCGAATTATTTGGATATCTAGGCGTGAACGGAGCCGGTAAATCAACAACTATTAATATGCTCTGTACCTTATATGCACCTGACAGCGGAAGAGTAGAGATATGTGGATACGAGCTTGGGAAAAATAATAATGCCATTAGAAATAAACTTGGGGTAGTATTTCAGCATAATACTCTGGATGCCAAGTTAAATGTAAGGCAGAATCTAGTTAGTAGAGCATGTTTATATGAGAAGGATGCTAATATTATTAAGAAGAACCTTGATATCGTCTGTGATACTCTTGATATAGGAGCCTTGCTTGAAAGGCAGTATGGCAAACTTTCTGGAGGGCAAAAAAGACGCTGTGAGATAGCCAGAGCAATTATGAATCAACCGGAGATATTGTTCCTAGATGAGCCTACCACAGGTCTTGACCCTCAAACAAGACAGATGGTCTGGAGAAGTGTGGAGCGACTTCGCAAGGAACATAAGATGACCATATTTCTGACAACCCATTACATGGAGGAAGCTGCCAGGGCCCAGAGTATAGCTGTAATTGATGATGGGAAGATTATAGCCTACGGCTCTCCAACCAAGCTAAAGGAAGCCTATGCTTCGGATCGGATTCGTGTGTTTTCCGACAGGTATGATAAGGTGGGGGAAATAGCTGATAAATATCAGATGACCTATAAAGAGAAAACTAATCATATAACAATTAGCATTCCTGACACCATGTCAGCTATACCTATACTAACTGAACTTTCACCCTATATCAGATCCTTTGAGGTGGTACAGGGAACTATGGATGACGCCTTCCTTAACATTACTGGTAAGACACTATCGGAAAAGATCTAGGGGGGAGAATATGAAAGCCTTATTTTCAATAATTAAGAGAAATCTTTTAGTGTATATGAAGGACAAAGAAAATGTATTCTACACCTTTTTGTCCATGCTTATAATAATAACCCTGATGCTGGTTTTCCTTGGAGAAATGAATATCGATATAGTCAAGAATGTTTTACGCCATATGGATGAGCTTATGAATGAAAATGTCCTACCAGCTGAGAGTTTGGTGGCAGGTAGCAGAAACCCAGCCCTTGATGATGTCAATGCTAGGACCCTAGTGNTTTCCTTGATAATAGCGGGTATAACTATAGTAAACGGAATAACTTCTTCTATGGGAATGCTGAGTATGATGAGCTGGGATGAAGAGACAGGTAAGTTAGCAAGCTATTATGTAGCGCCAATCTCCCGCTTTGTGTTAGTATCTGGCTATATCATATCAGCTATATGTCTTAGTTGCCTTTTTAGTATTATCACTTTAGTTGTATCAGAGATAATACTTGTACTGACAGGAGGAACTCTTATGTCTATGACCTTGGCAGTCAAGGCTCTAGGGTTGATATTCTTAAACTCATTTTCAACCACAGCCTTCCTTTTCTTTGCCACAAGCTTAGCCCGAACCAGGAGTGCTTTCAGTGGTATTTCAACATTTGTACATACACTGTCCGGCTTTATAACAGGCATGTATGTTCCTTTTGGTATTATGCCTGATATAGTTGTCAAAGTTCTAGCCTTCCTGCCCATGACACAAGGAAGTGCATGGATGCGTAAGGAATTTACCAATGAGATATTAAACACCACATTTGCAGGACTTCCTAAGGAGGCGATAGCAGAGTATGCCCAGGTAACAGGCATGGAACTAAAGCTGGGAAACACAGTGTTTACTCCCTTAATGCAATTTGCTCTTTTACTGGGCAGTGGAATATTGTTTATGATACTATCAGCGATAATGATGACAAAGAAAAATGTAAGGGATAGATAAGCTTTAAACATACTTGTAATTTAAATTGTGCTTGATTATAATGGTAAATGAGTTATAAAATATTACCAACGAAAGGATAATATATCGTGAGTAAGCTATATAGTTTTAATATAAAGACACCACAGACAACAGCTATGATTGATATAACTGGTCAGGTTCGGGAGGCTATTAAAGCTAGTAAAGTAATGAATGGAATTTGCCATGTATTTATTCCTCATACCACAGCTGCGGTAACCATTAATGAAAATGCTGATCCTGATGTGGTAAGAGACTTTCTTATGGAAATTAATAAGGTGATACCATTTGATGATGGCTATCATCATATGGAAGGAAATTCTGCGGCCCATATAAAGGCCAGCCTGATGGGATTTTCAGAGACTATAATCATAGAGGATGGCAGGTTGCTTCTGGGGACCTGGCAGGGAATATATTTTACTGAATTCGATGGCCCTAGGCAGAGAAGGGTCCATGTGAAGATTATTGAAGGCTGATTGCTTATGGATAAGATGTACATGGATATAAATAGAAGGAGAATACAATGTCAATAGCGATAAAGAAAAGCATCAGAGTACTGAAAAATCTTATGCTGGAGGAAGGGGTCTATGATCTTTGGCTTGAAGCGGATGATATGGTAGCTGATGCCAGGCCTGGTCAGTTCGTTTCCTTGTATTGCAATGATGGAGGCAGACTTTTACCCAGACCAATAAGCATATGTGAGATAGATAGAGATAAGAGCAGCATCCGTCTAGTCTACCGTGTTCTGGGCAAGGGGACGGAGGAATTTTCAAGGCTAAAGACCGGTGATTTAATTGATTGTATAGGCCCTTTGGGGAGAGGGTTTACTCTAGAAGGAAGTAAAGCACTGTTAATTGGGGGAGGAATAGGAATACCCCCGCTTCTTGAGCTGGCAAAGCAGTTAAGTTGTGAGAAGGATATAGTCCTCGGATATAGAGATTTGACATTTTTGGAAAATGATTTCAAGAAATATGGTAATGTATATATATCTACGGAAGATGGAAGTATAGGAACTAAGGGAAATGTAATAGATGCAATAAAGGCCAATAACCTTACAGCTGATATCATATATGCCTGTGGACCCACCCCCATGCTTAAAGGGGTAAAGGAATATGCTGAGGTAAATCATATAAAGGCTCAACTATCCCTGGAGGAGAGAATGGCTTGCGGTATCGGTGCTTGTCTGGCCTGCGTATGCCAGTCCACAGAAGTGGATCATCATACAAATGTACACAACAAAAGAATATGTAAGGAAGGCCCTGTATTTTATGCGGATGAGATAGTGTTATGAATGATATGAATATGAAAGTTAATATAGCTGGTGTAAGTTTTAAGAACCCAATCACTACTGCCTCAGGTACTTTTGGTTCAGGAATGGAGTACAGCGATTATGTAGACTTGAACAGATTGGGAGCAGTGACAACTAAAGGGGTATCTCTTGTGCCTTGGCCAGGAAATCCAACACCACGGGTAGCCGAGACATATGGTGGGATGCTCAATGCCATCGGTCTTCAAAACCCAGGTGTGGATGTATTTATCAAGAGGGACCTGCCCTTTTTAAAATCCTTTGACACTAGGATAATCGTGAATGTGGTAGGTAAGACTGAAGAGGAATATTGTGAGGTGACCGAGAGGCTTTCTGCTTGTGATGTGGATATGCTGGAGATCAATATATCCTGTCCCAATGTTAAGGAGGGGGGAATTGCCTTTGGGCAAGACCCTAGACGCGTAGAGGCAATCACCTCTCAGGTGAAGAAGTACGCTAAGAAGCCTATTATAATTAAACTAAGTCCCAATGTTACTGATATAGCTGAAACTGCCAAGGCGGCAGAAGCAGGAGGAGCAGATGCTATCTCTTTGATAAATACCCTAACAGGTATGAAGATTGATATAGAGAGAAGGACTTTTCTACTGGCAAATAAAGTAGGTGGGTTATCAGGTCCAGCCATAAAGCCTATAGCAGTTCGTATGATTTATCAGGCTGCCAATGCAGTAACTATTCCCATCATAGGGATGGGGGGCGTCATGGATGGTGAGGATGCCCTAGAGTTAATTATGGCCGGGGCAACAATGGTTGCTGTAGGTACTGCTAATTTTATCAATCCAAGGGCAACTGAGGAAGTAATTGATGGAATAGAAGCTTATATGTTAAGGAATAATATTAGTGATATAAATGACTTAATAGGTTGTGTATCGGGAGGATAAAATGGATCAATATAAGAAGGAATTTATTGAGTTTATGGTTGATTGTGGTGTACTCAAGTTCGGTGATTTTGTAACAAAGAGTGGAAGAAAGACGCCGTTTTTTATCAACACGGGATTTTATAGAACAGGCTCACAGCTACGCAAATTAGGTGAGTATTATGCTAGGGCTATAAATGAGAGGTTTGGACTAGATTTTGATATACTATTCGGACCGGCGTATAAGGGAATTCCTTTAGGGGTCGCTACGTCGATGGCCATATCTGAGTTATTCGATAAAGACATAAAATATTGCTCGAATCGAAAAGAAATCAAGGATCATGGTGATAAGGGTATCTTGCTGGGCTCACCAATNAATGCTGGAGATAGGATTATTATTATTGAGGATGTTACAACAGCAGGTACCTCTATTCAGGAAACCATGCCTATAATAAAGGNCCAGGCTCCCCAAGGCCAAGTGGATGTATTGGGGCTGGTTGTTTCTGTTGATAGAATGGAAAGAGGCCTAGGGGATAAAAGTGCTCTTAAGGAGATGGAGGACACTTATGGATTTTTAACAACTGCAATTGTAACCATGGATGAGGTAGTGGAGCATCTATATAATAAGCCCTATAAAGGTAAGCTTATAATAGATGATCAATTAAAGAATTCAATAGATGCATATTATCAGCAATATGGACCAAAAAAACCATAAGATTAGGAGGTAACATCATGATGGAGAAAATCTACAACACTATGAAATCTGTAGGAGTATGGAATTTGGTACTAGGCATTGTTTTTATTTTATCTGGCTTGGCAGCAGGTACATTTCTTATAGTAAATGGTGCAAAACTATTAAAGAAAAAATCAGAACTTCTATTTTAACAAATATGAGATAAGAGGACTATAGATGAGAACAGAAGATTTTTATTACGACCTACCAGAAAGGCTTATAGCTCAGGACCCCCTAGAGGATCGATCAAGCTCAAGACTTTTAGTATTAAACAAGAACACAGGGGAATATGAGCATAAAGTATTTAATGACATCAAGAGCTTTTTAAGGGAAGGAGACTGCCTAGTGTTAAATAACACTAGGGTTATTCCCGCACGCCTAATCGGTGAAAAGCTAGCNACAGAAGACNAGTCTAAAACTAATGAGGNCCGTCGAGGCGCACGTATTGAACTGCTTTTATTAAAAAGAAAAGAAAATGACATATGGGAGACTTTAGTGAAACCGGGAAGAAAGGCTAAACCAGGAACTAGAATCGCATTTGGAAATGGGCTGCTTATAGGCGAAATACTGGATGTTGTAGATGATGGTAATAGACTTATCCGGTTTTTTTATAAGGGTATATTTGAAGAAATTCTAGACCAATTAGGAGATATGCCCCTGCCTCCCTATATAACCCATAAATTATCAGATAAGACCCGATACCAGACAGTATATGCAAAATATGATGGTTCTGCAGCAGCACCAACGGCAGGACTTCATTTTACAGAGAAGCTTATGGAAGAGATAAAAGCCATAGGTGTAAATATTGCATATGTGACACTTCATGTGGGATTGGGTACTTTTCGACCTGTTAAGGTGGAAAATGTGTTAGAACATCATATGCATACAGAATATTATCAGATTTTACAGGAGGAAGCTAATAAAATAAATGCTGCTAAAAAAAATGGTGGCAGAATTATATGTGTGGGAACTACAAGTTGTCGAACAGTTGAGTCCTCATCTGATGATGATGGTTATTTAAGAGCGGGAAGTGGCGATACCTCTATATTTATCTATCCGGGCTATCGTTTTAAGGTGATGGACGGATTNATAACTAATTTTCACCTACCAGAATCCACACTTATGATGCTTGTGTCTGCATTTGCAGGTAGGGAAAACATATTAAATGCATATAAGGAAGCGGTAAGAAAGGAATATCGCTTTTTTAGCTTTGGAGATGCTATGTTAATAATTTAGGGGCAGATAATTCGGATGATTATAGCAATATATGAAAAAAGCACTTCATTTAGCTACTAATATAGGTTATAATTATGACTATCGACCAATTAAAATAATTAAAGATAAATTGACTTATTAACTCATTTAACCAAAATGAACAAAAAAATAAAGAAAAAAATAAAAACTATTGACATATTTGATATATTTAGATAGAATGTGTAGGGTAGTGTTCAAACGAGCAATAGTTAATGTTTATTGACAGTCGAAATATATGCATGAATATTGTGCTTGAGCATTTGTATAATGACTAATATTTAAGTAGATCCAAATTAATATCTAACAATAGGAGAGGTAACAGTGAAAAAGAATAAGAAGATAATAATAGGAATACTGCTAGTACTTGTAATCATATTAATAATTGTGTTCTTACCTAGGGGTAAAACTAAGGACTATAGTGAGAAATATGAAGGAGTAACAGATTTACATAAAGATATTGAAGGTATTGGTCGTGAGAATACATATGCAAAATATCTAGAGAAATATTCAGATTCGACTTTCCCTGAAAATAATATTGAGATTCATGCGTCCACCTTTGTGGCTGGAGATCAGGTTGAGAGCTACCCGGAGTTTGAGGGTGTGTCGGATGTTGTCTATACATCAGATTCGTCATATATTGAATGGGAAGTAGAGGTTCCTCAAGCTGGAATGTATCAGATGTATATGGACTACTATGCGGTAAAATCTAGAGGAGTAGATATAGAAAGAAAATTACTCATTAATAATGAGCTTCCCTTTATAGGAGCTGAGGCTCTAAGCTTCACTAGGTTATGGATCGACAAAAATGAAGTTAAGCAGGATAATCAAGGAAACGAAATTCGTCCTACACAGATAGATAAGCCAGATTGGATCAGAGCTTACTTTAAAGATGATTTAGGTTATTATACAGAACCATATTACTTTTATTTTAATGAAGGAAAGAATACTATTGCATTAGAAGCAGTTAATGAGCCCGTAGTGATTAAGAGTATTACATTAGAAGCTATTAAGGAAACTCCTACTTATGAAGAGTATCTAAATGATAAACCCGATCAGCAGGTTTCGGAGTTGGCGTTAAATCATAAGGAGCTTGTGCAAGGGGAACATTCATCCCAACGTTCTTCACCTTCGCTATATGCACTATATGATAGATCATCTTCCAATACTGTACCTTACAGCGTATCCCAGATTCGTCTAAACATGATAGGGGGTAATGCGTGGAGAATTCCAGGACAGTGGATTGAATGGGAATTTAATGTGCCAGAGGATGGGTTTTACAATATAACTATAAAGGGTAGGCAAAATTATCAAAGAGGTTTTAAATCTACAAGAACCCTTTATATTGACGGAGAAATACCTTTTAGAGAAGTTAAGGAATTAGGATTTAAGTATAATAATAAATGGGAGTCAATTACTCTATCNGATGAAGAGAATAATCCCTATAAATTCTATCTAACAAAGGGTGAGCACACCTTAAGAATGGAAGTAACTTTGGGTGATTTGGGATTAGTTCTAAATGATATGCAGGACTCCGTTTATAGATTAAATGAAATCTATAGAAAGATATTGGTCCTTACAGGTACTAACCCGGATAGATACAGGGATTATAGAATTCAAGATGTATATCCGGAAGTAATAGAGGCCATGGATATAGAAAGCAAAAGACTGTTCAAAATTATTGATGACGTTGTTAGTATCACAGGACAAAAGGCGGAACAGCTGGGGGCTTTAATTACCTTGGCAGAACAGCTGGAGACGTTTGTTGATAAGCCAGACAAGATACCTGTAGCATTTACAAGATTTAAAGAAAATATAAGTGCTTTTGGAACTTCTATTCTCTTATTCAGTGAGGCTCCATTAGATGTCGATTATATAACTATAACAGGTATCAATGAAAAGCCGGACGAAGTTAAGGAAAGTGCAATAGACAAGTTTGTTCATGAGATTAAATCCTTTGCTGCATCCTTTGTGGTTGATTACAATGCCCTAGGCGATGTATATGATAAGGACGAAGCCATCGATGTGTGGATATTAACTGGTCGTGATCAAAGTACTGTCTTAAAGACAATGATAGATGATACATTTACACCTAATACAAATATAAAAGTAAATCTGAAACTGGTTGAGCCAGCCACTCTACTTAATGCAGTTCTAGCAGGGACCGGNCCAGATGTAGTCTTGTCAGCNGGACAGGGAGAGCCTGTCAATTACGCATTACGTAGTGCGGTAGAAGATTTAACGCAGTTTGATGGATATGAAAAGGTTCTAGAAGAATTTTATCCAAGCTCATATGAGTCATTCAAATTCGAAGGTGGACTTTATGCTCTACCAGAGACCCAGAACTTTAATGTTATGTTCTATCGTACAGATATTATGGAGGAGCTTGGCTTAGAGATTCCGCAGACCTGGGATGACTTAATTAATATTTTACCTATAATACAGCAAAAAAATATGCAGGTTGCCATACCTTCTACTGATAGATTGATAAATGGTGTATCTAATCCTGACCTGTCCACCTTCTTTGCTATGCTATATCAAAATGGTGGTTCAGTATACAATGAAGAGGGCACCCATACATTAATTGATGAGGAGAGCGGCATTAAGGCATTTGATTCATTTACTCATCTGTTTACACAGTATAAGTTGCCTACGATTTATGATTTTCCGAACAGATTTAGATCCGGTGAGATGCCTTTAGGTATTCAGGATTTCTATGTATTTAATACATTGGTTGTATTTGCCCCTGAGATTAGAGGTTTATGGGACTTTACATTAATTCCAGGCACTCTGAAGGAAGATGGAACAATTGATAGATCTGCTCATACATCAGTTACTGGCTCCATGATGTTTAAACAGGAGAGGGAAGATATTAAACAAAAATCCTGGGAGTTCTTAAAATGGTGGGTTAGTGCTGATACTCAGGTACGTTTTGGCCAAGAGATGGAAAGTATCCTGGGAGCATCAGCTAGGTACGCAACAGCTAATAAGGATGCCTTTAAGCGCTTGTCTTGGAGTAGTAGCCAAATTGCTGTACTAGAAGAACAATGGGATTGGACAGTAGGTCTAAAAGAGGTTGCCGGAGGTTACTTTACCGGAAGACACATAACCAATGCTATTAGAAGGACCATTAATAGGAACGAGGATACCCGAGAAACCTTATTAGATTATGGAAGAACAATTAATGAAGAGATAGAGAAGAAACGCATAGAATTTGGACTTGATGATAAATGATAGGAGGGATAAAGAGATGTCAGTATTAAAACGCTACATTGAAATAAAGAAAAGAAATGCGTCTATTTCATGGAAGATAGCAAAAAAATCAAAGACATATTATTACTTCCTAGCTCCATATGCTTCTTTGTTTTTTCTATTTTATGTTTTACCAGTAGTCGCTTCCTTGTTCTTAAGTTTTACATATTATAATGTATTGGAACCGCCAAAGTTTATAGGTATTCAAAACTATATAAATTTAATACTTGCTGATGATGTGTTTCTAATCGCTGTAAAGAATACATTCCTAATAGCGGTGATAACGGGACCGATTGGTTACTTAGCAGCATTTATATTTGCCTGGTTCATAAATGAGTTACCTAGATATTTAAAAGCCTTTGCAGTTGTAATATTCTATGCCCCGACTATATCGGGTCAGGTTTACCTAATATGGTCAATTATATTCTCTGGAGATGCATACGGATACATAAATGCCTTCTTGCTAAATCTGGGAATTATAAGCCAGCCCATATTATGGCTAACTAATCCGCAGTATATGTTGACTATAGTTATTATAGTTACATTGTGGATGAGTCTGGGTACAGGCTTCTTAGCCTTCGTAGCCGGACTGCAAGGTATTGATAAGTCTCAATATGAGGCAGGATATATTGATGGTATAAAAAATCGCTGGCAGGAATTATGGTATATTACCTTACCTAATATGAAACCAATGTTATTATTCGGTGCAGTTATGACAATCACACAGTCATTTGGTGTTGCTGATGTTCCGATGGCTCTGACAGGCTTCCCGAGTACGGACTATGCGACCCAGACGGTTGTAACACACTTGATTGATTATGGCTCTGTAAGATTTGAAATGGGTTATGCGGCAGCTATAGCAACAATTCTGTTCGTTACTATGATTTTATGCAATAAGGTAATCCAGGCATTCTTGCGCCGAGTAGGAACTTGAGGTAGATGATATGGAGAAGATAGCGATGAAGAAGAAGTTGCGCATTAGACGAAGTAAACCAAACCGCTCCTTAACGGGAGATTTGGGAGTAAATTTCATATTGATATTTTTTGGCGTATTTATGGCCTTCCCATTAGTTTATGCTATAAACAGTGCTTTCAAGCCTTTGGATGAGATATTTATCTATCCGCCTAGACTATTTGTTAAAAACCCAACCATGGATAACTTTCAGGATTTACTAGTTATAATGGGTAAATCATGGGTGCCATTTACAAGGTATTTGTTTAATACAGTATTTATAACGGCAGTAGGTACTGCAGGGCATTTGATAATATCTTCGATGGGTGCATATGTATTAGCAAAGTACAATTTCCCAGGTAGCAGAGCATTCTTTAACTTAGTTGTAGTAGCATTAATGTTTAGTGGCTATGTAACTGCAATACCCAATTACTTGATTATGTCAAAGATAGGATGGGTTGATACATATTGGGCAATTATTGTTCCTGCCTTTGCATCTCCCATGGGATTGTTCCTAATGAAGCAATACATGGAGGGTATACCAGATGTGCTCATAGAAGCGGCTAAAATAGACGGTGCCAGGGAATGGAGAATATTTAGTAGAATCGTCTTACCAGTAGTTAAGCCTGCCTGGCTAACACTAATGATTTTCTCTGTTCAAGGCTTGTGGAATACAAAGGCATCAAACTTTATATATTCTGAAGAATTAAAGACTCTGCCCTATGCCCTTCAACAGATACTTAGTGGAGGTATAGCTAGAGCAGGAGTAGGATCAGCGGTATCCTTAGTAATGATGATAGTTCCGATTACGGTATTTATTGTAGCAGAAAGTAATATTCTAGAGACTATGGCAAGCTCTGGTATAAAAGATTGAGGAGGAAACAATGAGAGGAAAAAAGTTTATACCCATTATTTTCTTTTTCGTAGCTTTAATACTGTTTCCGTCTGCAACTGTAAAGGCTGAAAGATCGGTTTATACATACACTTATGATTACTGGGAAGTAGAAAGAGAATCACCAGATGCCTATAGTGTACAGGAAACCGTAACAGGATCAAAGCTTGGTATCGGTGATTTCAATAATCCCCAAGGACTCTATGTAAGAGATAATCGTATCTATGTATGTGATACAGGAAATCACAGGATAGTAGTACTTGAAAGAGATGGGAATAATAATATTGAAGTAATAGATCAAATTTATGAATTTAGCGGAGATGTAGAGCTTAATACATTTTCACAACCACATGATATCTTCGTTACTGAGACAGGTGAATTATATATTGCAGATACTAACAACCAAAGGGTTCTACACCTAAGCTCAGATTATAAGTTAATTAAAGTAATTACTCGCCCTACTGATGAAACCGTTGATAAGGCGGCGGATTTTTTACCAACCAAATTAGTTGCAGATAAGGCTGGAAGATGCTTTGTACTTGCTAGAAACTTCAATAAGGGTTATCTGCAGTACGATAGGGATGGCTTGTTCATCGGATATATGGGAGCCAGTGAGGTTAGGTTCAATCTGACTGACTATATATGGAAGCTTCTATCCACCCAAAAGCAAAAATCTCAAATGGCCCAGTTTGTTCCGACTGAGTATAATAATGTAGCTATGGATAAGGACGGGTTTTTATATGCCACAAACGCAATATTTGAGGAGTATCAATTGCGTAATGATGAGGCAAAGCCCATTCGTAAATTAAATTCAATGGGTACAGACATATTGGTTAAGAATGGATATCTTCCACCGATAGGAGATCAATGGTGGGATACTGCAGGTGGTGTGTCTGGAAGCTCAAGGCTTATTGATATTACGGTATTAGACAATGATATTTATTATGCCATAGACAGAACCAGAGGTAGGATATTCGGCTATGATGATCAAGGTAATTTATTATATGCCTTCGGTAGCCTAGGTAATAAGCTGGGATATCAACAGTTTCCTACAGCTCTTGAACATATGGGCACTGACTTACTGGTGCTGGATTCACGTAATTTAGGAATAACATTTTATACATTAACCGAATATGGCAAATTAATTAATGATGCTATTAAGGCTTACTCCCTAGGTCAATATGATTTATCAGCAGATTATTGGAGAGAAGTATTAAGGCTTAATGGTAATTATGATATGGCCTACATAGGTATTGGTCGTTCTTTACTAAGACAGGAAAGATATAAAGAGGCTATGGAATATTTTGAATTTGCTCTAGATAGAATGAACTATTCTAAAGCTTTCCAATTATATCGTAAGGAATGGATTGAAGAAAATATAGCATGGATTTTTACATCATTCTTTTTGATTATTACAGTGCCTATTGTAATAGGTAAGATTAAAAAGATAAGGAGAGAGGTGGGTGTAGAATGAAAGTGAAATCATCGAAGTGGATTTCTGAGAATAGGCTTAATAAATTGCGACACTTAGGTACCACTCTTCGTTACTCCTTATATGTGATTACCCATCCAATGGATGGATTCTGGGATTTAACTCATGAGAAGCGAGGATCAGTAGGAGCTGCCAATGTAATAATAGTGGCTGCCTTACTCACTAATATACTAAGATTACAATTTTCTAGCTTCCTGTTTGTTAATGTTATATGGGAATTTGTGAACTTAATAGAGATAATCCTAGGATTTTTAGCTCCTATTATTATAGGTTGTATAGCTAACTGGGGACTTACCACTTTGTTTGATGGTAAGGGTACAATGAAGGACATATATATGGCCATTGGATATTCATTGACTCCATATGTTCTTTTACAGCTACCAATGATATTTATCAGTAATGTAATAACTGTTGAAGAAGGTGCATTTTACGGTTTTCTATATTACTTTTCATATATTTGGTGCGGAGCCCTAATTATTAGTGCGGTTATGATGATACATGACTATACATTAAGTAAAGCTTTAGTAACCTTGTTTGCAACGATAGTAGGTATGATGGTGATTATATTTATGTTACTTCTATTCTTCACCCTAATATCTGATGCTATAGCATATTTTGTATCGTTGTACAAAGAAATAAGTTTCCGCTTCTACTAATAAGGAGGATTAGTGATGATTAAAATAAAAAAATTAAGCCTATTCCTCTTAATGGTTCTGCTTTTAGCAGCCTGTAAGAAAGAAGAGGAACAGGAAGAGATTATAGCAACTTATGCTTATGAAGAAAGTGATGAAGCCTTTGTCTTAGAGGATGAAAAGCTAAAATTCACTTTAGATCCAAGTACAACATATTTTGAAGTCTTAAATAAAGCAAATAATTCAACATGGTATTCTAATCCGATAGATGCTGCTAATGATCCTTATGCAGATCCAGAAAGTAAAAAGTATCTACAGTCTACGATGCTAATTGAGTTCTCAAATGAAGCTGGTATGACAACACTATATAATAATTTTGAGTATAGTATATCAAAAAACATATATACAGTTGAACAGAATGAGGATTCAATTAAAGTAAACTATACAATAGGAGATGTTGAGAAGACTTTTAACATTCCAAATGCTATACCAGAATCTAGAATGAATATATTCTTGGATAGAATGGAGAACAAGCAGAGAAGATCTGTAGTTGATTATTACCGAAAGATAGACCTGAATAAGCTAAGACCGACGGATAATAAGAATGAATTAATTGAAAAATATCCTGATCTTGTAGATGAGCCTGTTTATGAGCTGAGAGAAGGGGCTCAGGATTATCTTAAAAGAAGAATAGAAGGTATATTCGCTGATGTAGGATATACACTTGAGGATCTAGAGGAAGATAAAGCAAGATATGAGCAAGGTAAGGCGGCTGAAAAACCATACTTCAATGTGTCAGTCGTATATAGATTAGAGGACGGAGAGCTTGTAGTTGAAGTTCCTTTCGAGGATATGCAGTGGAAAAGCCTCTATCCCCTAACTAAGGTTAAGTTATTACCTTATCTTGGCGCTGGAAATACAGAGGATGAAGGTTTTGCTTTAGTTCCTGATGGTAATGGTGGAATAATTAANTTTAATAATGGTAAGAACAAACAGNTTCCCTATTATACTGAAATGTATGGTTGGGACGGTGGACTTAAGAGAGATGCAGTAATAGATGAAAGTAGAGCGGCCTACCCAGTCTTTGGGATATCTAAGAACGACAATTCCCTTATATGTATATTAGAGGATGGTAAGGCAGTTGCATCTATAGAAGCTGATGTAAGTGGTAGAACCCATAGTTACAATTATGTACATGCTGCTTATATAACACTGCATTCTGCATCAGTTCAGGTATCAGCAAAAACAGATAAATCAGTTATGGTTTATGAAGCTAAGAAGCCAGAAGGAGTGCTAAAGCAGCGTTATAGATTTCTAGAAAGTTCAAGCTATACCGATATGGCTAGCTCCTACAGAGATTATCTTATAAAAAATGCTAATCTGACTAAAAATGATGATAAGAGCACACCGATAAATATTACCTTTATAGGTGCTGTTGACCAAGTAAAACAACGCTTTGGAATGCCTGTATCAGTACCAACTCCACTTACAACCTATGATGATGCCTATAATATTATTACTGAATTAAGTGAAAAAGGCTATGAAAATCTTTCTATAAGATACAGTGGTTGGATGAATAAGGGTGTTAAGCAGCAGGTTCTAAACAAAGTAAAAACAGTTTCTGAGCTAGGTAGCAAAAAGAAATTACATAAATTTATTGATCGTAGCAATGAGCTTGGTATACCTTTATATCTAGAAGGTGTCGTAATGCATGCTCATGATAGTAATATGTTTGACGGATTTATAATCAAAAGAGATAGTGCAAGATATAGCAGTAGAGAAGTTATTAAGCTTTATAACTTTTCACCTATATACTACGGTATAGAGGATTGGAAGGACCATTTCTATCTGCTAAAGCCACAATTAACTATCCAGTACATGCAAAATCTAACCGACTATGCCAATAAATACTCAGCAGCTGGAGTCGCATTTTCTGATATAGGATATCTGTTAGCTGCAGATTATTATCAAAAGAATCTTATCACAAGAAGTGAAGTTCTTAAGATGCAGCAGGATAAACTAAATGACATAAATTCCTCCGGTGCGGGTGTGGTTGTGAATCATGGAAATGATTATGTACTTCCTTATGTGGATTTTGTGGTAGGTTTGGAGCTGAAAGGAAGAGAGTATCATATTATCGATCATTCAGTACCATTCTATACCATGGCTATACACGGCTTAGTAAATTACTCAGGTAATCCAATTAATTTATCAGGAGATTTTCAAGCTGAGATACTAAGAAGTGCAGAAAACGGAGCCGGATTATCATTTGTCTTTATGAATAAGCCGACAAGTTATCTGCAGAATTCTAACTACACATACTTTTTTGGTACAGATTATAACCTGTGGAAAGAAGAGGCTTATAATATTTATAGTAGATACGAGAATGAGTTAGGACATACATTTGATCAGTACCTGATAGACCATGAGATTATTGATAAGGGTGTTGTGGTGTCTACTTATGAAGATGGAACCAAAGTATTTGTTAATTATAATAACTTTGACTTTATCACTGGCGATATAACTATTCCTGCCAATGATTATCTAGTGGAAAGGAGGTAAAAATGGCTAAGAATAAGCAGAAAAACCTGCGAAAAAAGAGAGCGATAGTTGGATATTTGTATATACTTCCTTTTATAATAGGTTTTATCTCATTTATGGCTGTTCCCCTCCTGGAATCATTTCGGATGAGCTTCAGCAATGTAATTATATCCACTGGTAATAAAGGTTTTGTACTGGAGAATATAGGCTTTAGAAATTTTATTAGAGCATTTACTGAGGATCCAGAGTTTAACAGAATGATGACAGAAGAGATTTCTAGAATGGCAATCAATGTTCCTGCAGTTCTAATTGTTAGTTTCATAATGGCCTTGCTTTTAAATCAAAAGTTTAAGGGAAGAGGACTAGTTCGAGCTGTGTTTTTTCTACCGGTAATACTTTCATCAGGTGTTCTAGTAGGGCTTGAGTTTAACAATAGTATGCTAGATGGAATGAAGAGCTATATTCAAGAGAACTCCAATGTTGTAGATATTACTGCCAGTTTACAAGAAATCTTATCCAATAGCGGAATGAGTTCAAGGTTTTTAGAGACTGTATATGAGGTTCTAAACTCCGTGTACGAAGTTGTATTATCATCAGGTATTCAGATAATTATTTTCCTATCCGGACTTCAGTCTATACCAAAGAGCATGTACGAAGCAGCAAAGATAGAAGGCTGTTCAGCATGGGAGAGCTTCTGGAAGATTACATTACCAATGGTTAGTTCAGTTATTTTAGTAAATGTAATTTACACGATAATTGACTTCTTTATGAGAACCGATAGTGAGGTTATGGAAAAGATTCGTACAAACATGATAAGATTGGATTATGGCTTTAGTTCAGCCATGGCATGGGTTTATTTCCTAGCTGTTATAGTGATTATTGCTGTGTTCTCTGCAATTACTTCAAGGTGGGTGTATTATTATGAATAAACGAATTCGAGATAAGTGGAAATTGGCTATCTATAGGAATAAGCAATCAGGAGGCTATTTACTAAAGAAAACTATAACCAGTAAAATATATTCTTTTCTGAGAGCTGCATTGCTATTCGGTGTATGTTTTCTAATAATACAACCGCTACTAAATAAGGTATCTATGAGCTTTATGTTAGAGAAGGATTTGTATGACCCAACAATTATAGTTGTACCTAGAAATTTTACAACAGAGAACTATAAATTGGTTAGTTACCTTATAGATTATTGGAAATCCTTACGCAATTCACTGATTTTTTCAGTAATTATAAGTGTTTTGCAGGTTGCATCGGCTACGGTTGTTGGATATGGCTTTGCCAGATTCAACTTCCCCTTAAAGAAATTTTGGTTCGCTTGTGTGATANTAGTTATCCTTGTGCCACCACAGACAATTCTTTCATCTTTATATTTGAACTTTAGATTTTTTGATATATTTGGAATTGTTGAGTTCTTTACGGGGCAAACCATAAACCTTCTAAAATCTCCTTTACCATATATGTTTATGAGTCTTACCTCGATGGGCTTAAAAGGTGGTTTATACATCTTCTTGATAAGGCAGTATTATAGAGGAGTACCTAAGGAATTAGAAGAGGCGGCTTATGTAGATGGCTGTGGAAACTTTGCTACATTTATAAGAATAATGTTACCTGATGCCAAGCCCATAATTACATCCTGTTTTCTATTTGCCTTTGTGTGGCAGTGGACAGACTCGTTTTTCTCAACTATGTTCTTAGGTGATATATCACTTCTATCTAGAAAGCTAACTGCTATATCGCAGTTACTAGGTGATTATCTCAATGGTATTGGAGGCGGAGTTAGGGCATCCATTGCTTATGGGCAGATGATGATATCAACAGGTATGATCATGGCCATAATACCTTTATTACTTATATACATAGTATCTCAGAGGGCTTTTGTAGAAAGCTTAAGCCAGACAGGTATCAAAATGTAATCATGTATAGAAAGTGTTATACACTTTACTATAAATAATATTAAGAAATAGGAGGAAAGGATATGAAAAGAAATATTAAAACGTTGCTTGTACTTCTTTCTGTATTAGCTTTAAGCTTTACTATGCTTGCTGCATGCGGAAAGAAAGACGACGATGAGGGTAAGGGCAACGAAGTTGACAATCCTGTTGTAGAAGATGTTAAAGATGATGACAAGCAGGATGTTGTTGAAGATGAGCCAGTAGAAGAAGATCCTGTAGAAGAAGAGCCTACAGTAGATCTTGGTGGCATGGAAATCATCATTGGTGACTGGTGGTCACCACAAGAAACTCCCGCTCCTACTAATGCTTTCCAGGAAGCACAGCAGGAGTACCGTGAAATGATTCAAGAGAAATACAATTTCACAATGAAACAAGTGGCAATTACTGACTGGGGCGGCATGCAAGAATTATTCACTACTTCAACAGTAGCAGAAGATCCTGCAGCTCAGATTTTCTTACTTGCTCCAGGTTGGGCAGTAGCTCCTATAGCTAACGGTCTTGTATATGACTTAGCAACTCTTGATAGCTTAGATTTTTCAGAGAGCAAATGGATTAAGAACGTTACAGAAGCAACTACATATGGAGATTCCATATATGGTATGAATGCTGGAAAACCTGAGCCTAAGCTTGGTGTATTCTGGAACAAGAGATTATTCCAGGAAGCTGGTTTAGATCCTGATCACCTATATAACTTACAGGCAAGTGGTGAGTGGACATGGGAAGCATTTGAAGACGTATGTAACACTTTAACCAGAGATACTAATAACGATGGTATCACTGATCAATATGCTACAGTAAGCTTCTCAGTAGACCTATTTAGAGGTGCTATAACTTCTAATGATGCAAGATATGTTGGTAAAGACGCTGATGGCAAATACTATAGCGGAATTACAGATCCTAACTTCCTTGAGGCAATTCAGTGGGCTGTTGGCTTGATCGAAAAAGGCTATGAGATGCCAGCACCTCCAGATTCAAACTGGGATTGGTTTGGACCTGCATTTAATGATGGTAAGGTTGCTATAAGAGTAGCTGAGGAGTATAACTCTGGTCAAGCTTTAGCATCCATGGAAGACGATTTTGGATTTGTATTATTCCCTAAGGGACCTAAGGGTGGCAATAAATATGCAGCTTACTTCTCTGACAACGTTGGTGTAATTCCTTCAAGTTATGATAAAGAAACAGCAGAAAAAATTGCTTTCGCTTATAACCTATGGACAGATCCAGTTCCTGGATATGAAGATTCAGATGCATGGAAAGATAGTTATTATACTAAGTTCCGTGATGAGAGAGCTGTAGATGAAACACTTACAATGATGTTTGATGAAGCTGTTGAGAATAACGATTATTCACAATTCATCGGTGGCCTTGATATGGGACCTCTATTTATCTGGGATGTGTATGNTCAAGCAGCAACACCTGCAGAAAGAGTTGAAGAAATAGCAGGAACTATGCAATCACTCATTGACGAAGCAAACAAATAAACTAGTTTAACNGCATATAGAGGGGAGGCATCATAACCTCCCCTTTTTGTTATAATAGGAGGTATACATGGGGATAATTGGAGCTTTACTATGAATGGATGGAGATTGAAGTTAAGGTTTCTTTTGGGAATTACAGGTATATTTGCCCTTGGTTTAGCAGGGTGTAAAAGTGTTAAGGAAGATATAAATCTGGATATGGATATAGTAGAGGAAAAAGCTGATACAGATATTAATAATATAGATACAATTAATATAGATAACAATGAATTTGAAAATAATATTAAAAATAATATTGATGATAAAGAGGATGATATGATGATGAATAATGGACTAGAAAGCAAATTTAACAATATTGAATACACAAAATCTTACAAAAGCCATTTGAATAATAATCCGTTAATAACACAGGATTTTGGTGCAGATCCATGGGCATTGGTATATAAAGATAGAGTTTATGTATATATGACACATGACATATTAATGCACAATCAAGAGGGAGAAGTAGTTGATAATACATATGGAAATATTAATAAGCTTAAGGTGATTTCATCCTCAGATTTGGTCAACTGGACCGATCATGGTGATATACATGTGGGTGGCTTAAATGGAGCATCAAAGTGGGCCAATTGCTCTTGGGCCCCTGCAGTTGCATGGCGTGAGATAGATGGAGAGGACAAGTTCTTTATTTATTTTTCCAATAGTGGAAGTGGTATAGGTGTCCTAACAGCAGATAGTCCAATAGGACCCTTTAGAGATGAAATAGGAAAGCCTTTAATTGATAGAAACACACCTAATGTTAAGGATGTAGTGTGGATATTTGATCCTGCTGTACTGGTTGATGATGATGGAAAGGCTTATCTCTACTTTGGAGGTGGCTTGCCAGAGGGACAGTATGAATATCCGAACACTGCAAGAGTTATTGAGCTGGGTCCTGATATGATGAGTACAGTAGGAGAGGCTAATGTTATAGAGGCACCTTATATGTTTGAGAGCTCTGGAATCAATAAGATTGGTGATACCTATTTTTATTCATACTGCTCGAACTTTATAAGTAGAGCCGGGGCTACCGGAGAGCATGTTCCTAAACCAGGTGAGGTTATAACTATGACCAGTAAGTCTCCAGTCGGACCTTGGAAATATGAGGGTTCAATACTTAAAAACCCAGGATACTTCTTTGGAACGGGTGGAAACAATCATCATTGTATGATTGAGTTTAACGGTAGATATTTCATGTTCTATCATACCTCTGTCTTACAGGACGAGATGGGAATTAAGGGTGGTTACAGATGCACCTTTATAAACGAAGCATATGTAGAGGATGGAAAAATAAAACCTATAATAGGTGACAAATTAGGTGTAAAGCAGCTTATGGCTTTTAACCCATATCAGGAGACAGAAGCTGTAACTATGTCTAATAATGCAGGAATAAAAACCTACGAAGCAGAAGCTAGTAATGCTTCAAGTAAGGTCTATCTTGGGGATATAGACAATGGTGACTGGATATCAGTAAGTCAAGTTGATTTTGGTCAGAAGGGGCCAGAAAGCTTAACCCTATCCTATGCTGCCAGTCAGAATAATGGTGGGGCAGTTAGAATAAGCTTGGATAGCCTGGATGGTGATGCTATTGCTTATGTGGAAATAACTGACACTAAGGGTCTAGATAATTTCGTTGAAGTAACAGTTCCAGTGTCCCAAGTGACAGGTATTCATGATATTTACTTTACATTTGTAGGAAGTGGCTATCAATTAGATTATTGGAAGTTTAATGAAAAGTACTAATAAGATATAACTATTAATTGGCATCTTATTAATATGACGCTTCTTATATAGGAGGAGGTATATATTGGGAGTGAAGAATAAAACTAGTATAAGGTTAATATTAATCATGTCTTTTGTATTGATTGCTCTATTCTCTTTAGGGTGTAAAAAGAATAGTAATGATGATAAGGGGATCGAAGACCCTGTCACAAATACTAGTGATTTAGATGATATTGATTTAGATGAGGAGAAGAAAGATAGCAATATAGTTGATACTAAAGATACAAATGATGATATTGGTAAGACAGATGAAAATGATGACAAGAAGGATATCAAGGAAGAGAATTTACTGCCAGCCATTCATTATGGTGATGTGCAGATCGAAACCGAGATAATACTAAGTGAGGATTTTGAAACTGGGAAACAGCCTTTAAGGGAAGAGGAGCTGCGACAACAGAGCTTATTAGTGATCAGGCCTATTCAGATTCTCATTCACTTCTTACTAGCGGTCGAACCGCACATTGGAATGGCCCCATAATAGAACTCACAGAAAGTATAATACCAGGGGAAATCTACTCAGTAAAAGCCTATGTCTTTTATGAAGATGGACCTGAAAGTGTACAGATTGATTGTATGATAGAGTTTAATGGTAACCAGTATTATAATGTGGGATCTACTATGGCATATAAAGGTGAATGGACTGAGTTAAATGGTAGAATTACAATTCCTAAAGATATGGAGACTGTAAGTTTCTATTTTGAGAATAGGTATGATGCAAGTATAGATGATATTAAAGATTTCTACATTGATGATCTTGTAATAACAAGAGAGAGCACTACAGTTGTAAGAGGAGAGATTCCGGCTATTAAGGATGTCTATAAGGATTATTTCACAATCGGTGTTGCTGCAACCATACCAGAGGCACAGGAGAGCCGGCAGGGAATGATCAAGGAGCAATTTAATAGCTTTACTACAGGGAATGAACTCAAACCCGACAGTCTCTTAGATTATGAGAAGAGTATATCAGATCCTAAGTATGATGATAACCCACAGGTAACATTTAAAAATGCCAAATTTCTAATGGATTTTGCCCAGGAGGCTGGAATTCCTATGAGAGGTCATACCCTAGTTTGGCATGCTCAGACTCCTAGATGGTTTTTTGCTGAAGGTTATTCAAAGGATGACGATGCTCCTTTAGTATCTAAAGAATTAATGCTAAGAAGATTAGAGAATTATATAAAAAATGTGTTGGAATATTCTCAAACTCATTATCCAGGCTTGATATATGCTTGGGATGTAGTAAATGAGGCTATTGAAGTTTCAGATGGTAAGCCAGGAGGATACCGTTCTAAGGATAGTTATTGGTATCAAGTTATTGGTGAGGAGTTCCTTGAAAAAGCCTTTGAATATGCAAGAAAATATGCTGACC
>JGI24710J26742_10000876_pt1 | contig 28173 bp, 25 predicted proteins | sample BioPla2DNA2_FD_26742 | JGI IMG/M metagenome (IMG submission 26742)
AAAAAAGTATATATCTCTATATCTGCTATTATTAGTTTTAGGCATACTGACACAAGGTTGTTTGAAAAATCAGACTAAGCAAACGAACCTTGACAATGATAACGGTATTATTTCTTATGAGCAATATAGAAAGCTATTTAGCGATTTATCAGAAAACTTTTTACCTAAGGATTGTGTCAAACTAACAGCGACGGAAAATCTTCATTTAGTAATAGTTGATAAGGATAACTCTTTCGGTAAGAGGGGGTTTTTGACATTAGATGGAGAGCAATCTGATACGTCTACTCAACAGAGTATATGTTATGAAAGTATAAATAAAGAATATATACTTTACATTGAACTTATATATCTAAACAAAGAACTGGACAACGATCTTGTTTATTGGCATTCAAACTTTGCAGATGGGTTTATAGACGAAAGCCTAGCTAAAATGTATGACGAAAATATATTATCATTTCATAATATTCTTGTGAAAATGACTTTATTAAGGAAAAGTGACAGCAGCACATCAACTTTTGAATTCTTTAGATTAACAACATTAGATATGGTGGACTTCCTAAGTAATTATGAATTTAGCTAAGAGTCAATCTAACCTTCTGCCTATAAGGCATGTAGGAATATACATTACTTTTTCAATTAACTGTTTTAGCTAAGAATAAGAAAAAACATTAACTATTTTAACTAAAAAAATATAGATTTTAACCTTGACAATAATTTAACAATGTGCTAGAATTAGCAAAGCCGATTTAGAAGGGTTTCCTGATAGAGAGGCATAGGACGATAATAGAGATACCTGATTTTAGGGGATACCCGAAGAATAAGGTTCTTGCACAGGATTTGCTTGATTCTATATATCCCTATGCCGGGGAAGATATCCCATTGGCATAGGGATTTTTGTATGATGGGATGGCGTCCTATTATAGAAAACATTTTAGTAAAGATTACAGGAGGAAAGTTTATGGAAAAAAGAATTGCTTTAATAGGTATCATAGTTGAGAATACCGATTCGGTGGAGAAGCTGAACAGTCTGCTTCATGAATATGGCGAACATATAATAGGCAGAATGGGAATACCATACCGGGAAAAGGATATCAGCATTATAAGTGTAGTTCTTCATGCCGAACAAGATATAATCAGCACCTTGGCAGGTAAGCTGGGTATGCTAAACGGTGTAAGTGTAAAGACAGTATATTCTAAGAAATAATACAGGAGGATGACATAATATGAAAGTTAAAATTGAACGTTTAAAAGATAACTTGCTTATATCAATAATCATAATACTGGCTGTTACCGTTCTTATTGGATGTACAAAAGACAATAAAGAGGCAGATTTAAATAACCATACCGGTGAAGAGACAGTGATTTCTGAAGAAGATAAGGATGATGATAAGATAGCAGCGGATAATACAGATAATACTGATGCAGGCAAAAGCAAAAATGCGGACAGTCAGGATGATATGAAGGAAGACAACAAGAAAGACAATATGGAAAATAGTAAGGAAGATAATATAGAAAGCAATAAAGAAAAAACAGAGATTAATATTGCGGCTTTAAAAGGACCTACAGGTATGGGGATGGTAAAGCTGATGGAGGATGCCGAGGCAGGCATTACGACCAACGATTATAAATTTACTGTTGCAGGTGAAGCAGATGTAATAAGCACAGGCTTAATCAAGGGAGAATTTGATATTGCTGCTGTCCCCTGTAACCTTGCTTCGGTTTTATATAATAAGACACTGGGAAAGATAAAACTTATCGGGATAAACACTCTTGGGGTTTTATATATTGTGGAGACAGGCAACACAGTTAACAGCGTAGAGGATCTTAAAGGCAGGACAATATATTCCACAGGGCTTGGAACCACACCTCAGTATACGCTTAATTACCTCTTAAGCTTGTACGGGATAGATCCTCAGAAGGATCTGACAATTGAATATAAGACTGAAGCTACCGAGGTGGCGGCTATACTTGAAAATGCAGACGATGCCGTAGCAATGCTGCCGCAGCCTTATGTAACCACGGTAATGATGAATAACGACAAAGTAAGAATTGCTCTTGATATTGAGAGGGAATGGACAGCACAGAATAATAACAGCGGTGTGGTTACCGGCGTAGTGGTGGTTAACAGCGAATTTCTTGAAAACAATCCGGAGGCTGTAGAGAAATTCTTGGCTGAGTATGAGCTAAGTACGGATTTTGTAAATAATGAGGTGGATATTGCGGCAGATCTTGTGGAAAAGCACGGGCTTTTTAAAGCAGCAGTTGCCAAGAAGGCCATACCATACTGTAATATTACACTGATAAGGGATTCTGAGATGAAGGAAATGGTACAGGGATATCTGAGCGTTTTATATGAGCAGAATCCGAATGCAGTCGGAGGTTCTATGCCCGGTGACGATTTCTATTATGTGCATGAATAAAAATATTAGCTGTGTTTAGGAGATGAACATGAAGCATAACAGGAAATTATGGTCCAAAGCTGTTACAACAAACAGAACAGTAAAATCGGATGGCATTACCGCCAATAACAAAGGCATTAAATATTATGGCGTAAAGCTCTTTGTTGTAATTTTCTGGATTATTGTGTGGGAGATTTTGAGCAGAATAATTAATGAGGAGCTTTTTCTGCCTTCTTTCAGAAGTGTCATTCTGACAGTATTTGAACTAAGTAAAAGTCAGGGGTTTTGGATTAGTATAGTCAATTCCTTTGTAAGGATTATAGCAGGCTTTTTCCTCGGTCTGGTTATGGGGGCATTATTAGCTGCCATTTCCTATAAAAGCAAGGTGATATATGAACTGATATCTCCCTTGCTGAAGATGATAAAAGCAACTCCGGTAGCATCCTTTATAATATTGGCTTTAGTATGGATAAGCTCGGTTAATCTGTCTGTATTAATAGCATTTTTAATGGTACTTCCCGTGTCGTTCTCAAACATACTGCACGGGCTTAACAGCACAGATGTAAAGCTGCTTGAGATGGCACATGTATTTCGTGTGGGCAGATGGAAGCGTATTAAAGCCATATATTTTCCTGCGGTTGTACCGTTTGCAATATCTGCGATATCTATAGGATTGGGCTTTGGCTTTAAATCGGGAATTGCGGCAGAGGTTATCGGCAGACCGGCAAATTCCATAGGAGTAAATCTTTACGAAGCGAAGCTTTATCTTATGATAAAGGAACTGTTTGCATGGACATTGGTGATTGTATTTATAAGCGTGTTATTTGAGAAGACAGTGATGATATTATTAAGTCGTTACGGAAATATTCAGGATAAAGCTACAGATTCCTAGAAGGGGGCATACTATGGACATCAAGGTTAATAATATATGCAAAAGCTTTAACGGACAGCAGATTCTTGATAAAGTTACAATGTCTTTTCCAAATGGCAGCACCACATGCATCATGGGAGCATCCGGTGTGGGAAAGACGACATTGATTAATATACTGATGGGACTTCTTAAGCCTGATTCCGGTGAAATAACCGGTCTTTCCGGTAAACATATATCGGCTGTATTCCAAGAGGATCGGCTAATTGAGAACTGGGATGCCGTTAGGAATGTTATGCTTGTTTCCGGAAAGGATGTAACGGAAGAAAAGGTGGAACGGCATTTATCAGACGTAAGCTTAACAGAGTATAAGGGTAAGCCGGTCAGGGACTTAAGCGGAGGAATGAGAAGAAGAGTGGCTATAGTACGGGCATTGCTTTCAGATTATGATTTGCTTGTGATGGATGAACCTTTTAAAGGACTGGATGATGAGCTTAAAAAGCAGGTAATATCTTATGTAAAAGAAAATACAAATGGTCAGACACTTATTATTATTACTCACGATAAGGAAGAGGCAAAACTGTTGCAGGCGGAGATTGTCGTATTGGATTAATGACGAAAAGCAATGTTGTATTCTGAGGATGATTCAGATATAATACATTCATAAAAACGGATTCGATAAGGTAGGAAGAAAAATGCATATTACTATTACAGGAAATCTTGGGAGCGGAAAATCAACTATAGCAAGGATAATCAGTGAAAAATATAATTTTGAGATATACTCTACCGGAAAGGTTCAAAGAGAGCTTGCAAAGCAGATGAATCTCAGTACTCTTGAACTGAACCAATTAATGATGAGTGACCGCAAATATGATAAAATGATTGACGATGCAACCGCCCGAATTTCCAGGGAGAATAAGGATAAAAACATTATTTTTGATTCCAGGCTTGCTTGGCATTTTGTTGAATATTCCTTTAAAGTTTTTGTATCGGTAAGTCTTGATGTGGCAGCAGAGCGCATCATGAAGGATCAAAGAGGGACTGTTGAGAAATACTCCTCGGTTGAAGAAGCAAAGGCTTTGCTGGCAGAACGGGCAAAGACTGAAATGATTCGTTATAAGGACATTTATAATCTTAATTATATGGATTTTTCCAACTATAATCTTGTTATTGACAGCACCTTCTGCGATCCGTATAAAATAGCCGATATAATAATGGAGGAAGCCAAAGATTTTTATGCCAATCCCGACAAAACATTTATAAGACTGGTCTCGCCCAAGAGATTTGAACTTGAAGGCTTAAGCGGGGAAGATAAATCCCGGCTGGATGACATGATTAAGGATCTTAAGAATACCACATATGTCAAAGACAGGATCATTAAAGTAAGGCAGCAGGATGGCAAATATATTGCGGCAGAGGACATTGATTTTGTAAAGGCGGCACTGTTTGCTGAGGTATGCTTTCTTCAGATTGAGGTGCTGGATTGATTGTATATAATGATCGTGACACAAAATCTTGTCATAAAAATCATACGGTTTACCATTGATTAGCCTGTTTACTCACAGATATTTCCAATTTAAAAAATAAAAATACTCAGTATAAGATAATATATCCTTTTTATTTCAAATTATCACCGAGGATATAAATAATCGAATAACAAAAAATAATGATAAGAGAATTCATAAGTAGATGAATTCTCTTTTTTGGGTAAAAAGCACTTCTATGCAGATTCTATGCAGACATGGTTCGTATTTTTGTGCGTATCAATTAAAAAAATCTTTCGTAGTTAGTGATGCTCAATAATACATGAAAATGTGATGTTTCATGCAGAAGGCTTACAGAGCTGTAAGAAAGGCGTGGTTCTTGTTATGGAATTCCGGGAGGTTATGAATGAAAGGACAAGGCTGTTTATTAGGCTTGCTGTGGTTACACTGGGAGTATATTTGAGCTTTCGGTTTATACTGCCTCTTATATTGCCGTTTATATTTGCCTATTTTTTAGCATGGGTTGTAAGACCAAGTACGGAATTCTTATACAAGAAAGCAAAAATACCAAGAATAATCGGAGGCTCGATATCTCTTCTCGTGCTTGTTTTTATTGTTGGTTCGGGACTTGTTTATCTGGGAAATCTTTTAATTAAACAAGCGGTCAGCTTCGCAAGGAACATACCAATTTATCTGAATATCCTGGCAGGCAAGCTTGATAATATCTGCAGCAGCTGTGATGAAATATTGGGGCTTTCAGTAGGAAGTGCACGGGAGGCAGTGGATGATAATATACTGAATATGGTTGATAAGGTAAAGACGGATGTAATTCCCGGCATGACAGCAAAAACCTTAAATTTATCGATTAAAATAATAGCTTTTGCGGGTGTGATCCTGCTTATACTTGTATCCGCAGTTCTTATTGTCAAAGAAATTCCTGAAATCAAACAAAAATATGAAAACACCAATCTGTACATTGACATCAGTAAGGTTACAGTAAGACTGGCAGATGCGGGAATTGCGTATATGAGGGCACAGCTTCTGATTATGGTTTTTGTTGCGGTCTGCTGTGTTACCGGACTGGTTTTAATCGGAAATGAATATGCACTGTTAATAGGAATATTAATAGCCATCTTAGATGCACTGCCTCTTATCGGAAGCGGAATGATATTAATTCCATGGACCATTATAATGCTGATAAACGGCAACATATTTGCTGCAGCAGTCCTCATTACGGTATATCTCCTCAGTCAGATAATCCGTGAAGTGGCAGAGCCTAAACTAATCGGCAACAAGATAGGGATAAGACCTCTATATACTTTAATCTCTATGTTTATTGGCTTAAAGCTTTTCGGAGCAGCCGGATTTATACTCGGACCGATAGGATTAATCATAATAATTGCCATATTATCTGCAAAATGATGCTGTCTTCTAAAGCTAAGGGTTAGTCATGTACTTGACAACTGCGTTAATCTGGAATAAAATAAGGTACATTAAACGGCGATGATGAGGAATAGTAGAAAGAATACACATCTCAGAGAGAGAAGCAGTGGTGTGAGCTTCTTATGCAGTAGCTTTTGAACCTGACCTCGGAGCCTTGTATGAAGGAGGATATGATATTCTCCCCAAATACAACGTATTACCGGCGTTAACGGTAAAGAGAGAGTATACAGGCATCATTTATGCTTTGATACTAATAAGGGTGGTACCGCCGAGTCTTTCGGTCCCTTTGTGGGATGAAAGGCTTTTTTTATTTTTCAATTTAAAATTGCAAGGAGAGATAATTATGGCACAGGAAAAGAAATTAGTCGAGGAAATAACCTCAATGGAGGAAGATTTTGCCCAGTGGTATACGGATGTTGTGAAAAAAGCTGAACTTATCGAATATTCCAGCGTAAAGGGCTGTATGATTATTCGTCCATATGGTTATGCTTTATGGGAGAATATTCAAAGACAGCTTGATGCTGACTTTAAAGCAACCGGGGTTGAGAATGTCTACATGCCTTTGTTTATTCCGGAAAGCCTTCTTCAGAAGGAGAAGGATCATGTGGAGGGTTTTGCTCCGGAGGTTGCATGGGTAACTCATGGCGGTGAAGAAAAGCTTCAGGAGAGACTATGTGTCCGCCCGACATCAGAGACCTTGTTCTGTGATTTATACGCTAATATTATTCAATCATATCGTGATCTGCCCAAACTGTATAATCAATGGTGTTCGGTAGTAAGATGGGAAAAGACCACAAGACCTTTCCTGCGTTCAACTGAATTTTTATGGCAGGAGGGACATACTGCTCATGCCACCGAGGAGGAAGCCATAGAGAGAACAATTCAGATGCTTAATGTATATGCTGATTTCTGTGAAAGGGTACTTGCGATTCCTATGATTAAAGGCAAAAAATCCGATAAGGAGAAATTCGCCGGAGCAAAATCCACATATACCATAGAGGCAATGATGCACGACGGCAAGGCACTGCAATCCGGAACCAGTCATGATTTTGGAGACGGTTTTGCGAGAGCATTCGATATCCAATATACAGATAAGAATAATCAGCTGCAGTATGTTCATCAGACATCATGGGGTATGTCTACAAGAATAATAGGAGCAATTATAATGGTTCACGGTGATAACAGCGGACTGGTTTTACCTCCGAAGGTAGCACCCGTTCAGGCAATGATTATACCTATTGCCCAGAATAAAGAAGGTGTCCTTGATAAGGCATATGAGGTTAAGGAAAAGCTAAAGGACTTTAAAGTAAAAGTGGACGATTCCGATAAGACTCCCGGCTGGAAATTCAGCGAACAGGAGATGCGTGGAATCCCTGTCAGAATAGAGATAGGTCCTAAGGATATCGAGAAAAATCAGGCCGTAGTTGTAAGAAGAGATACAAGAGAAAAAATCTTTGTCAGTCTGGATGAGATAGAAGAAAAATTGGCGGAAATACTTGAAAAGATGCAGTCGGATATGTTGGAGCGTGCAAAGGCTCATCTGGCTTCTCATACCTATACTGCCAAGAACATGCAGGAGTTTGAAGAGATTATCAGCAACAAGCCCGGATTTATCAAAGCCATGTGGTGTATGGACGAAGCCTGTGAAAATGAAATAAAGGACAGAACAGGTGCAACATCCCGCTGTATGCCATTTGAACAGGAAAATATCGATGATAACTGTGTATGCTGCGGTAAGCCTGCAAAGACTATGGTATATTGGGGTAAAGCTTACTAAGCATCTATGAGTGTCCTTGTATTGTAAAATTCTCTTTGCTATAATCTGATTAAACAAAGCACAGAATTACAGGAGGTTGCCATGGAATTTAAGGTTCCCGAAAAAGTCCAATATATAATAGACACATTAATAAGCAACGGATTTGAAGCTTATGCGGTCGGGGGATGTGTCCGAGACATGATTCTTGGCAAGAATCCCGAGGATTGGGATATCACAACTTCTGCAAAGCCCCATGAGGTAAAGAAAATATTTAGAAGGACTGTCGATACGGGAATTGTCCATGGCACGGTTACGGTACTGCTTGACAAGGATCATTTTGAGGTGACCACTTACCGCTTGGACGGTATATATGAGGATAATCGCCATCCCAAGGAGGTATCCTTTACAGGGGATATAAAGGAAGACCTAAAAAGGAGAGACTTTACGATAAATGCAATGGCATATAACCACAAGGACGGTATTATAGATCTGTTTGGCGGAATGGAGGATCTGCAAAACCGCTTAATTCGATGCGTAGGAAATGCTTATGAACGGTTTGACGAGGATGCTCTCAGGATTTTGCGGGCAGTCAGATTCTCGGCACAATTAGATTTTCATATAGAGGAACAGACTAAAGAAGCCATCAGGTCAAAAGCCAAGCTGCTGGAAAACATAAGTGCAGAAAGGATTAGGACGGAGCTTACCAAGCTTTTGGTTTCCGACCATCCGGACAGGCTTAGGCTTTTATATGAGCTGGGTATCAGCCGGGTAATATTGCCGGAATTCGATAAGATGATGGAAACAGAACAAAACAATATCCATCATGCATACAATGTAGGAGAACATACCATAAGGACAGTCAGTGCGGTAGCCGGTACTGTCTCCGAAGGCAGATTTTCACCTCATGAGAGGAGTATTCTTCGCTGGACCATGCTGCTTCATGATATAGAAAAGCCAAGTACAATTACTGTAGGCAAGGATGGACAGAATCATTTTTACGGGCATCAGGAAAAGGGAGCTAATACAGCAAGACGTATTCTAAGAAACCTGAAGTTTGACAACGAGACTCTGGATGCAGTCGTGCATCTGGTCAGGTGGCATGATTACCGTTTCACGCTTACACCCTTGGGGATTAGAAGAGCTGCAGCCAAAATCGGAAAAGAATATATGGAGCTTTTATTTGAGATCAATTATGCGGACACCAGCGGTAAAAACCCCAAGATAAAGCAAGAAAAATGCAATCAGCTTGAAGAAGCAAAGCGGCTTTATAGGGAAATGATATCAAAAAATGAGTGTGTAAGCCTTAAGGATCTGAAAATCAGCGGGAAGGATCTGATTGCGGCAGGCTTTGAACCCGGCAAAGAAATGGGGATAATACTAAAGCGTCTGTTGGATGCGGTTATTGAGAATCCGTCCCTGAACAATAAAGAAACGCTTCTTAANATGGCNATATCTATGAAGTAAAGGCTTATGAAAATCTTACTTTATAAATTTATAAAAAATAAACTTTAACAACAAGAGGGTCAAGGGTATGACCCTCTTAGTCTGTTTTTATAAGCCTTATCTTTTTATTCATGATTTCATGAGACATATCATAATATTAGAAGACAGATATTATCTATTGTTGGGGGTGGAATGCTNTGGAAGACAGATACCAGGAGGTACTAAAAAAATATCCTCTTAAGGTATATAATATATATAGAGCAAGAGGTGCNCATCTATTGGAAACGGATAACGGACTTAAGCTGTTTAAGTGCTTTGAAGGTTCAAGAAATCGTGCACTGTTTGAGCATAATGTAAAAGAACATCTTTATATGCACGGCTATTATAATACGGATCTTTATGTTAAAACCTTGGAAAATGACATAATAGCCGAGGATCAATCCGGATGCAGATATATTATTAAGAACTGGTTTATGGGGGAGGAATGCAATCTGAAGGAGCTGTCCCAGATAGAAAAGGCATCTGCCAACCTGGCAAGGCTTCACAGCATTCTTAGGGGTGTCGAGTTAACAAAGGAGCAAATAGAGTATAATGTCACGGATAATCTGCCGGAAACCTTTGAAAAACGCAACAGAGAATTAAAGCGTGTAAAAAGCTACATTCGTGACAAACGTCAAAAAAATGAATTTGAAGTAATATATCTGAATTTCTACAATGAATTCTATGACCAAGGCGTAGAAGCCATAAAAAAACTGTCAAACTCTGACTACAAACAGATTGCAGAAGATTCGGTCAGTCAGAAAATAGTATGCCACGGAAACTATACATACCATAATATTATTATGCTTAAGAACAAATATGAAACCTTATCAAGGTCTTATACCTCTTCCGGATGGGTCAGCAGACCGTCNGTATCAGCCGCTGATGTATCATCCGAATGGAACGAAGCCATAGCAACTACCAACTTTGAAAAATCTCATATTGGACTTCAGATAACAGATTTGTATCATTTTATCAGAAAGGTAATGGAGAAAAACGATTGGGATATCCTGTACGGAAGCAATATTATAGAAGCATATGACAGGATACAGCCTATATCCAAGAGAGAGCTGAAAATATTATATGTATTATTGTTATATCCCGAGAAGTTCTGGAAAATAACGAATTTTTATTATAACGGAAAGAAAGTGTGGGTTTCCGGTCGAAACATCCAAAAGCTCAGCAGCATAGGTGCTCAAAACCCTAAAAAAGAAATATTCTTAAAACGATTAGAAAGTATTTTGTAATATTTAGAGGTATTTCCTAATTATAAAAAATATGATATACTACGCGTAAGAAGGCAAGCGAAGGAGCGAAGCTCTTGGACTGCTAAACTGCTTATTATGCAACATTCATTACATAAATTAAAGAGGTTGTTATGGCGGCATATACTAATGAGCAAAACAATAAATCACGGATACATGTAAGGCCAATTCTCAGCCTTGTAATTGGCTTGACCTTTTTTACGGCTATATTGGTAATTGCTTTATTTGAGGCCGGAAAGAATAACCGAACACGTGTAAATAAGACTCCAAAAAACATGACAAATCAGGAAAATACAGATAACTCAACCGCATATATTAAGCCTGATATAAGCACTGCCGCAGTAGTGCTTGAAACAGACAAGCATGGCAAAACCATACGTCTTTATGATATTCAGAAGAATGAAGAGATAAACCTTAATTATACCGGGGGAACAAATCTTTTTGATAAATATGGACAGGCTATATCCGTTGACAGGATTGAAATTGGCTTAATAGTTGAAGTAAGCTATCAAAGCGGCAATAACAGGCTGACAGAGCTTAGATTCTCAGATAAAGCTTGGGAGTATGTCGGGGTTAATGACATAATCATTAATCCTGAAGAGAAGGTCATAAGAATTGCCAAAGCAAATTATACATATGTGAATCCTTTTGTTATAGATGGAGACAGCTTTGTATCCCTTGACAATTTGGCTAAACAGGATGAGCTGACGGTAAGGGGTCTAAATGAAACCATCTGGTCTATTATCGTTACTAAAGGTCACGGAACTGTAAGATTAAAGGATTATGATGCTTTTTTAGGCGGCAATATTACGGTAGGATATGAGGCTGTTACCCAGATTACGGATAATATGGTTATTACAGTTCGTGAGGGTAATTACAATCTGACAGTGGAAAACGGAGAATACAGCGGAACAAAGAATATCACGGTTAATCGAAATGAAGAGACGGTAGTATCTCTGGGGGATTTAGGGCCTGAGCCTATTAAATACGGCAAAACTGTCTTTGATATTACACCCTTTGGAGCTGATTTGTTCATTGATAATGAGCTTACCAACTATGCAAGTCCCGTAGAGCTGGCCTATGGTAAGCACAGCATAGAAGTATCATTAGGTGGGTATTCTACTTACCGCGGAGAAATCACAGTGGATTATGCAAGCAAGAAGCTTCAGATTATTCTTCCGGAACTGCAAAGCAAAGAAAATGTCAGCGTCATTGAGTGGGATGAAATAGAAGATACCGACTATGAGGAATATAACGACTGGGACAGTGAGCAATATGAAGACTGGGATGATCCTGATTATCTGGATTCCTTTGAAGGGGATGATGATTATGAGGAAGATCCGATAGTTGATCCAAACAGTTTAATATATATTCAGAATCCCACGGGAGCGTCAGTCTACCTTAACGGGCAGTATAAAGGAGTTTCTCCGGGAAGCTTTCAGAAGGTTATAGGAAGACATGTAATTACCTTCATTAAACAGGGGTATCAGACTAAAAGCTATACGATTGATATTGCTGATGACGGTATGGATACATATATTAACCTTCCCGATCTTGAACTGTCCCGCTAAAGAGCATTTGGCAAAAACCTTACAGTGTAATATCGTGTCGCGATGTGTCTATCGATTTTAAAATCCTTCCCTTTTCAAAAAGTACATTTCAAGCTATAATGAATGTAAATATATGGAAAAGAGAGGGGTTTTTTATGATTCAATTTATTTATAATAAGAATATAATTATCTATACCTTTGCCGTATTATGCGGACTGGGAATTATAGTCCGCTTTATATTGGATTTGGTACATATATATCTGGTAAGGGAATCCGATAATTTGGGGCTCACCAAAAATAAGCTTTTAAAGCATATGAAAATGAGGTTTGAGACCTGCTACAGGTTGAATATTGGCGTGAATAATGTGGATACATTTGTGGATAAAAGCTTGACAAAGTATAAATTCTGCGGGATTTTATTATCCACATGGGAGAATTTTAGTGGACAAGTTCTTTTACTTAGCTTTCTGATCATTCCTATAAGTGCGATTTTTGGGGTGGTATTTGAGATAGAACGGGAACGGATTTTATACACAGGTGCGGTCGGTGTTTTAACCGGAGCAGCCTTAATACTTGCGGATAAAATGACAAATCTATCTGTAAAAAAGCAAAGGATTCGCCTAAATCTTTTAGATTATCTGGAAAACTTCTGCAAGGTCAGGTTAGAGCATGAGGTATCGCAGCCTGAGAAACTGGAGCAGTTCAGAAAGGAATATCTTTCTGCAATCGAAGCAAAAAGTCGTATGGAAAAATCAGAGCCGAAGAATAAGGAAGCAAAAAACCGCAGGAAAGAGATAAGAAAGCAGAAGGAAGAGGCAAAAAGATTACAGGCATTAAAAAGGCAGGAGGAACAAAAAAGGATTGAAGAAGCCAGAAAGGAAGAGGAATTAAGAAGGCTTGAGGAAAAAAAGCAATTGGCAGCAAAGCGAAGAGAGGAAGAGTTAAGAAGGCTTCAGGAGGAAAGAGAGGCTCTGAAAATCCGCAGAGAAGAGTTAAGGAAGAAGGCTGAAGAAAAGCAGAGACAAAATGAACTAAAGAAATTAGAAAAAGAAGAGAAGGAAAAGATGTTATTGCGGATGGAGGAAGAGCTTCAGGCAAAAAAGGATATCGAAAGAAAACAGATATCAGAAAGTATGGAGGAGGCAGCGGCAGAGATAGAAGACTCTTGCGATGAAACCGACATGACGCCTGAGGAAGAAAGACTGATAGAGGATGTTCTAAGAGAATTTTTTGCATGATTACAGGCTATGGCAGAATAATTATGATTGATTATTATACCTTGTTTTGTTATTATATATAAAAATAATACGAGGGGTGCAAACACATGACAAATAAGGTAAGTTTAGATTATTCCGCCATCAGCAAATTTATAAGGTCAAATGAAATTGATATGNTGAAACAGGCTGTGGATACTGCTAAGGAACAGCTTATTAATAAAAACGGNCCGGGTTCTGACTATCTTGGATGGATTGACCTTCCCATAAATTATGACAAGAATGAATTTGCGCGTATACAAAAGGCAGCAGCTAAGATTCAGAATGATTCTGAGGTCTTATTGGTAATCGGTATAGGAGGTTCTTATCTGGGAGCAAGAGCCGCCATAGAATTTTTAAGGCACGGCTTTTATAACTGCGTATCAAAGGATATTAGAAAAACTCCGGAGATATATTTTGTCGGAAACAACATAAGCAGTACTTATATGAAGCATCTGATGGATGTTATCGGTGACAGAGATTTTTCGATTAATGTAATCAGTAAGTCAGGGACAACTACTGAACCGGCGATTGCATTTCGTATATTTAAGAAACTACTGATTGAGAAATATGGAAAGCAGGAAGCCGCCAAGAGAATCTATGCTACAACAGACAAAGCCAGAGGGGCACTAAAGAATCTGGCTTCAGAAGAAGGATATGAATGCTTTGTGATTCCTGACGATATTGGAGGTCGCTATTCTGTACTGACTGCAGTTGGATTACTCCCGATAGCTGTAAGCGGAGCTGATATCAGCAAGCTGATGGAGGGAGCTGCCGACATGAGAAAGCATTGTTTTGAGACATCATATGAGAATAACGATGCTTTGCTTTATGCTGCACTAAGAAACATACTGCTTAGGAAGGGAAAATCCATAGAGATATTGGTTAATTACGAGCCTTCTCTTCATTTCGTGTCAGAATGGTGGAAGCAGCTTTATGGAGAGAGCGAAGGGAAGGATCAGAAGGGAATTTATCCGGCATCAGTAGATTTTACAACGGATCTGCATTCGATGGGGCAGTATATTCAGGACGGTCAAAGGATAATATTTGAAACGGTTATAATGATTGAAAAATCCTCTGAGGAAATCATACTTGAGAAAGAGGATCCGGATTTGGATGGACTTAATTATCTGGCAGGAAAGAGTGTTGATTTCATCAATAAGAGTGCTATGAAAGGAACATTAATCGCTCACACGGACGGTGATGTGCCTAATCTTATAATCAATGTACCGGAGCAGAATGAATTTAATCTGGGTCAATTGTTTTACTTCTTTGAATTTGCATGCGGTATCAGCGGGTATCTGCTTGGAGTTAATCCGTTTGACCAGCCGGGTGTTGAAAGCTATAAGAGCAATATGTTTGCTTTATTGGGTAAACCGGGCTATGAAGAGAAGCGTAAGGAGCTTATGCAGCGTCTGAAGGGTTAATAAATATCTCTTTTGCCGGAGTCACAATAAATCACACAGAGAGTATAATATAGTAAATAGTAATCGATTATTTAAGTAGAGAGCAGTAACCGGGGATTAGTACATATCTTTGATTATTCGCAACCGAATCCCTTTATACCTCATACTGAGCGTGTACAGATTACTGCCTTGATACCTTACCAGAAATATTCGGCTGCTTAACATAGATATGACGGTCCGCCCCTTTTAATTAAGGGGCGGATTGCTTGTTCATAAGATGTCAGGGAGTGCAGCAGAATAAGATTTATGTTATACTATTGATGGATTTTTGATGAATATCATGTTAAGATAATGTACATATAATATCTGAAAGCGTTTTTTCGTAGTTGTTATGTGTCGCTGATAGCGGTAGAATGAGAGGTGGATATGGATCTAAACATCGGTGATATAATCAGATTAAAAAAACCTCATCCATGCGGAAGCTACGAATGGGAGATTTTGAGGGTTGGCATGGATTTTAGGTTAAAATGTGTTGGGTGCAGCCATCAGATAATGATTCCCAGGAAACAGGTTGAAAAGAAAATAAGACAGGTTAAAAAACCCCAAGACATATAAAGCCTTATAGACGATTATACAGTTTGATTTACGAAAGGAAAACAACAAATGGACTATATTTTAATTGACTTAGACGGAACTATTACAAATCCTAAGGAAGGTATAACAAAATCATTTCAATATGCACTAAGGGCAATGAATATATATGTTGATAATTTGGACAGCCTGACAAAGTATATAGGACCTCCTCTATGGGAAAGCTTTAAGAGCTTTGGCTTCAATGAGGCAGAGGTTGATAAAGCCATTTCGAAATACAGAGAGTATTATAATGAGAAGGGTATCTATGAGAATGAGCTGTTTGACGGAATGGAAAATCTGCTTACCAGATTAAAGCAGGCAGGAAAGTATCTGATAGTAGCCACTTCTAAGCCTGAGGAGTCAGCTGTTCATGTGTTGGAAAGCTTTCATTTGGACCATTATTTTGATGATATATGTGGTGCAACCTTTGACAGAAGCAGGACCACTAAGGCGGATGTTATAAAATATGCAATGAAAAAGAACGCAATAACTAACCCGGACAGGGCGGTTATGATAGGAGACCGCAAATATGATATTCTGGGTGCTAAGGAGGTAGGTATCACATCTATTGGTGTGCTGTATGGCTTTGGAAGTGAAAAGGAGCTAAGAGAAGCCGGAGCAGAACATATAGCGGCCACAGTTAACAGTATCTATGATATTATTATCGAATTGTAAATATGATAAGCAAGAAGTCCCCGCTCCTGTAAATATGGCGGGGCATGTCACTTTTACTTAAAAGAAAGGAAATTACCTTTATGAAATTAGTATCTTGGAATGTCAATGGATTACGGGCGTGTCTAAACAAAGGCTTTGCAGAGTTTTTTAATAAAGTGGATGCGGATGTGTTCTGCATACAGGAGACTAAGCTGCAGCCGGAGCAGGTAGAAATATCCTTTGAAGGCTATCACCAGTATTTTAACTCTGCCGTTAAGAAGGGGTATTCGGGTACTGCGGTGTTTACTAAAGAAGAACCGCTTAGCATAAGCTTTGATTTAGGAATGGACAGGCATAATGATGAGGGACGGGTTATTACACTGGAATATGAAGATTATTATCTGGTCACAGTGTATACGCCTAATTCTCAAAAGGAACTGGCTAGGCTTGATTACAGAATGGAATGGGAAGATGATTTTCAGAGTTATATAATAGGACTTGATAAGAAAAAGCCTGTTATTTTGTGTGGAGATCTTAATGTGGCACATAAAGAGATTGATTTAAAGAATCCCAAAACAAATACCAGAAATGCCGGGTTTACCATAGAAGAACGGAATAAATTTACAAGATTTTTGGAAAGTGGATTTATTGATACATTTAGATATAAATACCCTGATGTAACAGGTGCCTATACTTGGTGGTCTTATATGTTTAGAGCCAGAGAGAATAATGCAGGGTGGCGTATAGATTATTTTCTGGTTTCGGAAAGAATAAAGGACAGTATAATTGACAGCATTATTTATGCCGAAATAATGGGTAGCGATCATTGCCCGGTTGGGCTGATTTTGGATGATTCATTTAAAGGCGTACACTAAAAGAAATCCTTGTAATTATTGGTATAAAATTGTATACTTGTGTATAGTAAATCTATGCAATAAATGTGGGGGGAAGACTGATGGAAGTAATTAGGATACGAACGGATGAGGCAGAAGTCGGAATGGTGGTTGCTGCCGATATTTATTCTACTAATGACCAATTAATAGTAACAAAAGGCACTAGGCTTGATGAGCGAATGATAACCAGACTTCGCTTCTATAATATATATGGATTATATGTGTTTAATGGTGATCCTGATGAGAGAATACACAAGGAAGATTCCTATATAGAAATGCTAAGAAGCACACCGGAGTTCAAGAAATTTAACCGTACATATGTACAGTCGGTGGACAAGATTGAAAACAGCTTCCGAAATATAGTCAGTGGGGAAGGCGAATATAATATTGAAAAGCTTATGGAGGAAACAGAACGTATTCTTAAAGAGGGAAGAAGCGGAATACATATATTTGAAATGCTTCATGGAATCAGAGACTATGATGACATAACATATGTTCACAGTCTTAATGTATCATTAATATGCAGTATTTTTGCAGGTTGGCTAAGAATGTCCAAAGATGAAACCAAGGTTCTTACTCAAGCCGGTCTTCTTCATGATATTGGCAAAATGCTGGTTCCCAAGCATATTATTTCAAAACCGTCAAGATATACTCAAGATGAATTTGACGAGATGAAGATGCACACAATAAATGGCTATCAGGTATTAAAAGATATGAACCTTGATATCAGAGTCAAGTATGCTGCACTTATGCATCATGAAAGATGTGACGGAACGGGTTATCCCAATGGTTTTAAATCCAATCAGATAGAAGAGTTTTCAAAAATTGTCGCTATAGCAGATGTATATGATGCGATGACATCTAACAGAACTTACAGAAACGCCATTTGTCCTTTTGATGTTGTTGAAAACTTTGAAAGAGACGGTTTCCTAAAATTTGATCCGGGGTATCTGTTAGTATTTTTAGAAAGAATCATTCAGTCCTATCTTCATAATGCGGTACGTTTAAATGACGGACGCGAGGGAGAGGTTGTAATGATTAATAAACTCTCATTATCAAGACCGGTTATTCGCTGCGGTTCAACGTTCATAGACTTGTCAAAAGAGCCAAAGCTCTATATAGAAGCGGTATTATAGATTGTTATGACTGTTATATAGAACAACCCATATAAGGCAGCATCAAAAATATTATTTTGGTGCTGCCTATATTAAAGTATGCTTGAGTACTTGTTAGATAATGCATCAAAAGAGCTTCAGATGATGGTTCGTACAACAGATAATTTTGAACGGAACCATAGTCTCGGAATGATGCTTGCTAATTATATATCATCGGATTTATTTAATCCGGTATGTACTTTGGATATTAATTTTATAAATGATATGCTATAATGTCCACAATAAGCAGATTAGGCTATGATGATATATTTATATTTTTACGGGATAATAAGAAATATGTACAGGAATGAATTGTGGTTTTACATGTTGAAAGGAAGTAAAAATGAATAAAAATTTTAAATTTTACTTAACATTATTCATTTCAACCTTCAGCTTAAGTGCGTTTACATTTGGCGGAGGATATGTCATCGTTCCACTTATGAGAAAGAAATTTGTTGAAAAGCTCAAATGGATTGATGAGGAAGAAATGATAAATATGATTGCTATTGCACAATCCTCCCCCGGAGCAATAGCAGTTAATACATCTATACTTGTAGGATATCGATTGGCAGGTATAGCAGGAGCAATAATCTCAACATTAGGTACGGTATTACCTCCACTAATAATAATAACTGTAATTTCGTTTTTTTACAGTCAATTTAAGGACAACAGGGTTGTTAATGCACTGTTAAAGGGGATGCAGGCAGGTATTGCAGCGGTAATAATCGATGTTGTTTCAGATCTGATAGGAAATATTATTAAAAAGAAACGGATAGCATCTGTATTTATAATGATAGGTGCTTTTGCGGCTACGTATTACTTTAAAATAAATGTGGCGTTTATAATATTAACAAGTGGCTTAATTGGAGCGGCTATGGTTATATACCATGAGAAAAACAAAAAGGAGAGAATCTAACCATGATATATATTAAATTGTTTCTTAGCTTCCTTCAAATTGGACTTTTTAGTATAGGCGGCGGTTATGCAGCCTTACCTTTAATACAAAATCAGGTAGTGGAGATAAATAAATGGCTTACCATGAAGGAATTCTCCGATCTCATTACAATTGCAGAGATGACACCGGGACCGATTGCTATTAATTCAGCAACATTTGTAGGCAATCGTATCGGAGGAATTGCAGGATCTGTAATTGCAACCTTTGGGTGTGTTCTCCCTTCGTTTATTATAGTACTGACATTGGCATACCTTTATCAGAAATATAAAAAAATCACCGTGGTTCAAGGTGTTTTGGAGGGGCTAAGACCGGCAGTTGTTGCCTTAATAGCTTCCGCAGGACTGGGAATTCTGACACTCGCTTTATGGGGTGAGAAAGGTATCTCATCCGGTTTGGGTGACATTAATATTACGGCAGTTATACTTGTTGTACTGAGTATATTTGCGTTAAGAAAGTGGAAGCCTAATCCTATATTTGTGATTATTGGAACGGGATTTATTGGGATGATCATATACCTTAATATTTAGAAAACTATTGACAAAGCAGGGAAAATTTTTTATACTTATTATACCCCCTCCCCATAGGGAGGGGAGCGAAACATGTTCTATTGAATTCTTACAGGAAGGTGAAATAATGAATAAAGAGCAGAAAAAGGCAGTAGTGACATTAAAAACAGCAAGAGGTCAAATCGAAGCTGCTATAAGTATGATTGAAGAAGGAAGGTACTGTGTTGATATATCTAATCAGATTATTGCCGCTTCCGGTTTGCTTAAGAAAGCAAACCTCCTGATACTCAGGCAGCATATGGAACACTGTGTGAAGGAAGCCTTTGAGCATGATAAAGGAAGTGAGAAGATAGATGAAATCATTGATATTCTATCTAAGATTACAGGAAAGTAATCGACTAAGCTGCTTTAAACGTCAATGTAAGAAACATGACAAAATGGAGGTGAATTATGACTAATAAAACATTTAAAATAGAAGGAATGACCTGTGCATCCTGTGCTAGGGCAGTTGAGCGGGTCACCGGTAAGCTTGACGGTGTATCAGTTGCTAATGTAAACTTGGCTACTGAAAAGCTGACCGTAACCTATGAACCATCAATTATAAGAGTCTCAGAGATTAAGAATGCGGTTGAGAAGGCAGGCTATAAAGCGGTTGAAGAGAGTGTCGCTAGGGATGAGGATAAGGATATTCATGTTAAAGAGCAAAGATCCCTATGGCAGAGGTTTATTATATCACTAATAGCTACAATACCCTTGCTGTACATTTCCATGGGTCATATGATAGGGCTGCCTTTACCGGGGTTTATTGATCCCGTGATGAATCCGGCAGCATTTGCCATAGCACAGCTTTTGCTTACCATTCCTGTTGCAGCAGTCGGATATCGCTATTATATAGTTGGATTTAAAACTCTGTTTAAGGGCAGTCCGAATATGGACTCTCTTATAGCCATAGGAACCGGCGCAGCGATTATCTACGGTATATATGCGATAGTTCAGATACTGCAGGGTGATAAAAGCTATGCCATGAAATTATACTTTGAATCTGCTGCGGTTATTCTGACCCTAATAACTCTTGGCAAGTATTTTGAAACCGTATCAAAGGGCAAAACCTCAGAGGCCATAAAGAAGCTTATGGGTCTTGCACCTAAGACAGCGACTGTCATAAGAGATGATAATGAGGTTGAAATCCCCATAGACGATGTAGAGGTCGGGGATATTATCGTGGTAAAACCCGGTGAAAAGATACCTGTGGACGGTGTCGTAGTAAGCGGTATTACTTCCGTGGACGAATCCATGCTGACCGGCGAGAGTATTCCGGTTGAAAAGCATACAGGTGATACTGTAACAGGTGCCAGTATAAATAAAAACGGAAGCATCCGATATAAAGCAACCAGAGTAGGAAAGGATACGACATTAGCTCAGATTATTAAGCTTGTCGAGGATGCTCAAGGGTCAAAAGCACCTATTGCGAAGCTTGCTGATATTATATCGGGATATTTTGTTCCGATTGTAATAATACTGGCGGTTCTTTCGGGTCTTGCCTGGTATTTTAGCGGCGGAGAAAGCGTAACCTTTGCACTGACAATATTTATATCGGTACTTGTTATTGCATGTCCCTGTGCTTTAGGACTGGCTACGCCTACAGCCATAATGGTCGGAACCGGCAAAGGTGCAGAAAACGGGGTATTGATTAAGAGCGGTGAGGCTTTGGAAACCGCACATATTATAGACACAGTGGTATTAGACAAGACGGGAACAATTACAGAGGGAAAGCCAAAGGTGACAGATATCATTACTGCCGGGGATATAACTAAGGAGAGGCTTCTAATACTTTCAGCTTCTGCAGAAAAAGGCTCGGAGCATCCTCTTGGTGAAGCGATTGTTGAGCATGCCCGGATGATGGGGCTGCAAATGAAAGAAGCCTCTGATTTCAAGGCAATACCCGGTCACGGAATTGAAGTGATTATAGACGGAAAGCAGATTCTTCTTGGAAATCAAAAGTTGATGGTCAAAAAGAATATTAACATGGGAGGCTTTGAACATATCTCCGATAAGCTTGCAAGCGAAGGAAAAACTCCAATGTATGCGGCTATAGACGGCAGCATGGCAGGTATAATAGCTGTTGCAGATACTGTGAAGGAGACAAGTAAAAGAGCAATCGAAACCCTTCATAATATGGGCATAAAGGTAGCCATGATTACGGGAGACAATGACAGAACGGCACAAGCCATTGCAAAACAGACAGGTATTGACAGGGTTCTGTCCGAGGTGCTGCCGGAAGATAAGGCTAACGAAGTGAAGAAGCTTCAATCAGAAGGAAGCAGGGTTGCTATGGTTGGGGACGGAATTAATGATGCTCCTGCACTTGCACAGGCAGACATCGGAATTGCCATAGGCTCGGGTACAGATGTGGCTATGGAATCGGCAGACATAGTTCTTATGAGAAGTGATTTGATGGACGTACCTACAGCAATACAATTAAGCAAAAGCACCATTCGTAATATAAAGCAGAATCTGTTCTGGGCATTTGCTTATAATACAATCGGGATACCTATAGCTATGGGCATCCTTCATATCTTTGGCGGACCATTGTTAAATCCAATGTTTGCAGGTGCAGCCATGAGCCTAAGCTCAGTATCCGTAGTAACGAATGCTCTGCGATTAAAGAGGTTTAAGCCGTCAAAATAATTTGGTATTACATTTTAGTACAGTCTATGGGCGTCAATTGACGTAATCATTTTTCATTTTTGTGGAGTATACCAGTTAATATATCCTTTTTCTAAAGCTTCTTCAAAGGTGGCAGGCAACTTCGGCGGCTTGCCGCCGTTTTGCTTGTAGTAATCATCACAATATAGGGGGCTTTTGTTAACCTTAACAGTCTTCATATCAACCTTTGAAGATTCACCCTCTCTGATTTTACGTGCGAATACCACAGTCCTATAATCATTATCAACCTCATATGAACAGGTTGACAATGTCAGGAGAGTGTCATTTTCATTAATATCTATATCATCCACGATAATTAAAGAACGGATTCGTATCTGATATACAAAGTTCAGAAATTCTGAGGCATCTTTAAATGTGGATTGTCTGTATTCAAAAAAATAATCCTTGCGTACCTTAGGAGTCGTCTTAATAATGGCAAAGACCTTATAATCTGCCTCTTCGTATATAGTGTCAAAGGAAATAACCGGATGCTTCTTATAATAGCTGACATCCTTATAATATTTTATATAATGAAACATCTTTTCAGGAGTGGAAATCATGTTATGACCATGAATTACAAAATTCTGCGTAGGCAGTTCAACAGATGACCTGGGATCTAAAAATAAAGATCCCGCCTTATAATAATCACCAAAGAAATCTCTATAAAGATAATATTCAGGGTCATTCTTTGAAGACTGAAGCACCACATAATCCATAGTACTGTCCTTTATCCATCCTTTTACATGACTGTTAGCTTCAAGAAGATCCTTGAATTGAAGCAGTCTGCCCAGATCATCTCTTTCACCTTTGGGATTAGAAAGCAGCTTTGGCATTTTCTTTTTTAGTTTCGGAGTCGTGGTGGGAGCCTTAGTAGGTGCAGATGAAGGTACCGGAGTAAGCTCGGGAGTCGGTTCCGGAGTTGGTTCGGGAGTAGGCTCCGGAGTGGGTGATAACGTCGGAACCGGTGAAGGTGTCGGTGACGGAGCAGTATAAACCGTAGGAATAAGGGTGACGGTTGAAGCAAGAGCGGTGGCCGGTACTGCAGCATCGGGATTCTTTGTATCATAGGATTCTTCTGAAGCTATGGAGTCATTCACAAACATGTTCTCATTTTCTCTGTTAAATAAAAGCATTACAGCAGTGCTGAGGATAATCGCACAAAGTAAAAATATCATCATTGAGACATAAAGAAGTATGGTTTTCCTGTTGTTTGACATGCCAAATGCTCCTTATTAAGTAATGCAAATCTAATTTATTTTAGCATGAATAATTTGTAACGTAAAGAAACGTATGAAGTTAACAGAAGTATTGACAAAAGAACCCAACTGATGAATAAAACAGTTGCAATTTTATAATATAAGTGTTATAGTTGTAATAGAACAAGCAAAACTGCTTAAGCACAATAATTAGCATAAAAGAGGAGATGTCATATATGAATATTAACAAATTTACTCAAAACTCCATTCAAGCCATAAATAACTGTGAGAAGCTGGCTTATAAATACGGACATCAGGAGATAGATACGGAGCATTTGATTTATAGCCTGATTACATTGGACGACAGCCTGATAAAAAGACTGCTTCAGAAGATGGATATTAATACCGATGTTTTTCTTGCCCAAGTGAGAAGACTGCTAAATAAAAGGGCAAAGGTATCAGGCGGACAGATATATATAAGCAGCAATCTGAACAAGATACTGTTATATGCAGAGGATGAAGCTAAGAGTATGGGAGATTCATATGTTTCGGTCGAGCATCTGTTTCTTAGCATACTTAAGCAGCCCGGCAGGAATGTGGGTGAGATTTTTAAGGAGTTTGGTATTACAAGGGAGGCATTTCTTAAGGCTCTGCAGGGTGTAAGAGGAAACCAGAGGGTTGTAAGCGATAATCCGGAGGCGACTTATGAGACTCTTGAGAAATACGGTTACGATCTTGTGGCACGTGCCAGGGAACAAAAGCTTGATCCTGTTATCGGAAGGGATTATGAGATTCGCAATGTAATAAGGATATTATCACGCAAGACCAAGAACAATCCGGTTCTTATAGGAGAGCCGGGTGTCGGAAAAACAGCAGTTGTGGAAGGTCTTGCACAAAGAATAGTCAAGGGTGATGTGCCGCATTCACTTAAGGATAAGAAACTGTTTGCACTGGATATGGGAGCACTGATTGCGGGTGCAAAATACAGAGGTGAATTTGAAGAAAGATTAAAGGCGGTTCTGGAAGAAGTTAAAAGCAGTCAGGGGCAGATTATACTGTTCATAGATGAGCTTCATACGATTGTTGGTGCCGGAAGGACTGACGGAGCCATGGATGCAGGCAATATGCTTAAGCCCATGTTGGCAAGAGGTGAGATTCACTGCATAGGAGCAACTACTTTGAATGAATATCGTCAGTATGTTGAAAAGGATGCTGCTTTAGAAAGAAGATTCCAGCCTGTTATGGTAGATGAGCCTACGGTAGAGGATACCATATCTATTCTAAGAGGTCTTAAGGAGCGTTATGAGGTGTTCCACGGAGTCAGAATAACAGACGGAGCATTAGTCAGTGCCGCTGTCTTATCAGACAGGTATATATCAGATCGTTTTCTTCCTGATAAAGCAATCGATTTGGTAGATGAAGCCTGTGCACTTATTAAGACTGAGCTTGATTCCATGCCAACCGAGCTTGATGATATGCAAAGAAGGATAATGCAGATGGAGATTGAGGAGGCAGCCCTTAAGAAGGAAAGTGACCGTCAAAGCAGGGAGAGATTGGAGGAGCTTACCAAGGAGCTGTCACAGCTTAAGGAGGAGTTTGCTTTAGCCAAAACCAGATGGGACAATGAGAAAGCCTCTATTGAGAAGGTTCACAAGCTTCGGGAGGAAATTGAAAATATTAATAAGCAGATAGAGCTTGCACAACGCAATTATGATTTGGAAAAAGCAGCTGAATTAAAATACGGAAGACTTCCCGAACTTCAAAAGCTTATTCAGAAAGAGGAAGAGCAGCTTAAGAAGGAAGAGCATCAGTTGGTTCATGAGAATGTCAGTGAAGATGAGATAGCAAAGATTGTAGCCAGATGGACAGGTATTCCTGTTGCAAAGCTTTCAGAAAGCGAGAGAACAAAGACACTTAACCTGTCATCACAGCTTCATAAGCGGGTTATAGGGCAGAATGAGGCTGTCTCAAGAGTATCCGATGCTATTTTACGTTCAAAAGCCGGAATAAAGGATCCCAAAAAACCCATAGGCTCATTTTTGTTCCTGGGACCAACGGGAGTAGGAAAGACCGAGCTGGCCAAGGCTTTGGCTGAGAGCCTTTTTGATAATGAACAGAATATGGTCAGAATAGATATGAGTGAATATATGGAGAAGCATTCTGTTGCAAGACTTATTGGTGCACCTCCGGGATATGTAGGTTATGAGGAAGGCGGACAGCTGACCGAGGCAGTCAGGAGAAAACCTTATTCAGTTATTCTTTTTGATGAGGTAGAAAAAGCACATCATGATGTGTTCAACGTACTGCTTCAGGTCTTAGATGACGGCAGAATAACCGATTCGCAGGGAAGAACGGTAGACTTTAAGAATACTATTATTATTCTTACATCTAATATAGGCTCAAGACATCTGTTGGAGGGTGTCAGTGATACAGGTGATATTAGAAAAGAGTGTGAGAATTTGGTTATGACTGAGCTGCAGGCAGTATTTCGTCCGGAATTCATAAACAGACTCGATGAAATTATTATATTCAGACCCTTATCAAGGGATAATATCAGCAGCATTATAAATCTTATGATTGAAGACCTGAACAAGCGGCTTAAAGAGAAAGATATAACAATAAGCGTAACAGACAATGCAAAGGATTATATAGTACAAAGAGCATATGATCCGGTGTACGGAGCAAGGCCTCTGAAGCGTTACCTCCAAAAAAATGTTGAAACCCTTAGTGCAAGACTGATTTTAAGTGATGAGGCCGGTGCCGGAGATACTATAATTATCGATGTGGAAGAACACGGACTATATGCAAGAGTAAAGCAATGAGCATGAATTATTTCGGCAGACTGCTCATATTATTAAATAAATAAGACTTCTATGGAGGTTATAATGAAGAGGCTTAGAATCACAATTGTGCTTCTTTTAATAATTGCTGCCGCACTTGGGTTATTTGGATGTAAAAAGGACGAATCGGAAATTAAGAAATTAAAAGACCTGGAGTTTACTGTTGTGGAGGATGCCGATTTACCCGGAGAATTAAAGGAAATCATAGATGAAAAAAAAGAAAAGCCCTTTAGACTGCATTACTCTAATAATGAATCTCTTTATATTGTGGTCGGTTATGGAAAACAAAACAGCGGAGGATACAGTATAGCAGTAGAAGAGCTTTTTCTTACGAACAATGCAATCTATATTGATACCAATCTTATAGGTCCGTCGCAGGATGATTTGGTAACACAGGGGGTAACATATCCTTATATTGTGGTAAAACTGGAATATATGGATAAAAAAATAGTATTTGAGTAGAATATTATAGTGTGCTTTTATTATCTTACCCATATTGTATACACTATATTTAGTACAAAACAACTTTTTATGCCCACATATTGTATATAATTTCGGTAATATGCCGTATCTGTGTTAAATTGAAACTTTTGTTTTGTGCAAATTTTTATAGAGAATGGGTACATGTTACAAAAAATAAAAAATAATCCATAAAATTCAACAAAAATATTTGATTAAAACTGTGCACATTTATCTATAAAATATTTAATACTATGTTGAATTGTCAGAAAATTGGTTGACAAATATTAGAATTTCATGCTATAATACCTATGATGCATAAAATATGTAATAAAATCAATGTATTATGTCCATGTATCAACGCTAGGTCAGTAATGGATATAAAATCATTAGTAAGGAGTAAACATGATGAAGCAAATGGATGTAAATGAGGTACGAAATGCTGTAAAAAGCCATACGGGGAAGAAGGTAAAAGTCAGAATTAACAGGGGAAGGCACAGAATTGACGAGACAGTTGGAATTATATCCGAGACATACCCAAGTATCTTTCTGGTAAAGACACAAGGCAGCAATGACATACCTGTTCGGACAATGTCTTATAGCTATACGGATGTTTTAACCAAGGATGTTGAACTTATTTTGTGCAGACAATGATTATATAGAATACCGGCCAAAGCCGTAAGATTTCTTATGGTTTTGGTCTTTTTTTTATTTTGCCTGAATATGATATTTCAGAGGCATGTTATCGTATGTCCGAATTCAAGGAGGGATATTAGTGGAGTTAATAAAAAAGAATATTCATATGAATAAATTAAAATGTAGGAGCTCCCTGCAGCTTACATTGGATGATGATTTCAATGTTCCCGATGTCAAGCCCGATATAGACCGGATTATTACACGGCAGGGGGATGTAAAAATTAATGAAATAAAGGCTATGAACGGCAAGCTCTTAATAAAGGGGGAGCTTGGCTTTAATGTCTTATATTTTAGTGAAGATGACGCAAGACCTATACATAATATCTCCGGAGAAATTCCTTTTGATGAAGTTATAAATATGGAGTCGACCTGTTCTGATGATGAGCCGATAGTTAAGTGGGAGCTTGATGATCTGTCTGCAGGACTTATTAATTCAAGAAAACTAAGTGTAAGGTCTGTTCTGAGTCTGAATGTTTCGGTGGAAGAGCTCTATGATGAAGAAACCGGGGTCATGGTAGAGGGACCCGAGGATGTGCAGTACATTAGCAAGAAGATTGAGATTACCGATATCAGCG
>JGI24710J26742_10000880_pt1 | contig 28093 bp, 24 predicted proteins | sample BioPla2DNA2_FD_26742 | JGI IMG/M metagenome (IMG submission 26742)
TCATATGGTTCCTCCAATCAAAGTACTACTTTTACTTGTTTTCTTAATACTAGTTATATTCTAATAGTACTCCCCTTAAAAAACAATATAATAATAGAAACTCAGAATATTATTCTTTTATCTGACTTTGATATATATGGGTTATTATGGTCTCCATTGGCATTTCCTTAATAGAGATATCCGAAAAGGAACATTGCTGTGATAGCTTGCCCATAAATTCATTTATAGAAATCTGCTCAAGGTCAACACTTACTGTTATGTTTAATGCTGACTCTCTCTCTAGAATACTAGTGCCTGGAATATCTAGACTACCTATGTCCTCTTGAAGGGTGAGCTCTACAATTTTCTTTGCCCCCAGAACATTTCTTAGCTTCTGTATAGAGTCATCGAATACCTTGACGCCCTTATTAATGATAATTACATTTCTAGCCAACTGTTCTACATCCTCTAAATCATGGGTATATAAAATAGCATGGAATAAACTCAAATAATAAGCCAAGAAGTCTATGGCCTACCTTTTGAGAAAAGGCAAAAAATCTATGATGGATAGGTCTTAGTGCAAAGGTTAAAAATTTACCTGTCCGAATCAACATCTGAAGATTCCAATCTGCGAAATCCATTGTTAGGTATCCTATTAAGGTAGATGCTCCGAAATATGTAATCATTTGAGATAAATCCATACCATTTAGCTGAGCCCTTCCCCCATAAGCAGCGGTCCATATAAAATACTGAACTATAAAATATATTGGTCCTACCAATATAGAAACCATGGAGTGGGTGCGGTAAGCACTCCACTCCTTATAGGTAACCACTGCTACTGCCCACAGTATGTTTAGTTGTTTTTTGATGGTTTTCATCTTCATCTCCGTCTATTTATAGTACCGGCTACCATTCATTCTTGGTAGCCAGCACCAATCTTATAATTTTATATTAGTCCTGACCACATAACTGCTGCCGCATTATATAGGGGCTCAGGACACCATACATCATTAATAAAGGGAATGAACCAGGCTGCAACTAGCTTTTCTACAGGATCGATAATTAAGCTACAGCCTCCTGCTCCTTCATGAAAGAAGGTTCCCTTGGAATAAAGACTTGCATCATTACAACGCATATCAGGGCCAAGGCCATGTTCCCTTCTGACACCCCCGGCACCCCAACAATAATCTCTAATCTCAGGACCGGTATATATAGTTGTCATTTTCTCTATGGTCTTTCTTCCTAATACACGATTTCCATCTATATAGCCTCCCTGAACTAGCATGGTTCCGAACCTACACAGATCCTTGGCTGTAGAGAACATGCCTCCACCTGTTTTAGGAATTTGTTCCCACACAGTGCCCTTATCTTCATTCTTGTAGTTTCCCTCAAAATATGATTTTATGGCTTTCTCATAATGTTCATTAGGTATATTTAATCTTTCGACAATTTCCTTTTTCTCAATATCAAAATGGGTATCCTTCATACCGCAGGGCTTTACTATCTTATCAATGATATAATCCTCTGCCCGAATACCACTGACCCTTGTTACTATCTCTCCCAATATAACATATCCAAAGCTACAATAAGCCCATTCCTCTCCTGGTTTCTTTCTCAGGCCACTATGTAGAGATGCTGCAATCCAATTCTTGCCCTTATCACGTTCAATAAACTCCCAGGGTGATACAAAATATTTGTTCTCAAAGCAGCCTGGATCCGCTTGCATGCCTGAGGTATGAGATAGCAAATGAGCAATGGTAATTTCGTTAAATGGTGGTGTCGCAAACTCCTCAATAATCTCTCCCACCCCTTGGTTAACACGAAGCTTTCCATCCTCCACCAACTGCCAGATAGCAACAGCTGTAAAGAGCTTAGTGATGGAAGCAATCCTTTGTATCGTGTCAGGAAGCAGTTCCCTTGTATCATCCTCCCGATAAGATAGCTTTCCTAGGGCTGCATCTACAAACATCTTGCCATCTCTGGCCATACAATAGTTTGCAGACAGTATCTTCTTCTTATCTATTAGGTCCATAAAATGCTTATTAAGTGCTTCTATTCTCGTCTTATCATAGCCGACTTCTTCAGGTGTATACTCAGTTTTATAATATATCATCTTCTCTACTCCCCTTAATTATATTGTACCAACTAGCAGTTTTCTGTATCTGCTTCCCTTTTCCTTGTCGGTACCCGGTACACAATATGGCTCTTTCTACCATATCAAGGGATATTATACCATGCGCTTTTTGCTTTTGCAAACATTTGTTTGTGGAATTAAAAAGTATTTGCAAAAACTAAATATGTAGGCTAAAATGTTCACGATAAGTAGGATTTCATTATTTACATAATAGACTAGCTAGGATCTAAATAATTTATTTATTATGATTTATTAATTTAAATGGCTTTTCAAAGCCTCAAAGAAATGGAGGTCTTCAATATGAAGCGTATCGTTTTAACCGGTGGAGGCACTGCAGGACATGTTACACCGTTAATAGCCTTACTACCGGCCCTTACTAAGGAAAACTATGACATCCACTACATTGGGTCATATGAGGGAATTGAACGTAGGCTGATTGAAGAATACCATATTCCTTACTATGGTATATCTTCCGGAAAACTTAGAAGATATCTTGATCTAAAGAATTTTACTGATCCCTTTAAGGTTATTAAAGGGTATGTTGAAGCGCGAAAGATTATAAAAAAGTTAAAGCCGGATATTGTTTTTTCAAAGGGTGGATTTGTATCTGTCCCTGTTGTTCTTGCTGCGAAAAAATGCAAAATACCTGTAATAATTCACGAATCGGATATGACGCCCGGCCTAGCCAATAGGATAGCTATCCCAGCAGCAAAAAAAGTATGTGCCAATTTCCCTGAGACCATGAATCATCTCCCTCCCGAGAAGGCTGTGCTCACAGGCACCCCCATTCGTACTGAGCTNTTCTCAGGTAATAAGATAAAGGGCCTAGATTTTTGTGGTTTTACAGCAAATAAACCCGTCTTAATGATTATTGGAGGCAGTTCTGGTTCTAAAGCAATAAATGATGTGGTAAGAGGTCTACTACCCACTCTATTGAGAGACTTTCAGGTTATTCACCTGTGTGGTAAAGGAAATCTTGATCCAAAGCTTACAAATACAAAGGGATATGTGCAGTACGAATACATCAAGAATGAATTAAGTGATTTATTNGCTGCATCTGACCTTGTAGTATCAAGGGCTGGGGCAAATGCTATCTGCGAAATACTTGCTCTTAAGATACCTAACATATTAATTCCTCTTGGATTAAATGCAAGTAGAGGTGACCAAATACTTAACGCAGAATCCTTTGAAAACCAAGGCTATTCCTATCTACTTAAGGAAGAGGACCTAAGTGTTAGCAGCCTATTAGAAGCCATAAACAATGTTATGGATGAGAGGCAGAAATATATCGATGCCATGAAGAAAAGTGAATTGAACAATTCAATTGATACAATAATAAATTTAATCAAAAAAACACAACTATAACCCTTAAGAAGGGGGTTTTCGTGAGTTTCGCAATTTCATANTAAGTATATAACTAAGCCAAGCTATAGCAATCATGGTTTTCATGATTACTATAGCTTGGNTATCTCTTTACTTTATTCTTCCTGATATTTTATTGGCCAGTTCTGCTGCCTCATTGTCTTTATAGCTACCCGGTTTCCAGCTAATCTGTATATTATCATCCTTATATCTAGGTATCAAATGAAAATGAATATGGAAGACGCTTTGACCGGCAACCTCACCATTGTTCTGCAAAAGATTGATACCGTCACAGTTAAGCTCCTCCTTCATGGCAATAGCAAGCTTTTTCGCTACTATTAGTACCCGCGCTGCTACTTCATCCTCTATTTCAAATAGATTTTCAAAGTGTCTCTTAGAAAGAACTATAACATGTCCNCTTGAAGCAGGTGAGATATCCATTATTGCCTTAACAAACTCATCCTCATACAGTACCGATGAAGGAATATCACCGGAAACAATCTTACAAAAAACACACATACCCAAACCTCCTAAATAGAATATAAATTTGTGAACTTAACGGAGGTTTTACCTCCATTCTTCTTGCATTTTTTTCCAATATTTGATAGTATATAATCAATAATTTATCGTGAGATGATATATAAATTAATAATATCTTCTGAAAGGAGATCAAATGTATCAGGATACTAACCATATAAATGATGACTTAGTCAAAAAAATAATCGATGAGAACAGGCAAATAACCTCTATGCTAATTCATGAGCTTATAAATCCCCTGTCACTTATAAAGGGAACGCTCCAATATATTGAAATGAAGCATCAGGAAGTTAAGGGATATAAGTATTGGGACCAGCTATATGATCTAATAAATGATATGGAGATACTGATGTCTGACGCCTCCTTACTGAACTCAAGCTTTGCCCTTAATATTAAAGACACCAATCTACTAAATTTAATCCATCAGGTGGTGGATAACTACAAACCACAGGCTNATACTCAGGAAAAGCATCTTATTTTTAAGTCCTCCCCTGAATATGACTACATACTTTCTTCATATCCCTGCGATCAAGATAAAATTAAGCAGGTATTATCAAATTTACTCAAAAATGCCCTTGAAGCTACATCAACAGGCGACTACATTGAGATTATCATAAAGCTCGACGACATAAATTCACCTTCTATCTTATGCATACAGATTAACAATAATGGTCCCATGATACCTGANAATGAAATTGATACAATCTTTAAGCCCTTTGTAACTCATAAATCAGGTGGAACCGGAGTGGGCCTAGCATTGGCAAAACGAATTATTGAAGCTCATAATGGAAGCATTCATGTATCATCTACANAGGAAGTAACCGGATTCACAATTATCCTGCCACTCCNAAATGACTTATAATATATTAAACTGGAATACCTGATCAAAGGTACGAAGAGTCTTAAAATTCCCCTTTGCAGTTAATTCCCCTGACATGAAGGCCCCTTGAAAAGTAATTCTCCCCAGAATTAGCTTATTCATAACATCCCTTGTTGTCTTGGCAATAACATCTGCATCTGCTTTTTCGCCATAATAGCATTTAAGATGACTTTCACTGATTTCTACCACAAGGGTTTTATCTGCATCTGATATATTTATAGAGTAGGATGCAGAAAAGTCTGGGATAGGATGAAAGTTCTCCTTGAGGTTACGGATGAATTCCTGGTTACTATCACTTTCACCACCATCCAACATGTCCTTATACAATTGTGTAAGCTCCTCTATATCTTCTTTCTGTTTTCTTACATAGGTATCATCTGATACATACATTGACAGCTGCTCGCTCTCCTGGGGTGTCAATACTATAGAATTGCTTTTTAAAAGATTTTGTCTTAGGACTATGTTACTTGCAGGGAGCATCACTCTCTTTTGATTTATAACTCTATAATATGCTTCAGCTTTCTTTTCTATTAGCTTTGCATATTCTATATTTGTTTCAAACTCTACATGATTATCAACATAGGCGGATAGGCCATTAAATGGTATTCCCCCTAGCATCTCCCAAGCCTGTGTCAGCACAAGCTGGGCTTCCCTCTCTCCATAGGTGGTTGCTGTCACTACCGGCATCATATATAGCTTTTCTAATTTTTCCTTGTCAGCATATAACCAGCAGGCATCTAAAAATTGCTGCATGTACCCACCAATACCCATCCACTCAACTGTAGTCGCCAAGATAATACCGTCCGCTTCCTTTAATGTCTTAGGAAGCATAGCTATTGTATTTTTTTCTTCATATAGATTGTATCTGGTCACCTTAACCCTTAACTCTTCAAACACTTCTGTTAGCTTACTAATTACATATAAGGTCGAATCTTCGATTAATCCCCTACCACCATAATAGATATTGATTTTCATAAATCAACTCTCCTCCCGTCCATTTTATCTTATAAAGCCTCATCCTTATTTAACTTTGACCTTTTATATTATGTTTTTTTGTAATAGTACGAACTTTCTTATTACATAAAATCAGGGCTAATATGATTCCCCCTATAAAGCCTCCAATGTGTGCAACATTATCTATATTCGCATTAGCTATACCACCATAAAGACTGAAAATAGTAAATAGAATAATCTGCCTACCACTAATATCTTCAAGGCGCCCTTTATTTATCAGCAACATATATCCCATAGCACCTACAATACCAAAAATAGCCCCAGACGCCCCTACAGATAATACCCATCTATCCTTTATCATATTATAGCTGATAGAAGAAATACCTGCAATAATCCCCGAACCAAAGTATATTATCAGGTATTTAATTTTCCCGGCTGCCCGCTCTAGATTATCTCCTACAAAAAATAATACTAGCATATTATTCATTAGATGCTCAAAATCAGAGTGGATAAACATTGAGGTGATTAACCTATAAAATTCTCCCTCTTCCTTAATCATATACCAGGATAGAGCCCCCTTTTGTAGGGCATGAATGCTATCTCCAAATATATTAGTATGATGGACAAAAATATATATTATTATATTAGCCACTATAAAGATTGTATTAAATAAAGAAACCCATTTTATCTTATGATTGTGAGAATCATAGACTTGACCATATTCTTTATCTTCAAGTCCTGTGGAATAATTATTATCATGAATAATCTTTTCTAATTCAGGAATAAGTCCATTAAAATAAGGTGATTGACTCTCATAAATTATGAGTCGTCTATCCCACAAATCCACTATTATGTGATCCTCTTGGTCCAAATAAAGCCGCCTTGCCCTCTCTGGTATAGCTGTAAGTATCAGTCCCATCATAAAGATATCCACAAAACCACTTTCATAAAAGCGTTTTTTAATATTATTCAGTAGTAACCTATACTCATCCGGTGATATCTCGTTTCCTGATATAACTCGAAGAACCAGTATAATCTCTGTTCCAAGGTCACTTGAACGGTAAAACACGTCCATTGTATTTATTCTAATATCTAATTTATGATAACCCATGGCCTTTAATTGCCTAATAATACCGTCCTCTATCCTCATATACCTTTATCCTATTCTATATTGTCTGCCTTATCAATCCATGAAAATGACCTTCCCACTGCCTTATGCCAGCCACGTAATAGTTTTTCTCTTTTTTCTATAGCCATATTTGGCTCATAGGTTTCAGATAATGCCCAGTTCTTCTTAATCTCTTCTTTATCCTTCCATAAGCCCACAGCTAATCCTGCTAAATATGCAGCTCCAAGGGCTGTAGTTTCTATACACTCAGGCTTTAATACCTTAGAATCTAAAATATCCGCTTGAAATTGCATAAGAAATCTATTAGCACAGGCTCCTCCATCCACTCGCAAAGACTTAAGGCTAGATCCCAAGTCATTCTCCATAGCCTTTATCACATCATAAGTTTGGTAGGCTATAGACTCAAGTGTGGCGCGAATAATATGCTCTCTATTGCAGCCTCTTGTTATTCCTACTACGGCTCCTCTGGCATACTGATCCCAATATGGCGCTCCCAGTCCAGTAAATGCAGGTATTACATATATACCATTTGTATCCTCAACTTCATAGGCATATTTTTCACTTTCAGCTGCATTACGGATTAAGCGGAGTTCGTCCCTAAGCCATTGTACAGCAGCACCAGCAACAAATACACTTCCCTCTAGAGCATATACAGGCTTGTTATCAGAGCATGCTGCTATAGTTGTAATAAGCCCATGCTTACTTATAAGCGCTTCCTCTCCTGTATTCATCAGTAGAAAACAGCCGGTTCCATAAGTATTCTTAGCCTCTCCCTTAGTAAAGCAGCATTGACCAAATAAAGCTGCCTGTTGATCACCCGCTGCCCCCGATATAGGTATCTCTTTTCCAAAGAGCCCATGATCAGTATAGCCATAGATATAGCTTGAGGGCTTAACCTCAGGTAACATAGCATATGGTATGTTAAGTTCCCTTATTATTTCATTATCCCAATTAAGTTTCTTTATATCAAATAGCATAGTCCTAGAGGCATTGGTATAATCGGTTACAAATGCTTTTCCTTTAGTTAGATTCCAAATAAGCCATGTATCCACAGTACCAAAAAGAAGATTTCCTTTCTCTGCTTCCATCCTTGCCCCAGGTACCTGGTCCAATATCCACTTTATTTTAGTAGCTGAAAAATATGCATCTGGAATAAGACCTGTTGTTTTTCTAATGTAAGGCTCCATGCCTTTTTCCTTTAATTCATCTATCATGTCTGCAGTTCTTCTGCATTGCCATACTATGGCATTATATACTGGCTGTCCGGTATTCTTATTCCATACTACTGTTGTTTCTCTCTGGTTTGTTATGCCAATTGAAGATATCTCATCTGCATTTATATTAATTTTAGCCATGGCCTCTGTAGCGACAGAGATTTGCGATGACCATATCTCCATGGGGTCATGCTCTACCCAGCCGGGCTTGGGATAAATTTGATTAAACTCTTTCTGAGCCATGCTCTTTATCTTACCTGATTTGTCAAAAATAATGCATCGGGAACTGGTTGTTCCCTGATCAAGTGCCATAACATATTTTTTCATTCTAAAACCCCATTTCATCTTAACCTTATAGCTAATATTGTAACATTCTTATCCCAGCATGTACAATATGTTTTCCAAATCTTTGATCTGTTGTTCAGGGATCAATAAGTTGATTACAAAAAAACAAGGACATCTACTTACCCCTTGTTTTTCTTTAATTATGACTTAAATATATATTTTATACCCGCGATGGATACCTTATCATCTTTATAAAGCTTATGTCTTTGATAGCAGGATAATGGTTTATTATTTAATGTGGTTCCATTGGTAGAATTTAGATCTGTAATATAATAATCTTCCTCCTCCTTACTTATCTTGACATGATATCTACTAACCACCTCCTTATCTAGAAAGTAATCCACATTACTTTTTACTTTACCAATAACAAAGGGAAATTCCGTAATTGGTATTAGCTCATAACAATCCTTATCCTCAGGCTCTAGACAACATTTATAGGTAGAAATGTCTGCATTTAATAGAACTGTCGATTCAATTTCAATATCTGATTTATCTGTGGACTCTAATCCTTCTTTAGGAAAAGGATGCTCATATTCTCTTCTAATCGGTTCAGATTTAGTTTTCTTTTGCGGCCTGGGATAATATTCCTCTCTAGGGTCGATGTATTTCTCTTTACTAATCATCTTTGTCAACCGATTATTCTTGTCCCAGATAATTTTCAACAGATATCCAATTATTATAGTTAGTATCAATAATAAAGCCACTAACTTACCGTAATCTATTCTATTTCCCATAGTGTTATATAATATTTTCGTCTTAAGACAGATAAGAAATACCATAATAGCTCCTAGGCTACAGGCTCCTGTATATATGTAATTTTTTAAGGGGTAATAGTAAATTTCACTTTCCTCTAACACCTTCTCCATCATAACCGGAATCTGTTTACTAGGCCTATATTCATCTTTTGGAATATCATCATTATTAGGGTAAAAAACATCTCCCTGATCACAGTCTTTCTTAATGCTTGTGCCTATTTCCTTTTCTTTTCTTATCATCATTGAGGGCCCAGACTTCTTTTCACTTAAAGCTAATAAGAGATCATTAAAGGTGAACCCTTCATTACGACAGACAGCATATAAATTATAGATATAAAATACTGCTTCCTTGTCATTGTAGTCCACCCTATTCATAAGATACTCAATTAAGGATACCATTTGCCCTCCTAGGTCTTTGTTATATCCCGGAAGGTAGCCTACATTTACCCGGTCTTTATTAAGCTCAATATAGATATGCTCTGGATCCAATAACAGGTCATTTTCATTGAGCAGATACTCATATGCCTGCTCAACTAATTCTGAAAGCCCTATAAAAAGCTTTTTTAACTGTTCATAATTAATTGTGCTCTTAACAAAGATCGTATCTATAGATTGCTTCGATGTAATGTCATAGTAATACAACACCTTATTATCAATCGTCCGTGGCTCTGGCTTTATTATTCCAACTATTGAATTTGCTTGTAGCATACTAACACAATAATATTCATCATCGCTGTTTTCTATCTTAGGTATGACAAGATAATTATGATGTAGATCTTTTTTATAACTTACATTCATCGCCCTACTCCTTATCTATTACGGTATAAGCCTTCCTATGGTTTCTTTAATTTTATCAAAGCCTTTGAACTTTGATCCTGTGTCAAGTATAACCTCTGAGATTCTAATAAAATTTGCCGGATTATGATAGGCTGACTTTGCCTCTACTACCAAGGTATTATCCAATGAACTTAACCATTGCAACCCCTTTAGAGGAAACTGAAATTCTCCCTCCACCCTAATAGAAAGATCTAAAATATTCTTTGTTACATCTATATTAGTAATCCTTGTTACAATCAGACTCTTAGATAAGATACTCGCTAAGTAATTTTCAATTTCATGCTCCTTAGATTCAGTTCCCCCAAAAATTTGACTAACTAATCCCCTATTAATCTCTTCATAGTTAACCCTTCCTGTACTGATATCTGCTCCCTGCTTATTATTCATAACAGCCTTATGCAAAACCCCATCCGCAATCCCTTGGATCTTACTATAGTCATGAAGATAAAAAGATAGATAGATAATAGAAACTATGGTAAAAAACACTATAGGTATTATAAATACAGCTTCTATTGTAAAACTTGCCTTTATTTTCATAGAACCCTCCAAAATCTAGACTGGAATATTTAGAATTATATATGAAAGAAAAAGGAATGGCATAAAGGGAATGGCCGTGCTCCTATTTGCCCTACGTAAAATTATTAGGCCTATTGAAAAAACTGCTGCCATAGAAAGAGCCAAGGCAAATAGCTCCATGTTACTCCAAAAGCCAAGACCTATCCCAGTAACCCCCAGTACCATGCCATCACCAATACCTATCTTTCCTCCAGTTGCCTTACTCAAAAGCACCATAGCTAATCCCAAAAGCAATCCAAATACTCTGTCTAAAATAGACAAGCTAGAGGAAAAGAGTGCACATACAGATAAGATGATTGTAGCTATTAACACTATCCATAACCTTATTTTTTTCCACTTGATATCTTGAATTGATACTATGATCAACAATAGACCTAATAGTCCCTTGATTATATATTCCCACATAACTTCTCCTATCCTGATATCCCTATCATTATCTGCCACATCGTTTGCAGGGGGCCTTATCCTTAACCTGAGATAAGGGGACCTCTTTGATATTTCTTTTAATCTTTGAGCATTCTCTATCCCTATGATACCTATCACCATATGATGTTATATAATATGTTGCCTGCTCAGGCTCCTGATTAGAGCAACAGGCATTACAGGGATAATATTTTCCACCATTTTTATTCCTTTGCCAGGTCGGTTTTCCGCTGATAGCCTCTATTGATAGGCTTATATGTGAGCAGCTTCTTTTAAGATGATATACTGAACCACTTTCTGTAACAAAGACCATGGCCTCGTCACTATCTGTCTCCTCTATCATGGTGTATTGGGGTAAAAGCTGGTGCCCATTCCATCCTCGAAGTCTTACCCTTTGCATCATATCCATTTCTTGAAGGCCAAATATTCTGACTGGAATCCTTACCCGATAGCTAATTATGATATCAATATCATCGTTATCCTCAAGTAGCTTAGAATCATCAAAGCGGATTTTATCTATGCCACCATCTATCAATGAATTACCTGATAAATTTGCATTAAGTTTACTTGATACTATCTGCTTAAGAACCACATTGTTAATAACAGCACCTGTAAGCTCATGTAATCCATCTTGTATAGCATCATCAAATATTGTAAAATCTGCCCCCTTGGCATCCTCTTCATCCTGAAAATCCGAATATATATAAGCTGCTCTTGCCAAGGACAGACCAGACTCAGTCATCGCCTCCTGTAATAACTCTTGAAGAGTGATTATCTGTATAAAATATATTAGACTAATAAAGACAAACATGAAGAGGGGGAGCACCATTGATGCTTCAACAGTAAGAGACCCTTTTATTCTTTTACTTTTTATATGCTCTATATCTGAACTTAGCTTCATATTCCTTACCGCTACCTGCTTTAATACATTTATTTAATGATGGTCCGAGATGCCCGTTCTTCTAAAATATTGTTATATGCAAATGAATTCTTGGAGAGAGATTGATATTTTATTTTTTGATTTTTTAGAATTGAATAAAAGATGTGAAATTAGAATAGAAGAGCGGACATCTCGAACCACCATAAAATTTGCCTTAATAACTACATTCTGCTTGGATAATTAAAGGACTCCCATTATCCTTATCTATATACTTATTCATAAATGAAAATGTTGTGAAAAGTGGCTTAATATGAAATTTAGCCTTAGCCTCATATCCGAAGATACAATTTTGCAGGTTGAAATCCGTATTGTAACGTATATTTATATTCTGCTGTATAAGATCCATCATTCGATATGATAGCTTCCTCTGATTGGTTAGACATAGAAACAAGCTAATATAGTCATTGTATGAAAAGCCCTTACCTTCCTTATAAGCATTTGCCTTTCTCTTAATATTATCTCTGGTCAACAATAATAGATCACTGTACTCTAAATCTACCTTTTTCTTTATAATAGGCAGCTCCTTGCCTATAAGTAAAGCGCATGTATCCACAAGTCCGGAGGCAAAAGCTAATAATATCATTAATATACCCTGGGTAATTGCTACCAATATAGGAAGACCCGTAAAACCGACCAATAGCGTGGCTATGGATTTTGCTTCTTTCCATTTCTCCTTAGTGCCTAATATAGTTGCAAAGTTCAAAAGAGTTCTTATCAGAATAATCCTACCTATAAATGCCTCCAAATTCCCCTTATCTGATGCTTTTCCGTATAGGAGGTATTCCATTTCATATTCCAGTACTGAGGGCTTTCTTCCCTTCTTTTCCTCCTCCTTTACCGGAAACCTATAGAAATGCTCCTTTATATATCCTTGGACTAGAAGACGCTCCAATATCTCATCTACTCCACTGCCCACAAGTGCCCCAAGACTAAACTCACCAAAACTACCAAACAAGCCGTCCATACCGGAATTCTTACCTCCGATTTTCATATTCTTAAGTAGGGTGGTAAAGGAAAAACTTTCTTCATCCTGGGTTAACATATCTATCACAGAAGGAAGTAGCTCCGCAGATATTTCATTATCCGATATAGTCTTAGGATCGATTACAAGGCTGACGATTCCTTCTTTTATGAGTTCCTTCATACCATCAAGGTAATCCGGTGAATCCTTATCATCTATTACTAAAGTGCTATAATTAATATTAAGTCCCTTGGTCTCATATCTTAATAGTTCATTACATGCCCTAGTGTAGGCTTCCTGAGCTCTACTATAATCCTCATCTATCATGGCCTCAAAGCCACCGTTTAGACTAGCTACACATGAGGTTAGCACTTCATAATCTAAGACCAAAATCTCTCTCATCCTATAGAAATCATAGCCATTAAAATTATTTAGTTGGTACCTTTTTAGTTCCTGCAAGCCTTCCTCGAGACTATCAAGAACATCTGCATCTAGTCCTTCCTTCTCCCTTTCAAGGCTTCTCTCATAGGATTCAATAAGCGGTTCTGCTTCCTCTGCCCTTGTGATTATCTGGTCAATCTCTAAAACAGCTCGTTCTGCAGCTAAAAGGCATCCAGATGTTAATAGACTTATATCATTTCCCCTTGCCTCGATTGTTTTGATACAATTAGCTTTCTCTTTCTTATGAGCCTCTATCTCCTGCTGTATAGCCTCTATTCTATTTGCAATACCTGATATACTGTTTTCTATAGCTTCAATACTTGCCATTATAGCTTCCTTGTAAGCCTCATCCGCTTCTTTACTTTCAGATAATGACTTCTCTAGATTACTTAGAGCTGCCTTTTGTCCTTCTATACTCTCTTGAGCATGTTCTAGATCGACAGTCAATTGGTCTATGGCTTTTATAGACTCATAAAGCCTCTCAAAACTGTAAGTAATATCATTAAATGCATCTGTAGGATCTTGATATTTATCCTTTAATGCATAAAATACCTGCTCATTATTGATACCTGTACTTTCCATAGTTGGAGGACAATGTAATATCCTTTTAATAAAATCTTCTTCTGTCTTTAGGCCCCCACCCTTTTTTCTAATAAGCCCCTTTCTTCCAGTTGACACCCCATCAATATACTTCATAAGGGCAAGAATTCCTTCGTCTATTGTTACTAATTTCTCCTCAAGCCCAACCTTTTCCTCATATAATACACTGACCTTTTTTGGTTGCTCAAGTAAGGATGCCTTGTCCAAAAAGAACTCAAGAACGTCTCCCACTGAACGATACTTCATATATTCTGTTAGCTCATGAAGAAATATTTCCCCCTGATAATCCAGAAGACTAGTACTGCTTATCAGCTCTACTGATTCCAAGGAATTAGAATATAAATTAAAGACCTTCTTTGCCTCATTAAGATCCCGATTAGGATTAAATGTATATGACATATAATCCTCCATTCTCCGGGCGATTTCACCATTATCAGTAGATGTCCCACCATATGAAGAATCCAGCCCCAGCAGATGATATTCCTCCATTAGGGGGCCATAGAATCCTGCTAGAACCGAGTCCATAGAGCTAGTCATGGCTCTCTCTGCAATTACCATGGCTGTTGACCGCCTTGCACCTTCGATAACAGTCATCACTAAAGAGAGAATTAGAATAAGTATCAGACTTAAAAACACTGTAATGGATGCTTCCTCACTTTTTTGCTTACTATATGTAATCAACTTTTTACCCTCTTATGGTGCTGGTGATGGTGTTGTATTTAATATATCTACCTGATTATTAATGTTATTAAAAACTCTTGTTACAATGCCTGAGATTTGCTCTCTAAACAATACAATAAGAAGAATTAAAACCAATAAAATCAATATAATTTCAACTACACCTATCCCTTCAACTTCTGTCTTAAATAATTTCTTAATATTTTTCATCTCTTTCTCTGCCCTTATGGCAATCTTCCTTTCTAATAATTTTATAGTTAATCAATTTATCTATCGAATTTATACATTAAAATTAACAAAGGCTGGAATTAAGATTATTATTAGTACTATAAGAAGCATTAACATCATAGGACCTAAAAGCTTTGTAGATGCCTCCTCACCAATCCTTTTTGTGTTTTCCTTTCGTTCATGAAAGGCTTCCATAGCCTCCTGCTTAAGCATTTCTACCATGTTCTTATTTCCTTTTTTAAGATTTTGAACTAGCAAAGAGTTAAACTTCATATAGGGCATAAGCCCTGTTCTTATACCAAACTGCTCATAGGCATTTGCCTCTGGTATTCCAAGCTTAAGCTCATTCAATGTCACTAGCATTTCTTCATATGCATATCGAACTTGCCCCTTTCTCAATGTATTTTTTTCCTTATAATCCTCTGCAATCTTAGCCCAGGCCTGTCTAATGGTCATTCCAGCGTTTACTAATAGATTGAATTTATTAATAATATCAGGATAATCAAGAAGCATTTGCTTGTTTCTTTCCTTAATTTTTTCATCTAATGATCTGTCCATAAATACCCATAGCAAAATAGAACCTATAAAGCCTAGTAGGAGAATTGTTAATGCTAGATTTTCTTCGGGTATTTTCCATATAAGAGAATAGTCTCCAATCCTTTTAGGTAGCCTCCACTCTTTGGCTGTTTTTGTCTCTTCCTCTGTAATATCAAGGATGTCTTGAAGCTCCTTATATAGTAGATCCTTATTATTTACTTTTGCAGGCCATATGGTTAAGGGGATTATGTGCTCAACTTTCCTATCCTTATATCTTAAAATAGCAGTTATAGAGCTAACAGTAGCTTCGTCAATATCATTGCCCATAAGCTTACCGTTACTTGAGATTAGCCTATAATCCTTTGGAATCCACTCTAGGGTTATACCTGTGCCTGGAATGCTTTTAATCAGATTTAAATCCTTATCTATATAATCTAAACTCTCATTATCTCCTAATAGTTGTTGCTCCAGGTAGGGAATAGCCTTATTTAATACATCATTCCATTCATTTTCTGTATATACACGCTCCTTGTTTTTTATGGTAATTTCATCCTCGTAGACGTCATCATCGTTATTACTCTCCATACGAAAATGCAATATTAAATTACGGTCCCCTTCTCCATTCTCTGGCCTTATAAGGCTGGCTTCAAATGTCTGAGACATAGTGATAGTTTCTTTAACGGAAGTGATCATGGATGCACATGAGAAAGTAAAAATTAATAATAGAAGTAAAGAAGTTTTTTTGTACCAGTAGAGCTTAATTTGAGAATTATGATAATTAGAGATATACAGAGCACGAACTTTTCTTGATATATCAAGCTTTTTTAGTAGTTTCTTCTCTATACCTGTTTTTTTCAGAAGCAGTCTAGCCATTGGATATAGAATATATAATCTATGCTCTTGTCTATCTATCTCTGAAAGCATACCATCATTATGCCTTAGGGAAATTAGATAAAAACAAATTAGTAGTATTAGTATTATAATGCTTACATACAACATGATATAATTCCTTACAATTCAATATTGGTAATCTTATCAATAAGACGATAGGTAAATAAGTAGATTATAAGTAGAATAGTCATTACAAGAATTCCTAATAGATTATGATATAGAGGATCCAAATAACCCGGTGATGAGAGTGATAGATAGAACAAAATTCCCGCTGGAACAAACTTCATTATGGTTGCTTCAAATTTCTTGGCTGCTATTACGGTTATAATCTCTCGTTTTACCTCTATCTTATCGCTGATAATGCTGCTAGTAGCCTTAATAATCTGTATGATATCTCCCCCTGACCTTTTGGCTGTGGCAAAGACTTCAGCAAAGCTAATGATATCCTCCAGCCCACTACGCTCCCCAAAATCATGAAGGGCCCTTTCCACCGTGATATTCATCTGTATCCGATTAACAAGATAGGTGAACTCCTTAATAATCATTGCTCCATCAGGATACATCCGCTTTAAATCCTTAATAGCCTCAGTAAATGCTTGCTCTACGCTATATCCAGCAGCCATAGCTGCAGACAGGCTATTAATTCCATCTCTAAATTCTAGATTAAGTTGCCATTGTCTCTTTTTACTAAGTTTGACCTTTTTCTTTTTGCAGTAAATATATATTAAGGGACTGAGTATAACAAAGCCAAATATACTCCGGTAAAACAAGACAGCAAAAACTGATACTAGGAGAAGCCCCTCAATAATATATCTAATCCTCTCAATTGGGCTAAAACAGTATAGATCATAATTTTCAACCATAGGCTCTCCTTTCCTTCGCTAATCTAGGATAAGTCAAAATGCTTTGCATATTTCAATCCCGGATATTCCAGCCCGGCTAAGCTTCTCTGTATTATAAAGGTCATTAACCTTTTCCAGCCTTCCTATTATTCTATTCCCCTTTACTCCCTGCTCGGTGAATCTATATAAAGGATTTAATATGATCTCATTATTATTCATATCCTTTACCTCTGTTATTTCTAATACTCTTCTTGATTTGTCTCTAAGTCTCCCCAGATGCACTATTATATCTATAGCTGAGGCAATTTGCCTTCTTACAGCTAATAGGGGAATGTCAGCTCCGAGAAGAACTAAGGATTCTAGCCTGTTTAGCATATCTGCCGGCGAATTGGCATGTCCGGTAGACAGCGAGCCATCATGGCCTGTATTGAGTGCTTGAAGCATATCTATAGCGGCCTCGTCTCTAACCTCTCCTACTATAATTCTATCTGGCCTCATCCTTAGAGAGGTTTTTATCAAGTCTCGAATAGATATTTTATTATTACCTTCTGTATTACAATCTCTCACCTCCATACGGACTAGGTTTGCCACACTCCTTAGCTGTAACTCTGCTGAATCCTCAATAGTAATTATTCTCTCACTATTGGGAATATAATTTGACAGAACATTAAGAAACGTGGTTTTACCAGAACCTGTTCCTCCACTTATAAATATATTGTATTTTGCAATAACCAGCTTTTCTAGAAATCCTGCTGCCTCCGGAGTAATAGATTCATATTCAATTAACTGATCTATGGTAATTGGATTTTCAGGAAATCTTCTTATGGTAATAACTGGCCCATCTAGCGCTATTGGTGGAAGCACTATATTAACCCTAGAACCGTCTGGTAGCCTTGAATCTACTATTGGATTAGATGCATTTACTATACGATTAGACTGAGATACAATCTGCTGTACCACATCCTCTAACTTCTCTTCTGATTCAAAGCACTTTGGACATCTGCTGATAATACCATTTTGCTCTATGAATATATCCTTTGCACCATTGACCATAATTTCAGTTATTGAAGGATCCTCAATCATATCCTGAAGAACATCAAGTCTGCGAATAGAGTTAAAAATATCTCTCCGTAGCCTTCTTTTTTCCTGCATACTGATATAATTCTCTCTACTTTTTAATACCAATATTTCATCTATAGTACTAAGTAGCTCTTCATCGGATATTTCTGTTGTTATATCGATACTTTCTAGTACATGCTGTTGTATTTTTTCCTTTAACCAGCCCATAATTCTCCTTTCAAATACCTTTTTAACAATAAGCTGCCTGTTCAGCAGTAGGTAGCTCTACTCTATTAATATTAAGTTTATTGATAGGCCTCCCTATAAGCTCCATCTGCCTTTCCCATTCCTCTAAGACGAGTTCCTCATAAGGCAAAGAACAGGTAGCTATATACACCTCATTACAGAGACTTAATACCTCCATAGACCCTTCTGTATAGATCCCAAGATAAAATATTATAGTCTCATAATCCGAGTGGTTTTTTAAGTCATCCATGAACCTAGTCATATCCTCCTTGCTCAAGGATAGTAAATCAAAACCATGATTTAAACCGGTTAGATATGATAACCTTTCTGAATAAGAAAGATATGATTTGAAATTACTCATATAATCCGCTTTACTTTCCTTAAGGTAATATAAGAGCTCAGATATAGATTGTCCCATATCCTCTTTTCCTGGCATATCCGATGTGGGTAAGGGCTCAAAAGCTATAAAAAGTACTTTTTTACTGATGGAAAGCTCCTTGGCAAATGACCAAGCATAGCGGATCTTCTCTAGCCCCGGAACAGGTGGATAAATAGCTATGATATTGACATTACCAAAAGAGGCACCCTGCTTCCTATCCTCTAGTCTGGTATAACATGACAAAATATCCGAGGCAATCTTAGCCGCAGCCTGATATTTATAGACTGTCTCATGCTTGTCCTCTATCTGTCTCTTATCATCAGGAGATAGCCAGAAGATATACTTAATATTCTCCTGAGATAGTCCTTCCAGCAGTTCATCTCCTCCGTACAAAAGAATATCAACTGACTGGTATTTAAGNAAATCCACTAAACTTTCTTTCTTTGTAAATAGTAGAATNTCAAATCCTTCCCAACCGNTCTTTTTAAAATACTCCATTAAACGAGATGCATATAAAATGTCATCATCAAAAATAGCCAGCAACTTCTCCAAGGCTAAACCCCCTAATAATAATTAACAACTTAATATATCAAATTTATAACATATGGAATAAATGCTGAGATAGCATCAATGATTGCCCTTCGGCCTAGATATATGGAGAATCCTATCTACTACATAATCTATGTAGGTATATAGGATTTGGGATGTATTTATAATACAAAATCTTTGGTCATATGTCAATATATTCCTTTTACATATGGTAAATTTTGTCTCTTTATACAAAAATANTATGTAGATAAGGTTATAATGCACAAAATATATTTAGATGGAGTAATAAAAAGCTAAGCCATAAAGCAAAATAAACCCGGGTAAACCTAATAGACCATTTGATAAAATGGTAAAAGCATTAAGTCCAACAGAAATCTGATAGCCACTTATGGTAAGAATAAAATCAAGTAGATAAATCCCAGCAGAACCAACACATGCACGAAGAAGGAAGTCAACAACTAAATCCATTCTCTTCCTAAAGATGCAGACTCCGATAAAAGCTAAGCATACTACAATAATTATGCCTAATATNATGCTTTCCATATTCCTCACCACTATTCCTTCTATAATTCTTACTAGAGAACAAAATACATATATATCAATAATACAACCTATAATATTTATATACTATTTTATCCAAAATATTCTAAGTAAAAGAATAATTGGTTAATACTTTGACTATACTATAAACATAATACTAGGAAAAGTGATGGTGAAAATGAGAATATTCTCCAGAAAGAAACGACCCCATGAGGATCTGCTGATAAAAGAAATCAATAAAACCAAACATGCCTTAGAAGCAGCATACTCACAATTTGAATATGTGGTTGACCCTGATCTAATAGACAGCTGCATTTACGAGTTAAATGCCATTCAGAAAAGATATAAATATTTATTAAAGCAAGCTAAGGCCTCTGACAAAAGTTATGTTGAGTCAAAATCCTAAATTGATAATGCATCCTAAAACAGGCAGTCCATCAAAATCATGGTCTGCCTGTTTTTCATCATATGTACCTTAATAATATTCCTTTGTATCTTAAAAACTCTCTTATGTAAGTTCCCTAAAGCAATATCTTTAGTATTTCAAAATTTCTCCTTTGTATATGGCTTTATGCTATGAACCCTCGGCTCTTATTTCCGGGATCAACATATGTTTCATTTAATGTTCCCTTGCCGTAGGTTAAGCCCGCGTATAGCTGCTGCGTGTTGCGCATCATAGGACCGCTTGTGTCAAGCTTGCTTACCCCCTCAAANCCTGTCAATAGCTTCTTCAATATAACTTTTGCACTCTGCAGGGTAAGAGGATTCTGTTTTACTATAGCCCTTATTATCTGTTTGCTGGTATATAGATAAAGGCTAAGCAAATCGTAGGATATCTTATATCTGTAATCTAAGGAAGCCATAAGTTCACTAACATATTTTTGAGCACTCTTAAGCTCCTTATCAAACTTACTTAAATCATTCTTCTCATACGACTTCTCAGCATCTTCAATTCTTGCCAAAGTCATTTCATAGAGAATTACAACTAATTCACTTCTAGATGCCTGACTAATCCGGGCAGTAAAGGATTGAATCATTTCTTTCGTCATATTATATTTCCTCCCACATTATCTGTAGTATCATAAGCGCTGTGATTCTTGTTTTACTGCTGTAATAAGGATAGTACATTCTGTGGTCTCATATTAGCCTGGGCAAGCATGGATGTTCCAGCTTGGGCAAGAACATTTTTCTGTGTAAACTCAGCCATTTCCTCTGCCATGTCTACATCCTCAATACGAGACAAAGCCTCGGTCATGTTCTCGGATGTTACATCTAGGTTGGATATGGAGTGTTCTAAACGATTCTGATATGCGCCAAGCTTTGATCTAATGGCTGAAACTTCATTTATTGCAATATCAAGAAGCGTAATAGCCCTCTGAGCTCCATCTGCTGTACCTATATTTACCTTATCCACGCCAAGTGTCTGAGGTGTTACCTTTGGTATCCTGATTGACATAATTTGTCCTTCATTGGCACCAATTTGAAGGTCCATAGGCCCTGCGTCAAGAACGGATACTGTAATAGGTTGTTCTACTCCATCATCTGTTACCTCAGCCTTAGGAGGTTCTGTATCTCCACTTGGTGTTATAGTAACTTTTACATCTTCAAACTTTGTCTTTACAGTACCTGGATCTACTTCAAAAACCATCTTAAAGTTATTACGATCTGATACAGTGACTTTGTTGCCACGGATTGACATTGTTGCCGTGTTCTCAAACAATGATTCTGGCTTAACTTTACTAAAGTCAATCTCTGCCTCAGCATCAGTACCGATTGCTTTGGCTCCGGCTACACTTAAGCCCAATAGAGCAGCTAATTCTGGGCTATCACAATGAATATTAATCTTCTGATCTGAACCATAATCTCTAGACACAAAAATCAATGCGTCCTCATGCTCTANAGACTTACTGGTATACCCCGCCAGTTCAAGGTTTTCTTCCGTAGAAGGTTCTAAATCTGGATCTGCAGCAAATACATTTATATCTACATTATCACAGGCATCTCTTAATTTCTGAAATACCTCATCCACAGTATCTCCCACATTTACTTTTACTGTTTCTCCATTCACATTGATAGATCCAGCTTCTTCTTTTGAGATTTTTCTTGTAGCGCTAGTATGAGCATTTCCTTCTGCATCTTCAAGATTTATTTTCATACCAACTATAACAGCCTGTCTAGCATCCTTAGTTATCTTAAGGGCATAATCACCCACCTCAACCGCATCAGATAAGGAGACCAAGCTAACACTATTATTACTGGAGAAAGATTTTCTATCAATATTACCATCCAGTAGAGTCATGGTGTTAAATTCTGTAGTTTCTGAGATACGAGTAATTTCCTCATTTAATTGATCTATTTCTGCCTGAATAGCAATTCTATCCTCGGTGGTATATATACCGTTAGCCGACTGAACAGATAACTCTCTCATTCTTTGAAGCATGGCTTCNACTTCTACAAGGGCACCCTCTGCTGTCTGTATAACCGATATACCATCAGAAGCATTTCTTGAAGCCTGTTCCAAGCCAGCTATCTGTGTCCTCATTTTCTCTGAAATAGCAAGCCCAGCTGAATCATCCGCTGCACTATTGATACGAAAGCCAGAGGATAATCTCTCTAAGCTGGCATCCAGTAGCCTATTGGTTCTGTTAAGTTGGTTATTAGCTTTTAGGGCTGAAATATTATGGTTTATTCTCATTTATGTTCACATTCCTTTCTTCTGGGCTGCCATACCCCTCCTTGAACGAATGGACAGCAATTATTCTATATCCTTTCAGCTACTTCCCTGTGGCCGAATTAATTATGTAATTACGCTACTGCACTATCAACTTCCTCTGCAGACCGAACCATATGAATCATAGCCTTTGCAAGCCGATATAATACTCTTTCAGTCTCAGGACTTTTGTCTCCTTCTGAGTCCCAGGAGTTTTGATGTGAGTAGATGGAATCAGATGCCTGCTGTAAGCAGAAATTCAACTGCTTTATAGTTATATTTTCTTCCTGGGCTACCAATTCTAATGGTTCTGTTAGATTTTCTAATATCTTAAGGCTTCCTATATGATCACAGGCTATGTAACCACTAAGCTTGTTTTCCTTTAAGGATGCTTCTGCTTTTATATTACCTAACTTCTCAGATAAAAGCGTTACTGCAACCTTTCCTCCTGATGCCTTTCCTCGAATAATTGTCAGGTTTACATTAGTAATCTTACCTGATGCTTCTATTGGTATCTGATAAAACTCACGCTTTGCCAGATTCGTTAGAAAATGCATCTCCATACCCATGCTCTTTAGCTGAGAAAGCCTATTAGAATCCATGTNGTCTCCTAGGGTTTCTTCTTCTATGAGAGCCTTCACTTCCTGCTCCAGCTCTTCATATGCCGAGACCATGGTTTCATTGTCTATTAATGTATCGGACAATTCGATATTATTCTTAAGCCTAGTTAGAGATTTATCTTCATTTTCATTATCCATTTCACCTTTTATTCCAAATAGCTTTTTAAATACTGTCCCACTATTGCTTAAGAGGTGTCCTGCCATCATTAGATTAGTTGTGGTGCAAGGAAGCTTTAAATTATTTAGTAAGCGAATAGCTTGGTCGCTATTGCTTAAAACCTCTTGCATCTTACTTAATCTTTCATAATGATATGATTGATCTTCGCTGGAATCTGTCTTTAACCCATTTATATAATCTAATAGCTGCTCAGTAGGCATGTTGCCTATGGTTTCCCAAATGCTATTATGATCCAGCACTTCTCCTTCCGGCCTAAGACTCATATTCTGAATATTCTTATGAAGCTGATCTAGCTTTTCAGGTGTCAAGCTATTGACTAGTTCTTTAATGATAGCATTCTGAAGCTCCTCCTGTGTTGATGTTTCAGGGGAATATTCATCTGCTCCATATATAATATCCCATTGACTATTATCATGAAATATAGCTCCTAGTTGATCGGTTATGGATTCACTTGCAGATGAAAGCTCCTGTAAGCTTCCAAACTCATCATTAACCCTATAATCCATTCCACTTCTTTTACTTGTTCTGAGGGCCATAAGTAGATGGTTCAATGTTACCTCTTGGCCAGATTTTATTAGGGCACCAACTGCTGCCCCGTCAGATTTCTCTATATGATGGAGCAATCTATATATTCCTATATAAGCTTTTCTTTCGTCCTCAGATAGGCCCTCCTTCTGCTCTAGCTTATAGAGATATGAGCTATATTTATCAAGGGATGAATGTCCCTGCTCCTTCAAAAGCTCTATATGGCTATTTAGCTTATCTATGGGAACATCTAAGGGATTAAGCCCATCCTTTATTATCTGAATTGCTACTGCTGGATTCAGGTTCTTGATAAGATAATTAACACTTAGATCATAGGCCTTAACCTCATCTATGGCTTCCTTTGTTATTTCCATTCTGTTATAGCCTAAGATTCTAATAGCCCTCTGATTATACTCTGTGTTCTCAATCCCCATCTCCTCCATGAGGGAGCTGATATTTGAAAAGGCCTTCTGAATGCTATCTCCATACTCTGGTCTAGGCTCAGTAAATAAGGTCTCATAAGCCTCCCTTGCCTTATCCAGCTCAGTGATAATATCTCTACCANCTGTCAACAGACTCGATACTGTCTGCTCCCTTCTATCNATTAGGGTCTTTCCAAGAACATGGGCAGGGATAACCTTCAGCTCGTCCATTGTTTCTGATGTTAATTGTAAGAGCCTTAGCCTAGCTTCATCTGAATCTACTTTTGCTTGATTGTAAAGCTCTTCATAGTAGATTTNCTCTTCAATTCGTAATCTTTCAACAACCTTTTCTAAGCTCTCCGTCTCTATATGAAAACCCTTGTTTTCCATGCGCATGGCCACTTCCAAGGTCATTTTTAAGCGTATCTCTTCCAGCTGCCTTTTTGCAGTAATTACTTTACCCTCATAATCAGGAGGTAGCTNTTCTCTTGTTACATCTTTTCTTGTGGATATATTCTCACTACGCTGCCCTATAAGATTCTTAATAGTAATTTCCCTATCTGCCTCGACAGTCTGAATGATCTCATCCTCATTAATGGCATGAATATCCTCTAGCAATTCTGTCAATCTTTCCTCGGTCCCCGTATCCTTGCTCTTTATTATTCTGCCATCAACATAAGGCTTGTCATGGTCAATTAGGACTACATCCCCGGGAAGATCTCCCGCCTTCATACCACTTATAATCCTGTCGAAAATCTTATCTTTACTATAGTTTTGTGTTAAGTCCTTAAGACCTGTCAAAAGACTGATATTGTCCGTAGTCAAGGGTATGTTATTCTCTATAAGCCACTTGGAATCATTTAGAATGTCATTATCCTTTATATCTGAGGAGTTACCAATAATTTCACTAACCTGAGGAAGCAGCTTAGTCCATTCACTATCTGATAATACTCTGACTGCTTGATTATTCTGTTTACTAAATTTGGCTTTATAAAGATTTTCAATAGTTGGCTTTAGCTCGTTTTTAAATAGATATAATATATCCTTCTTGTCCATATGAGGGATACTTTCACTTAAATCCAATGCCTTATTAATTCGCTCTATTGAAGCATTACTAACTGGTAGATTCTCGTCTTCCATTCTTCTCTTTATATAGTTGTCATCTATCTTATTAGTATCTTTTTTCTCTTCTTTTCTTTTATTTGAAGCTATTTCCTTGCTTTTATTTGTATAGTCCTTAATCATCTCTACTGTAAGGGTTAGGGCCTCAATAGTTAAATCCTCAGCCATAAAGCCTTCCTCTGAAAGCATCTTATAGTCTTGGACTGTCATTCTATTTAGAATTCCCTCTATCAAGCTTTTTGTTTTGTTAAAAGCATCATTATTTCTTTGCAAAACTGTATTATATTTCTTTCTTGATAATATAATATTTTTGTCCCTATCAGGACGTCTTAAGGAAACCCTTGGGGTGTAAAAAGCCTCCTCATCCGCCTTTTTACTATCAAGAGTTTTGTCTTTTTCATTTTTTTCTATATTAGCTTTAATTTCCTGCGACTGTCGCAGTATCTCTAAAAGAGTATCTACTCCGCTATCCTTATTAATCTTTATCATCCAGATATTCAATCCTTCCGGCTGTCTTTTATATTATTTTCTTTATGTTTTTTAAATGTCTGCTATAATATGCCTTAATAAAGGTTACAGTTTATATTTCGGCTATAAAAAGATAAAACTTAATGCTAGCGACTAAAGACTTACTATAAATAAATGCAATTATAACTTCTTATGGTATCCTAAAATGAATAGACTTTAATTAGCATTAATCTAATACTACTATTATGGAGGTAGAAATGTTTAAAAAAAGATTTAAGCTATTCGTATTGTTAAGCTTGTTCTCAATTATGGTAATTATAAATGTGAGCTGCGACCGACCATCAATACAAGAATCCCAGCAGAGTTTATTTGATGAATTTATAAATGAACTTTTTGTTGAACAAGTTCAATCAGATACCTTGTCATTAAACTATACTCTTGCGCGCCCTGAGGATTATGGTATCCAACATGCCGAAACCACTCTTGGTGAATATAGCATCGAGCATATGAAAGAAGAGCTTGTAGCTACAGAACAGTATCTACATGATCTTCGTAAATTTAATTATAGGGAGCTAACTGCTGACCAACAATTGACCTATAATATTCTGGACCGTTACCTTGAGCTGGAACTTCAATTAGGTAATTATTTATATTACTTAGAAAGCCTCGGGCCCACCACAGGATTACAGGCCCAGCTACCAATCCTGCTTGCTGAATATAACTTTTACGATAGGGACGATATAGATAGATACTTAGAGTTACTNGCTTGTGTGAAGNACTACTTTGAAGATGTGGCCGAGTTTGAGAGGGAGAAATCAAAGCAGGGTCTATTTATGACAGATGCTGTTGCTGATAGTATAATAGAGCAATGTATGGCTTTTATTGAAAGTCCAGAGCAGAATTTTTTAATCGAATACTTTAATGAGAAAATCGAATCCTTTCCTGGGCTTACTAAGAAAGAGAAGGACTCCTATAAAGAAAAAAATCGTCGGGGTATTTTAGAATATGTTATTCCATCCTACCAGATGCTTATCCAGGTCCTTGAGGAGCTTAAGGGAACTGGCGTAAACGATAGCGGCTTATATTATTATCCTGAGGGTCAGTCATATTATGAATTAATTGCTAAGATTAAGACCGGCTCAGATAGAAGTATGAAGGATATTATAGAAATTATTGATACCACTATAGGAGACGGTATCATAGAAATAACAAAGCAGACCTTATCAGATCCTATGATATTTGAGAAGCTTGAGTCATTTACATCCTTTCCCTTAACAGACCCAGAGGTCATCCTAGAGGATTTNAAGACAAATATACTTGAAGACTTTCCTCCACCTGTGGATGTAAATTGTAATATAAAATATGTCCACGAATCTTTATCTGACTACCTAAGCCCTGCCTTATATATTATACCTGCCATCGATAATTATATGGACAATAATATCTACATTAATGGAAATGATCAAGAAACCCTAGCAACAATATACACAACAGTTGCACATGAGGGCTATCCCGGACACCTTTATCAAAATGTATACTTTAGAAGTAAAAATCCTGCCCCTATAAGAAACCTACTATCTTTCACAGGCTATGATGAAGGCTGGGCAACCTATGTTGAGTACTACTCCTACGGATACTCTGGTATCGATAATGATTTGGTTAATTTATTAGAAGTAAATAGCGAGATAATTCTTTTGATGTATGCCAGAGCGGATATAGGAATTCATTATGAAGGCTGGAACAAGTCCAAGGCAGTATCCTATATAAAACAATTTGTTGGTGATGAAGCTGTTGCTACAGAAATATATGAGGTTCTTTTAGAAGAGCCAGCAATATATCTTCCCTATGCAATTGGATATCTGGAAATCAAAGAATTAAGGAATAAAGCGCAAGATGCCAAGGGCAATGAATTTAATATAAAGGATTTTCATAAATTTATGCTGGATATAGGTCCGGCGCAGTTTAGTGTAATTGAAGATCATATGGAAGTATGGCTAAACAGTGAGGAGAACATTTTACAGGGTGATATTTC
>JGI24710J26742_10000882_pt1 | contig 28066 bp, 21 predicted proteins | sample BioPla2DNA2_FD_26742 | JGI IMG/M metagenome (IMG submission 26742)
ATAAAGGCAACTGGAAAACTAGGGGCCCTTATTGCAAATGCAGCCTTAAAAGAGAAATTCAATGTTGATGCCAAGGAGTATTTAGACCAGGCAGGGTTAACAGATACAGAGAAAATATTAAGGTCAAATAAGGATTCAGTTACAGCAATTGAAGTCATAGATGACCTAAAAAGCAATTTACAGAAAGTAATTAATGCTCGCTTAGGAATTAGCGAAGGAACTACATTGACTAGGGAAGAATTGAACCAAAAAAGAGTAGTAATATTTGTTGATGATTTAGATAGATTGGCACCTGATAAGGCTGTTGAAGTGCTGGAAATCCTTAACATGTTTCTTGGGTGTGATCATTGTGTGTACATGCTTGCGGTTGATTATGAGGTTGTAGTAAATGGAGTTGCTACCAAATATAAGAATACTATAGCAGAAGATAAAGGTTATGAATATTTTGAAAAGTTAATTCAAGTGGTTTTTAGATTGCCTGAGAAAATGAATAGAATTGATCAGTATATTGCTAAAATACTAGGTGACAATGGTTATAATCGAGCCTTGGCCAACAGATTTGCTGAGTTGATTAGTGATAGTGGACAGGACAATCCTCGTGCGGTTAAGCGATTGATGAACTCATATATTTTACTTGAGATGATGAGAAGTGATGAAGGCGATAATACAGTTAGCCAAGATGAGGCAGTAGCCTTGTTTGCTACCTTGTGTTTGCAAACAAAGTGCATAGAGCTATATGACTATATATCTAGGCAGTTTGATAGGCCCTTTAATTATGAAAAAGGAGTTATTTGGTTTAATAAACTACATCAATTTTGCTGTGAAAATGCCTATGGATATGAGCGCAATATAGAGATAAGTGAAGATAAATTGATACAATGGCGTCTTGTAAAAAAGAGTGCATTGAAGGCTGATTCATTGGTGCTTGATAAAGAGAAAATAGTATTTTTAATAAAATTCTTTGAGATATTTAAGAATGGGATTTCTTATAAACCTGAATTAGGAAAAATGCTTGATATACAATGTGTAATTGATATAAAGAATGCAATTAGATGGTCAGACTTATTAGTTGATAGGCATTATACAAAGGGTTTGTTGAATTATGTAACGAAGATTAGATTTATTTATGGCGGATATTTAGAAAAAACAATTAATACTCAGGTTGGAAGTGTTGTTGAAGCATACAAGTTAACTGTGCAGAATATTTTTAAGCTTATCTTGGATAGAGACGGGGTGGCAAAAGAAGAAGCATTATTTGCAAATGATGATAAAGAGAAGCTTGAAGCTATGCAAATGGAGGACTTAACTAAGAAGACCGGTGAAGAAGTATTTTATGAAGCAATAGGATTGTTTAGCTGTTTCTTATCAGAATTACCTAGAAACCATAAGGATTGGGAGAAGTTACAAGTTAATGATAAGCATTTATGGATAAGGGTAGATTTTAATACGGATAATGCTTCTGAAGAGACTGGAAAGATGATATGTATGGTTAAATTGCTATCAAATTATTTACATATTGAATTCGAATGGTTTGCCGATTTAAATAGTGAAGAACCCTGGGTGAGAGGATATAGCTTAAAGGAAAATATTGATATAAATGAAGTTTATTTTGTATCCATAGGTAAGAAGGTATTTCATGTTTTGGATCATGATTTCATTTATGCTTATTGTAAGACGGTAGAACGCCTAATGCAAATGATGGACAACCATATGATAGATAATGTTTTTAATGACTATGGCGATTTGATAAGTTTACAAATTGAATATGATNATTTAGAAAATGCTGATAAAGATTATGAGACCTATTTCGAAACNAATTCTGAGATCGGTTATGTCAATGATCTATTTGTGGAAGAGTGTAATGATAATGACATCAGTTATGTGAATTCTTTTGGTGATGACTTGGACAAGGTTAGCCCTTGGGAGTATGAAACTGAAACGGAGCGTCAGATAAGAGAAAATAAAATTATTGTTACCGAAGAAGAGTGGTTCAAAATGGAGAAGCCGGTAAATGGCTGGAGACGGGCAACGATTGTAAGTGATGGCCAGATTGATTTCTATATCAATATAAATGTAGCAAAAGAATANATGTTAATGCTGGTATNTAAGCTATCAGAAATGGTAGGCGAAAAAGTCGTCTGGTACAGTAGCGCAAATATGCAAAATTATATTGTGTTTGAAAAGAAGAAAAATCCTTACATGGACTACTTAAGAGAGACAGAATTGAAAGANCTATATGTAAAGGAGCCTAGAGTATTTAGAGAGCCTTACCTAGTATTTGGATCCCTTTTTAGTGAGATTTATTTAGATATTTAATTATATTATGATAAATTTAAGGAGGATTTTATTATGGGAATGATGGAAAGACCATCTGTTAGCACCTTGGCTGATGGAGGAAAGTATTGGGAGCATGAGTATGAGAAGTTCTTTCTTAAGGCTTACATACCTGCAAATGATATTGATGGACAAACACTTAATTATAGCTTTAGGGCTCCATTACTGTTGGTCTTTGAAGAAAACANGCAGACTATGGATGAGGCAATTGATTTTGCCAATAAGACTGGGCTAGCTGATATTGCAGCAGAGGTGGATTCAAGCGTTCTTTTCATTTATCCAACTAATGAAGGTGGATGGAAGAATGCAACAGAGGAGCTATATGCATCTGTTATAGCTGAAGTTAAAATGGATCCTCGCTACCAAGATGGAATTACTGAAATACATAATTTCTTCACAAAGGAGTTCAAGGGTTATTTTATAAGAGGTGCTATATTCAGAGCGGATATCTATAGTTACGGCGAGTCAGCTGATTATGTTGCCAAGAATCTGCTGAAAACAATAAATGGTGAGTATCTCTGGGGACCCGGNGAGATAACTCCTGCTATGTGTTCCATGGAGAATTTGAGTGTTATTCCTGCGCCAGAGCGTAAGGATATAGCTATTCTGAGCGTTGGTAATTCAAAGGAAATAAATGAAGCCTTTAAGGAGTGTGAGAATCTGCTAATTAAGGATGAAGCTGATTACAAGGCTGATTTCAAGTCTTTTGTCCGCAAGTTTAAAATGTGGTGCGGTAGTATGCAGATTGAGCCTGATTTTGAGGCAATGAACATGACAGAGGAAGCTGGTATCGCCCTTGTAAAGACCTCACCTGACAACAGAGGTGCATTTAAGGATACAAAAGAGCATAAGGTTGGATATTTTGCCTACTACAATAATGATTTATTCGATAAAGGGCCAGTACCATTGCTTATGGGATTTCATGGTGGCGGAGACTCTTCAATGTACCTGACATTTGTTGCTGGATGGTATGAAATTGCACACAGATATGGTTTCTTGTATGTATCACTGGAGAATCATCAGAATGTAACAGCTACAGAAGTTATAGAAGTNATTGACCATCTTAAGCAGCGCTACAATATAGATGAGAGTCGCATATATGCAACTGGATTTTCAATGGGCAGTGGCAAAACATGGGATATGTATCAAGAGTATCCTTCTGTTTTCGCAGGCCTTGCTCCTGCAAGTGCTCTCTTCCCGGTAAAGAATAATCCGTTCAGTCCGTCTCTCGGTGATAGACTGAATATGACTGTTCCTGTTCCGATCTTCTATTCCGGAGGAGAAGAATCACATCTGCCCGAATTACCCTTCCAGGCCGATTCAGCTCTAGAAAGGATACAGTATGCTGCCGAGGTCAATAAGTGCAAGGCGAAATTTGACTTTAGCTACGACGATAAGGACAAGTGGGATGATCCTATATGGGGAGCTTCAGCTGATCGTGTCGAGAAGATTTATGATGAGTCCAGAGGAAGCTGCTTGACCATTAATTATTTTGATAGCGAAGATGGTGTTTGTCGAACCGCCTTTGCAAGTGTCAGTGAACAGGTACATGAGTGCAGGCATCACACTTGCGAGCATGCATGGAAGTTTATATCACAATTTACCAGATAAGAAAGTGTTATAAATGGTAATATCAATCTTGAATATATTAAACCGTAATCCGTAATAGGGGTTACGGTTTTTTGATTGTGCGACCGACATGGGTGAAGTCTAATGGGAGGATATTAGTCTGTACAGGTCAATTGTTGAAAATGTCATGTACCGAATGTATGTACAGGGTTGTATTAAAATAATATGATGGATGATTTATCAACTTATTTTCAAAGGTTTGCTAAAATGACTTGTATAAGTTGTATAGAAGTTCAACCTTACTTTTAAGGGTATTGGTATTATAATATGGTTACAAGATAAATAAAGCATATCTTTATAATGAACTATATGGAGGGTAAGAGAATGAAAAGCACAAAGAAATTATTAGCTTTATTATTAGCCACTGTGTTAATGGCAAGCTCTTTAGTGGCATGTAGTAGTGGGGATGACAAGAAAGATGATACTACTAATAATAATGTTACAGAAACAGACAACACATCTACTGATCAATCCAATGATGTAACTATGGAAACTATTACTGTATGGACTGATGGCGCTCATGAGAAGGAAATAAGATATGAGCAGATCGACGCATTTAATAACGGTATTGGAAAAGAGTTAGGTATTGAGATTGACTATAGAGTATATGGAAGTAACTTTACCGACACTATTAAAATCGCTGTACAAGCTGGAGAAGCTCCTGATTTATTCAGAGCAGACTCAAAGTTTGTGCCTGATTTTGTTGAAGCTGGTTACTTAGTACCATTGGAAGACTTGCCAGGCAGCGAAGATATCTTAGACAGATATTCTGATTTAGTAGCAAACCAGTCCCATATTTTCAATGGTAAAACCTATACATTACCATATAACCTTACTACTTATGGATTTGTAGTAAATAAAGATTTATTTGCAGCTTGTGGTTTAACAGAAGAAGATTATCCTAAGACTTGGGATGAAGTTGTAGAAGTTGCTAAAATCATAACCGAAGCTTCTAACGGTTCTGCATACGGATTTGGTATTGCACCAAGTGCTACATGGACAATTTCTTCATTCTATACATTTGGTGCTGGTCAGAATACAGGACATTATGGTTATGACTATGATAAGAAGCAATTCGCATATTCTGATTTCAACCCTATGATCAGTGCANTTGATCAGATGGTTGCTGACGGTAGCGTTCTACCAGGTTTTGAAACTATGGATGCAGATATGATTAGAGCACAATTTTCAGCTGGAACCATTGGTATGATGGGAGCTGCAAGCTTTGATGCAGCTGTATACAATACACAATTCCCTGCTAAGATTGACTGGGAAGTAATTGATATCCCTGCTCATGATGAAAATGGACCACAATATAAGAAATTTGGTAACCCAACTAACCTTCTTGCAATAGGTACAAAAGCATTAGAACACCCTGAAAAAGTTCTAAAAGTATTTGAATTCTTTTATGATGATAAAAATTCAGCTCAAATGTATGAGGAAGGATTACATATCCCTGTAAGAAGTGAAGCAGTTGCATTAGCAACAAAAGAACCAACTATGAAGAACTTTCACTCATTTGCATCATTTGATGAAATATTTACAATGCCTCCAGTACCCGATAATTACATTCAATTCGAAGGTGTAACATATCGTGAAGCTATCGCTAATATATGGACTGATCCTGCAGTTAACGATGTTGAGAAAATTATGGCTGAGATAGATGCGAAATACAATGCAGCATTAAGTGAAATTGACCCCGATATAGTAGACTTATATAAACTTCCTGAAGGAGTAACTCCTGTGAGAAGTAACTAAGCATCAAGATTTCAATTTCATAAGGATTAATTTATAGAATTAGCTACTCCTCGGTTCCGGTCCAAATCAAAGTGATATGTACCATTTGGAACCGAGACAGTAGCTAATCTTATAGAGATGACATTATAAAGACGACATAAATAACTTCATAATATTCTAAGTGCTAATAGCTAGTTGGTTAGTGAACCGACTTGATAAGCTCGATGTAATGAATGGAAGAAGGAGATTACTAGTGAAGAACAAGAATAATTATATAGGCTCGTCCTCCCAGATTAAGTGGTATAAGAAAGACTCGACCCAGGCAATCTTAATGATTGCACCTATGTTAATAGGTTTCTTTCTTTTCACCTATGCACCTATAGTTTATATTTTACGTTATGCTTTTTATGAATCCAACGGATTTAAAGATACTTTTATTGGAATAGAGAACTTTATTCGCGTATTTACAAGAGATTTGGCTTATTGGAGTTCTTTAAAAAATGCACTTGTTTTAACTTTCGGAAAATTAGCTGTAGAAATTCCTTTGGCATTATTGTTGGCAGTATTACTTAATAAAGGGAGAAAAGGAACGGGATTTTTCAGAATTACATTTTTCCTTCCAACTGTAATAAGTGCAGCAATTGCCGGTCTAATATTTTCATTAATGTTTGGTTCTTTCAATGGAACAGTTAATGGAGTTTTACAAAGTATTGGACTTATAGAACGACCGATCAACTGGTTTAGTTCCAGAGGTTCCGCCCTATTTGTTGTAGGATTTGCATCTGTATGGAACAACTTTGGTATCAATATGATCTTCTTCTTGATGGCCTTACAGAGTGTTCCCAAAGATTTATATGAATGTGCAGACCTAGATGGTGTTAACCCGATTCAAAGATTCTTTAAAATCACACTACCAATGATTGGGCCTACTTTCCAAGTAGTTCTTCTTAATGCGATTGTAGGTAGTCTGAAGATGGCGGATCTGATTTTATCTACCACCAATGGTCAACCGGCAGGAAAAACCGAAGTTGTTATGACCTATGTGTTTAAATATTTCTTTGGATATGATGGTAGAGCTATAGAGATTGGATATGCATCTGCTATGGCAATAGTAACCGCAGTTATACTTGCATTAATTTCAGGTCTATACATGAAGTTAAGCAATAAATTAGGAAATAGTTACTAGAAAGGAGGTCCATTATGCGTTCTTCAAAAATGAAAAAAATTAGTGGAAACATATTAATTTATCTAGTTTTAACAGTTGTTTTTATCGTTACTATATTCCCGGTCTTTTATACACTGATGGGATCATTTAAAAGCAATATGGAACTTCTTACTAATGGAGGCCGTATTATTCCCAGTGAATTTGTTTTTGACAATTATAAAGAGGCCTGGAAACTTGCTAATTTCAAACAATATACATCCAACAGTTTATTCCTAGCCTTTTTCATAGTGGTTGGTACAATTATAACTAGTACCGTCGCTGGTTATGTATTTGAAAGAGGTAACTTCCGTTACAAAAATCTTATCTTTGGCATGGTTGTTTCTTCTATGTTCGTATCACTAGGAAGCCTTACTTTATATCCTCAGTTGATGATTGCTAAGGCATTTGGAATTAACACTTCATTATGGGGTGTTATTATAATTCGTGTTCTGAGTATGAATGTTACAAACTTGTTTATTACAAGATCTTATATTCGTACTATATCAGTTGAGATTGATGAATCCGCCAAGGTGGATGGATGTTCATTCTTTAGGATTTACATAAGCATTATATTCCCTCTTCTAAAGCCACTAATCGCTACATTAGCAATTCTTACATTTAGATTTGCTTGGAATGATTACCTAATGCCTATGGTATTTACCTTATCAAATCCGGAGCGTATGCCTTTGGTTGTTGGTATCATGAATCTAAAAGGTTCAGGTGCAGCCGCTTCTTCTTGGAACTTGATGCTATCAGGTAGTTCAATTGCTGTAATTCCAATGATCATTGTATACTTGATTTTCAACCGTTACTTTATAGAAGGTTTAACAGCCGGTGCTGTAAAAGGCTAATGTAAGTCCAAGTAATAATATGGTCATCAATCAATGTAATTAAATCGTTAAATAGGAGCCAATATGTCACTTGCAGTTAATACATTAAATCAGATACTAATTATTTTTACTATTATATTGATTGGGATTCTATGTTATAAAATCAAGCTAATAGATGAAGATACCAATAAAAAACTTTCTGATATTTTACTGTTGCTGGTTAATCCAATAGTAATCTTTGTATCCTATCAGAGGGATTTTAGTTCAGAATTGATGGAAGGTTTATTAGTTTCTCTGTTACTATCAATTGTTACTCATACTGTAGCTATCGCAGTTTCTTATATACTTATAAAAAAGAAGAAACGTAAAAAGATTGTAATAAGTGGTACTGTGATTAATAAATGGGTAGACAATGATGATGTAGCAGTAGAACGTACCGCAGGTATTTACGCCAATGTGAGTTTTATGGGAATACCACTGGTGTATGGAGTTTTTGGTAGTGAAGGAGTCTTTTATGTAACAGCATCGATAACGATCTTTAATATTCTTCTTTGGACCCATGGTATCATTATGATGAGTGGAAGCAAGGAAATGAATTTTAAAAGTATGTTAAAGAAACTGCTGTCACCATCAATAATAGCAGTTGTAATCGGAATAGTCTTTTACATATTACAAATTAGACTACCAGGTACAATCGATCAAGCCTTAAATTATGTGGCTGATTTAAATACACCATTTGCAATGCTAATTGCTGGTGTTACGATTGGTAAAACCAATATTTTGAATCTGCTAACAAAGCCTAGGGTATATCTTGTAACTTTTATAAAGCTATTATTGGTACCTCTTATTCTAGTGTTAGTATATAGTAGATTTTCTTTAAACAACATGGTCTACATTATAGCTATTATTATGGCAGGAGCACCATCTGCGGCAACAAGTATATTATTTTCTATAAAATTCGAGAAGAATTCAGTACTGGCAGCCGAAATATTTACAATGACCACCATATTGTCTGCAATAACTATACCATTGGTGGTGACCATAGCAGAGTTGTTTATATAAATCATAATTAAAGACAAACCATGTATCAGATAATTTTAAGAAGCTATAGTCTTTCTGGAAGGAGGATATTAATGAGATTTACAATTAAAGAAAAACAAGTTGAAGTAAGAAAAGAAGTGGATATCTTAGTGGTAGGTGGAGGACCTGCTGGTGTAGGAGCTGCAGTTGCAGCTGCAAGAAGTGGGAAAAGTGTTATGCTTCTTGAAAAAAGAGGTTTTCTTGGGGGGAATATCACTGGATCTTATGTAGAGACATGCAATCATTTCTTGCATGGTACATCATTTAAAGCAAATGGTATCTATGCTGAAATTGAGAAGAAATATAGAGAGCAATATGGCAATTCCCATGATATAAGAACCCATCGTCCTCACCGTTTTAGCAGTGAATACCTGAAGATATTCTTAGATGAATTTCTTCTTAAGGAAGGAGTAGAAATCAAATTCCATTCCTTTGTTAATGATGTAGTGATAGAAGACGATAAGATTCAATGTGTAATCATTCAAAGTAAAAAGGGACCCTTAGCTATTAAAGCAAATGTTATAATTGATGCAACCGGTGACGCAGACGTAGCCTATAGTGCAGGCGTTCCTTTTGAACAGGGAAGGGATAAGGATGGACTTTGTCAGCCAGGAACCTTAAACTTTAGACTTGCTGGTGCCAATGTTGAAAAATTAACCGGAACCGGAGATGTTGACATGCTGAATGTAATAGGTAAGCAGTTCAAGGAGGACTATCGTGCCGGTAAGACAGGTCTCAATTGTAAGCGTCAGGATCTACCTTTTGGACGTTTGACAAAGGGTGGTCAGATATCTTACGTAAACTATCCATGCGTTTATAAGATAGACCCTACAGATGTAGATGGACTTACCAAAGGTGAGATAGATAGTAGGCAATACATCATGGAATTCTATGAATATGCTAAAAAGAACTTTGAAGGATTTGAAGATATTGAGTTAGCGTCCATAGCCCATGAGATTGGTTTCCGTGATAGTAGAAGAGTAAAAGGTCTATATCGTCTGACCAAAGAAGACATTGAGGCACAAACAGTGTTTGAAGATGCTATAGCTGTTTATCCTCGTATCTATGATATGTTAGCTCCCGATGGATATATGGATGGAGATGGTAAGATGGAAGGTGAGGGTTACAAAGGTCATATCTATGAGCCGATAACCGATGAAAGAAGCTATACCATTCCGTATCGTAGTCTACTGCCTGTTGGAGTTAAGAACTTATTAGTTGCTGGAAGATGTATATCCGCGGATCATGTTGCTGAAAGTAGTATCAGAGGTATTTCATGCTGTATGTTAACAGGACAGGCAGCAGGAGCGGCAGCTGGACTTGCCCTTAAAGACAGGGTTGCACCTAAAGATGTGGATATTAAAAAACTTCAAGACATCTTAAGAAACCAAGGAGTTAATCTACCAGAGTAAATTGTATTTTATTATGTTATAATATTAAAAAGAATTGGAGGATATATAAATGAAAATTGCAATGTTAGAACCATTAAGTGTAAGTAATGATATAATTGAAAAGTTATCACAAGGCCTGAAAGATAAAGGCCATGAGTTTGTGGCTTATGATACAGTAACTAATGATGTAGAAGAGCTAAAAAGAAGAGCAGAAGGAGCAGAAGCGATTATTATTGCTAATAATCCACTGCCAGGTGAAGTTATTAAAGCATCTGATAATCTTAAGTTTATCTCTGTTGCATTTACAGGAATTGATCATGTGGATAAGGATGCTTGCATAGAAAAGGGGGTTAAGATTTCTAACGCCTCAGGTTATAGTAACCAATCTGTTGCAGAGCTCGTAATTGGTATGATTATCAGCAAATTAAGAAATATCGTAGAGTGTGATAAAGTAGTAAGAGAGGGCAAGACTAAAGATGGTTTAGTAGGCTTTGAGCTGGCAGGAAAAACTGTTGGTATCGTAGGTACCGGGGCAATTGGTTTACAAGTAGCTCGTCTATTAAATGCATTTGGATGTAATCTTTTAGGCTATGATGTAGCTAAGAGGCCAGAAGCAGAGGAACTTGGGATTAAGTATGTGGAACTAGATGAACTATTAAAAGAAAGTGATATAGTAACTCTTCATACACCTTTAATTGAGGCCACTCGTTCTTTAATCAATAAAGAAAATCTTAAACTTTTAAAACCATCAGCATTGTTAATTAACTGTGCAAGAGGACCGGTTATTGATATTGAAGCAACTGCTGAGGCACTAAAGGAGCGTAAGCTAGCGGGAGCAGCTATCGACGTATTTGAAATCGAGCCACCACTACCTACAGACCATGTATTATTTGGTGCAGATAATGCGCTATTAACACCGCATATTGCATTTGCAACAGCAGAATCCATGGTAAGAAGAGCAGAGATTACCTTCCAAAATATCTACTCTTGGCTTGAGGGCAAGCAGATTAATAAGATGCTGTAGGCCCAAGCCTTAACATAATAAAAGATACGATTGCTACCAGTGAATGGAATGTAATCGTATCTTTTTCTTAATCCTTATTAGTCAGCATTTCTTATGAATTCTGAGAAGTTTAGCTGCTTTAATAACTTTACAACTTCCTTCATATTCTTCATCTCAAACTTTTTAAGTATACTATTAACCTGACTTTTAATTGTAGATTGAGAAACAAACCTAGACTCAGATATGGCTTTGTAAGGCTGTCCTTCATATATACATTTTAAAATTTCATACTCACTATTAGTTAATCTCGATATAATATTCAAGGCGTAGATCAAGGTGCTTTCATTTTCTTTTAATCTTGTAAATTCTTCAATAATCTTATCTGCCACCCCGGGGCGTAATCTAAGTTCATTAGTATGTACAGTTCGTATGGAATTAAGAATTTGTGTAATTGAATTGGTCTTAACAATATAATCCATAACCCCAGCACAATATGCCTGAAAAAGATATTCATCTTCTTCATGAATTGTCAATATAATAATTTTAATATCTGGATCATTGTTTCTAATTACCTTTATAGCATCAATCCCAGCTGTCCTTGTCTCCATCTGAATATCCATAAGAATAACATCAGGTTTTAATTCACTAGCTTTTTTAATAGCTTCTATACCTGAGGATGCCAATCCAACGACTTCTATGTCTGGCTCCTTTGTAAGTATCATACTAAAATATTCTCTTATATCTGCCATATCATCTACTATTAATACTTTTATCTTATCCATACTTATCCTCCANTCATACAAGTAAATATTAGTCGATTATTTATTGCTTCGTGGTAACAAGATTTCTACTTTGGTGAATTCACCTTGACGGCTTTTAAACTTGATGTGCCCGTAATGGGAGGTTATTACTCTAAATACATAGGATAGTCCTATTCCCCAATTGTTTTGCTTGGATTTTGTTGAGAAGTATGGATTATAAATTTTCTTCAAATACTTCTTGGGGATACCGCAACCACTTGGTCTGATCTGCAATATTATTAATTAATTGAGAAATATCATTAATTTGCTTTACATTATCATTAAATTCATTAATCTTTCTTGAGAATTGGCCAAATGATTGGCTAATATCTTTTGAAGAGGTCATCAATGACTGGATATTTTTGTTGCTGTTTTCTGTCATAAGGCTGATACTGTTAGCATTTTTATCTATACCCTGTATGGAGTTAGCTATTTCATTAAGATCATTTGAGAACTCACTTAGAGTTTCCATTATAGAATTAAGGCTCTCTGCTTGACTGGCGGCTCCTTTTGCTACGTCTTGTATTGTAGCTGTGACATTCTCAGAAGCAGATGTAATCTCCTCAGAGATTGCTGATAAGTTTTCAGCTTGACCATCTATACTGGAAGAACTATTTTTAATTGCTTCAAGCATCCTTTTAAAGGAATTCTGCGTAGTTTCAATAGACCTAGCAAGTATTCCGATTTCATCTTTTTGACTTAAATATTTGTTAGGAACTTCTTTAGATAAGTCCCCATCTGCCATATAAGTGATGTTTTTAACAATGGCTGTAATACCTCTTGTAATATTGTTGGCAAGAACAGTAGCTACCGCAATTCCAATTACTAAGAATAGTATACTAACTACAATAGCTGTATTTCTTAATGAGGTTAATCCAGATAATATCTCATCTTTGTATCCTGTAACGGCAATGGACCAGCCAGTACCTTGGACAGGTGCGTAACCGGTATATCTTTCAACTCCATCATAATTGTATTGTGATACACCTACATTACCATTGGTCATATCTGTTAAGGTGTCCGCCAACCTTTGAAGTGAGTGATCCTCTAAAGCTTCTTCTATATAATTAACCTTGCTCTCTACTAATGATATTTCTGGATGACATATCATATCCCCTTTCTCATTTACCATGAAAGCAGTTCCTGTTTCACCAAATCTAATATTATTGATAAAGGAAAATAGCTCCTCTGCAGGACGTAAACCAATTAACACTCCGGTTACTTCTTCATTTGTATATATTGGAAGAGCATAGACGCTAACCAATCTACTAGGATCGATAAAATCATCTGGAACTGGTTCTGTTACTACATTCTCGCCTTGAAGAGCCCTTTGAAAATAGTCCTCATTAGTAATTCTTACCTGCATACCATTTGAGCTTTCAAGGAAGCCAGTGGTCTCGGCAATACCCAACATCAGATAATTACCTTTAATCATTTGCTCCTCTAGCATAATGATTCTATCAATGCTATATTCTGCTTCACCTATATTATTTGCTGTAATATTAAGGCTTTCGAATTTACCATCTATAAAATTCTGCAGTGCTATTGCTGCATTAGTAGCAAGAGTGGGTAGCATGTTATCTGAATTATCCTTTAAAGCCTTGGATGATGTGTTGTATGAGATTAATCCCATACCTATACATACAACGACAAATAAAATACTCAAAATTGCTACTAATTTTGAACGAATACTACGTAATGAAAACAACTTGAACTTCATACTTTTCCTCCTCTAGTCTCTTAGCTTTTGTGTAATGATAGTTAACCTTATAGGTCTGGTCTATATAGAAATTATATCATTTCCAATACATGGTTAACGAGGTCGAAATTTTATAAAACTATTTACTGAAATGTGAGTGATTACTGGAAAGAGAGTTGATGAATTGTACAACAGAAATTTCTCTTGACAAAATAGCTAATATGAAATATTATTAACGCTATTAGTTAATTTTTATATAATAAATTTCACTTTCCAAGAAGGTAATAGAGTGAAAAAGGAATGGAGGATTAAGATGGATTATACCCATTTAGCCTATGAAGTTATGGAAATCATGAAAGTGTTTAAAAAAAGAAATATGCATAAGCAGTTTCATGAATCTATGCATGGTGAAATCTATACGCTCTACTATGTTTACCAGCATGAAGGAAATGTGATACCTAGTGACATTAGCAATAAAACAGGAGTTAGCACAGCGCGGGTTGCAGCAACTCTTAACAGCTTGGAGAAAAAGGGGATGGTTATTCGAAAAATTGATCCCAGTGACCGAAGAAGGATATTGGTGGAGATGACACCCGCTGGGAAAAAAGAGATTGAGGAGCATATCAAGAAGATTACAGATTCTACAATAAATATGCTTAGTTACCTTGGAGAAGATGATGCAAAGGAATATGTGCGCATTATGAAGCGACTTGCTGATAGAAATCCCGAGGACTGTATTTAAAAAAGAGAGTTATTATAAGGAGGACCTTAATACATGATAAAGATTTTCAAACGACTGAAGGCAGCTGAATGGATACAAGCCATTATCAGTATTGTATTCATTGTAGCTCAGGTTTGGCTAGATTTAAAGCTTCCTGATTATATGTCAGAGATTACAACACTTACACAAACTCCTGGAAGTAAAATATCAGATATATGGTTAGCCGGAGGCAAAATGCTTCTCTGTGCTTTGGGCAGTGTTATAGCGGCAGTTATTGTTGGTTTATTTGCAGCCAGAATTGCTGCATCATTTTCACAGAGACTACGTAGCCTTTTATTTAATAAGGTTTCTTCATTTTCAATGGAAGAAATTAATAGATTTTCAACAGCAAGCTTAATTACTCGTTCCACCAATGATATCACCCAGGTGCAGATGCTGATTACCTTAGGTTTGCAAATGCTGATTAAGGCACCAATTATGGCGGTGTGGGCAGTTCTTAAGATTACAGGTAAAGGCCTAGAATGGTCGATTGCAACGGGTATAGCAGTAACTATTCTTTTGGTTATGGTTTCTTTACTTATGATATTTGTTATACCTAAGTTTAAAATGATGCAAACTCTTACAGATAATCTCAACCGTGTTACTAGAGAGAATCTTACAGGAGTACGAGTTGTTCGTGCATATAATGCAGAAAAGTATCAGGAGAAAATATTTGAAGCCGCTAATGAGGAACTAACCTCAACCCAGTTATTTACTAATCGTAGCATGGCGATAATGATGCCTATGATGTCGCTAGTAATGAGTGGAATATCTCTAGCAATCTATTGGATTGGTGCATATCTGATTAATGGAGCCGAGGCAATGGAGCGGATGGAGATATTCTCCAACATGGTTGTGTTCTCATCCTATTCAGTTCAGGTAATAATGTCCTTCATGATGCTGGTAATCATTTTTATGATTCTGCCCAGAGCCTCAGTGTCGGCAAAACGTATTAATGAGGTATTGGAGACGGAATCAAAGATTGTGGATGGTCATATTACCGAAGGAGTGAAGGGTAAGAAGGGTGAGGTTGTATTTGAAGGTGTCAGCTTTAAATATCCAGAGGCTTCCGAATACGTACTTCAGGATATTAGCTTTACTGCAAGAGCAGGTGAGACTGTTGCTTTTATCGGTTCAACCGGTAGCGGTAAAAGTACACTGGTTAATCTTATTCCAAGATTCTATGATGCAACCGAAGGCAATATTCTGGTTGATGGTGTAAATATAAAGGACTATGTACAAGAGGCTCTCTACAATAAAATCGGATACGTTCCTCAAAAGGCTGTTATGTTCAGGGGAACTGTAAGCAGCAATGTTTCTTACGGTGACAATGGTAAAGAGAAGGCGGATTTGGATGATATTAAAGAAGCTGTAAGAATAGCCCAGGGAACTCAATTCGTTGAGGATATGGACGGTCAATATGAGGCTGATATCGCTCAAGGGGGTACCAATGTATCCGGTGGTCAGAAGCAACGTCTGGCCATAGCCCGTGCAGTATGTCGTAAGCCGGATATATATATATTTGATGATAGTTTTTCTGCCCTGGATTACAAGACCGATCGTATTCTTCGCTCAGTCCTGAAGAAAGAGACCGGAGGAGTAACCAGTTTGATTGTGGCCCAGCGTATCGGTACTATAATGGATGCTGATCAGATTATTGTATTAGATGAAGGAAGAATAGTAGGGAAGGGTACTCATAAAGAGCTATTAAAGACCTGCGATGTTTATCGAGAGATAGCTATGTCACAGCTTAGCGAGGAGGAGTTGGTATCATGAGTAAACATAATGTGAAGAAAAATACAACAAGAGGCTCTTCTGGAGGAGGTCATATGGGGCCAGGCGTAGTTGAGAAGCCAAAGAACTTCAAATCAACTATGGTCAAGCTACTAAGGTATTGTAGAAGCTATATAGTGCCTATTATTATTGCCCTATCTTCTGCGGCAGCAGGAACGGTTTTCCAAATAATTGGCCCTGAGAAGTTAAAAAAGTTAACGAATGTAATTGTTGAGGGGCTTCCGGCACTGATAAATGGAATGCCTGTAGTTGAAGATATTGATATGAATGCTGTTACGAGTATAGCATGGTTATTAGTATTTTTATATTCAGCTTCCTTTGTATTAAATTATATTCAAAGTATAATAATGGCTACCGTAACCCAGCATATATCAAAGAAGATGAGAACGGATATTTCACAGAAGGTGAATCGTCTTCCGCTGAAATATTTTGACACTACCAGCTACGGTGATATATTGAGCCGTGTTACCAATGATGTAGATACAATCGGGCAGACCATGAATCAGAGCATAGTAACTTTGATTTCTGCAATAACTATGCTAGGTGGCTCACTATTTATGATGTTTTACAACAATTGGATTATGGCCCTAACAGCCGTAGGCTCCAGCGTAATTGGATTATTTCTGATGATGTTAATTATGGGTAAATCTCAGAAATATTTTAAGGCACAGCAGGAGGATCTAGGCAATATCAATGGGCATATTGAGGAAATATATTCCGGTCACAATGTAGTTAAGGTTTATAACGGAGAAAAAGAAGCTAGTAAGGTCTTTGAGGATATCAATGGTAGATTATATAAGAGTGCATGGAAATCCCAATTCTTATCCGGGCTGATGATGCCACTCATGGGCTTTATAGGTAACTTCGGATATGTAACTGTATGTGTTGTCGGTGCGACACTAGCTATGAATGGCAAGATTTCCTTCGGTGTAATTGTCGCCTTCATGATATATGTAAGATTTTTTACCCAGCCTCTATCTCAGATTGCGCAGGCTATGAATAATCTACAAAGAACCGCCGCAGCCAGCGAGCGTGTATTTGAGTTCCTAAATGAAAAAGAGCTGGAAGATGAAGCAAATAAAGTAAAAGCGCTGGAAAATGCCAAGGGCGAGATTGAATTCAAGAATGTAAGATTTGGCTATTCTCCTGATAATCCGATAATTCATAATTTTAAGACCAAGATAAAAGCCGGACAGAAGGTTGCAATAGTTGGCCCTACCGGTGCTGGTAAGACTACCATGGTAAATCTTCTTATGAGATTTTATGAGTTGGATGGTGGAGAAATCAGCATTGACGGTGTTCCAATCCACAAGATACCGAGAGAGAATGTACATGAACAGTTTGCTATGGTTTTACAGGACACCTGGCTCTTTGAAGGAACAATTAAGGAGAATATTATTTACAGTAAAGAAGGAGTGTCTGACGAAGAGGTAAAGAAAGTTTGTAAAACAGTTGGGCTCCATCATTTTATCAAGACTTTGCCTGAGGGATATGATACAGTTCTGAATGATAAGGCAAGTTTATCAGAAGGACAAAAGCAGCTGATAACAATTGCAAGAGCAATGATTAAGAATGCTCCCTTGTTGATTCTGGATGAAGCGACAAGCGCAGTTGATACTCGTACAGAACGAATTGTACAGGATGCTATGGATAAATTAACCCTAGGAAAAACATCATTTGTCATAGCCCATCGTTTATCAACAATTAAAAATGCAGACCTTATTATAGTAATGAGAGATGGTGACATAGTTGAAAGTGGAAACCATAATGAATTACTGGCCCGTGGCGAATTTTATGCAGAGCTTTATAATAGTCAATTTGAAGTAGCATGACCTACTACCGCATCGATAGATGCGGTAGTTTTTTTGCTGTACCGGGTACGGTACCCGGTACAGCTTCGATTTGTACCCGGTACGGTACCGGGTACAAATTGTAGTGTATTTTCATGAGATAATATGTTACAATTATTAAGGAATAGATACGACGACTAAAGGATAAAGGCGGGGTGTGGCTTTGGCTGAAGAAACGAGTAGAGTTGATGTAGTCCAAAAAAGAAAAAGAATCAATATAATTAAGACTGCGATTATTGTAACGCTAATCATTTTATTTCTTTTACCTACTATATTATGTATAGTGCTTGGTCTAAGACTGAGCAAGCTCCAGAGGCAGGTTGATAGTTTTTTTTCTACATATTCAAGTATTTATAAGGAAGATAGTAAGCAGAAGAACACAAGTGGTAAATATGCTTATGCTTCAACGAACGAGAGCCGGGATAAAGATTTAGGAGATGAAGCTGATAGCACAGCTGATACTAATAATATAGAAGAAACTGATAATACTGATGATGCAGACATTTTAGATGAGCCTGAAATTCTTGATGATTCTGACTTGGCTGATGATAATCCTATAACTGAGAGTCCTAATCAGGATAGTAGACATGAGTCAGAGGAGACTACAGATTCTGTAACTGATGGGGAACCAGATGGTATTTATTATGGTAAGAAGGTATATCTGACATTTGACGATGGTCCCACCTATAATACAGAATTAATACTTGACATTCTTGATGAGTACAATGTCAAGGCTACTTTCTTTGTCATAGGGAATACTGATGAGAAGGCTAAGGAGCTTTATAATAGAATTGTTAATGAGGGACATGTTCTGGGAATGCATTCCTATTCCCATAGGTATCAGGAAATATATAATTCTATAGAAGATTTTGATAAAGACTTTACAAAACTATGGAAATTGTTATATGATACTACTGGATACACACCTACTCTATATCGTTTCCCTGGCGGTAGCCTAAGCTTTAAGAAGAAGAGTAAAATTAAAGATTTCGTCTATTATTTGGAAGATAAGGGAATGACCTACTATGATTGGAACGTAGTTAATGGTGACGCTGAAGGGAAGAATTATACTGAAGAGCAAATGATTGATTATGTACTTAGTGGTGTTGCACGAAAGAAGACTTCCATAGTACTTATGCATGATGGTCATGGTAAAGACAAGACTGTAGCCACCTTACCAAGCATATTGGATGCTCTTATATCCGGAGGAGCCGAGGTGCTTCCAATGGATGAGACAGTCCCACTAATTCAGCAGATAAAAGCTACGAGCGTTAAATAATACATAGGGAGGTACCAGACTAATGGGTTTTATCAAGGATTTAAAGAATGACTTTTCACAAGCAGTAAATGAGCTGTTACCGGATGACGATGTGTATACTTCAGATGATTTGGATCATATGGTAAATACCCTGGATTCGGAAGNTACTACTGATAATGAAGAAGCAGAAAACCAAATGAAGGAATGGCTTGATNGGTTTACTCAAGAGGATAGGACAGAGGATATCTCATTAGAGGAAAATAATGAGGATACCAAGGATGAAATTGTTACAGAGGAAGATATTCAATTAGAAGACAGCCAACGGGATGAGGACATATATGAAGATAATTATAATGAAATATTAGATGAAGGTATGGAGGGGGAAATCGAGGATATGGCTAAAAAGGTGGATGAGAATTTAGAGGTAAATGTAGATCTAAATGTTGATGGGTTTGATGAAAATGTTGATTTGGAATTATTGGAAGAGCTAGAAGAATTGGAAGCAAGAGATGAACTAAGTAGCGAAGAAGATAATAATGAGAGTATCGAGGAAGAAAATAAGACCTCTGATAATAAGTTACGGGCTGCATCTGTTGCTAAGGATGATGAAGTAACAGTTATCAGCAAGGGAACAACCATCAACGGAAGCATTTCTTCAGATGGTTCTCTAGATATTATGGGTAATATCACCGGTGATGTAGAGTGTCTAGGAAAGCTTTCAATTACTGGTAAGATTATAGGTAATTCAACTGCCGCTGAAGTTTATATTAATACTGAACGCCTTGAGGGTTCTGTCAACAGCGAAGGTAGTGTTAAGGTAGGACTTGGTACTGTTGTGGTTGGGGATATAATTGGCACTTCAGGTGTTATCGCCGGTGCTGTTAAGGGCGAGATTGATATCAATGGACCTATCGTTATTGATTCAACCGCTATAATAAAAGGAAATATTAAGGCTAAGTCTGTACAGATTAATAATGGAGCAGTGATAGAAGGTTTCTGTTCANTAAGCTACTCAGATGTTGACCTTGATAATGTATTTGAATAAATGGTATTTATGTCTATCAGTGCTTGATAAATCCGTTTCATTGTGATAGATTATTAACGGTTAGATACTCCTATCAAGCGTATGGCGTTCTTGATGCGAGGAAAAATATGGAGGCATAATACTATGAATGAGTATAATCGGATTTTATTAAAGCTATCTGGTGAAGCATTAGCAGGAGAACAAAAAACAGGCTTTGATGAGGCTACTTGTATTAATGTGGCAAAGCAGGTAAAGGCACTTGTTGAAGAAGGTAGGCAGGTAGCTATTGTAATAGGCGGGGGCAATTTTTGGAGAGGTAGAAGCAGTGAAACAATTGACAGAACCAAGGCAGATCAGATCGGTATGCTAGCTACTGTCATGAACTGCATTTATGTATCAGAAATATTTCGATATGTAGGAATGGAAACCAAGATTTATACCCCATTTTCCTGTGGTAGTATGACGCAATTATTTTCTAAGGATGATGCTCTTGCACATATGAAGAGCGGTGGAGTGGCCTTTTTAGCAGGTGGTACGGGACATCCCTACTTTTCCACTGATACAGCCACTGTCCTTAGGGCGGTAGAACTGGATTGCGATATTATTCTGATGGCAAGAGCAGTAGACGGGGTCTATGATTCTGATCCCAAGCTAAATCCAAATGCAAAAAAATATGACACAATATCTATACACGAGCTACTGGATAAGAAGCTTGGAGTAGTTGATTTAACAGCTACTTGTCTATGCGTAGATAATAAGATGCCTATGCTGCTATTTGGTTTATCTGAGGAAAATAGTATTTTCAATGCAGCTTCCGGCAAGTCTAAAGGAACTATTATAACTGTATAATACATTAGATTACCTAGGTNTAATTATAGGAGGGATGAAGTAATGGATGAAAGATTGAAACAATATAATGACAAAATGAAAAAGACTATTGATAATCTGAAAGAGGACTACGCAACAATACGTGCTGGAAGGGCCAACCCTCATCTTTTAGATAAGCTAAGGGTAGATTATTATGGGCAGCCATCCTCTTTACAGGCTGTAGCTAATATCTCTGTTCCCGAAGCTAGGATAATTCAGATTCAGCCTTGGGAGAGTAAGATGATCAAAGAGATTGAGAAGGTAATTATGGCTTCTGATCTGGGTCTAACTCCCAGTAATGATGGCAAGGTAATTCGTTTGATATTCCCTGAGCTGACTGAAGAAAGAAGAAAGGATCTTGTTAAGGATATCAAAAAGAAGGCTGAGAATGCCAAGGTTGCTATTAGAAATATCCGTAGGGATGCCAATGATTCCTTTAAAAAGTTGGAGAAAGCCAGTGAGATTTCTGAGGATGAATTAAAGCTTCTTGAAAATAAGTGCCAGGAGCTAACCGATTCCTTTATTTCTGATATAGATAAAATATTAGATGATAAGTCAAAAGAAATACTCACAGTATAGATTAGTTAATATAATGTATAAAGCATGATGAAGATTGGGGTGTCCACAAGAGTATTATAATATTGCCCTTTTGGGACACCCTTTTTATTTTAAGAGGAAGGCTAGCAAGCAGTGCTCTAATAAGCTGGGCCTACTCGAATAAATGAGGGTAATTATGGTTGAGAACAAGTTAAATAACATACCGACCCATGTGGCCATAATCCTAGACGGTAATGGAAGATGGGCTAAAAAAAGACTGATGCCAAGAAACTATGGACATTCACAGGGCAGTAAGGTGGTAGAAAAAATCTGTGAGGATGCTTATAATATTGGTATCAAATATTTAACCGTCTATGCCTTTTCCACTGAGAATTGGAAGAGGCCTAAGGATGAAGTGGATGCTTTGATGAAGCTACTCAACAACTATCTTGACACAAGTATTAAGACCAGTAAAAAGAACAATATGCGGGTCAGGATAATTGGAGATAAATCCGGTCTTTCAGATGGGATACAGACTAAGATCAAAGCACTTGAAGAGGCTTCCAAGGAGAATACAGGCTTGAATTTTCAAGTTGCTATTAATTATGGAAGCAGGGATGAGATAATTCGTGCTGTAAAGGCTTTATCCCAGGATTTAAAAGAGGATAGGCTAGCAGTTGAGGATATAGATGAAGGGGTATTTTCCAGATATCTTGATACTGGAGATATTCCAGACCCAGATTTAATGATACGTACCAGTGGCGAGCAAAGGCTATCAAATTTTTTATTGTGGCAACAGGCGTATACTGAATTTTATTTTACCGATGTTTTGTGGCCAGATTTTACTAAAGATGAATTGATTAAGGCTGTCGAATATTATTCTGAAAGAAAACGTAATTTCGGCGCTATTTCATAACAAGTCCATATGGAGGTAGATTATGTTTAAGACAAGATTAATCAGTGGTATTATGCTGTTGGCCATAGCTATAACGGTTATAACACTGGGAGAGAATGTGCTATTTGGGGCAGTTCTTGTCATCTCATTAGTAGGTATGACAGAGTTGTATAAGATTGTGAAGGTAGAAAGGTCCCTACTAGGTATAATTGGCTATCTAGTTGCTATAGGCTATAATATCCTAATATATTTTAGTCTGGATGATTACCTGCAACTACTATTTATAGGGTTTTTGTTGATACTAATGGTTGTCTATGTAATAGCATATCCTTTATACCGTATTGAACAGGTAATGACTGTATTTTTCGGACTTTTCTATGTAGCTATAATGCTATCATATATATATAGGGTGGCGGCTCTGGAGGATGGAGCTATCCTTGTATGGTTGATATTTATTGGTGCTTGGGGTTCNGACACCTGTGCATATGCAGTGGGTATCTTGCTTGGAAAGCATAAGATGGCACCNAGGCTAAGCCCTAAAAAATCAGTAGAGGGCTGTGTAGGGGGAGTTATTGGAGCAGCCTTGATAGGCTATATATATGCTCTAATCTTAGGAGATAAGATTGTTGGGCTTACTAACCCACGTGTCTTATTTGCCATAATAGGTGCTTCCTCCAGTGTGATTTCTCAAATTGGGGACTTAGCGGCATCAGCTATAAAAAGAAACTATAACATTAAGGATTATGGAAAATTGATACCTGGCCATGGAGGAATTCTGGATAGGTTTGATAGTATAATATTTACCGCACCGATAGTGTATTATTTGGCTGTATTTTTCTAATCGGAGTAGGTCTATAAAATATTTTTATAAAAACACAAAATTAACATATAAGCATGATAGGATAAACATGTAGGACGTGAACAGTTACTACTGTTATTTGATGGATTTATATATAAGAAAAAGTAGTGTTGTAAGTTAGATAGAAAGATGACTGTTATATGGAGGACATAATGAAGAAGATTGCGATATTGGGTTCTACTGGCTCTATAGGAGTACAAACCCTTGAGATTGCAAGGGAGTACAAGGATGATATAGAGATAACAGCCCTGGTGGCTCATTCCAATATTGAGCTTTTGGAGCAACAGATAAGGGAGTTTAGGCCAAGCCTTGTCAGTGTCTATGATGAGGATAAGGCAAAGCTTCTTAGGGATAAGGTGAGAGACCTTCCTGTTCGGGTTGAGACTGGTATGGAGGGGACCATAGCTTGTGCCACAGAAGCTTCTACTGATACAGTGGTGACCGCCATGGTGGGAATGATTGGGATATTGCCTACCATAGAAGCTATAAAGGCTGGTAAGAACATAGCCCTTGCCAACAAGGAGACCTTAGTTACGGCAGGGCATATTATAATGCCCTTATGTAAAGAAAAAAATATAGAGCTATTGCCTGTGGATAGTGAGCATTCAGCAATATTTCAATCTCTTCAGGGTGAGAATCGCAAAAGCTTACAGAGGATATTATTAACAGCATCCGGTGGGCCCTTCCGTGGATTTACAAAATCATCTCTGGAAGCTGTAAAAGCTGAGGATGCTCTAAAGCATCCCAATTGGGCCATGGGAAAGAAGATAACCATAGACTCGGCAACTATGATTAATAAGGCCCTAGAGGTTATGGAAGCTGCCTGGTTATTTGACCTAGAGCTAGATCAAATAGAGGTTCTTGTTCATCCGCAGAGTATAATTCATTCTATGGTGGAATATGTGGATGGCAGTGTAATAGCCCAGCTGGGACTTCCAGATATGAGGCTACCTATTCAATATGCACTTTTTTATCCGGATAGGATGAATATGAAGCTTGGAGAAAGGGTAGATTTTGCTAGGATAAAGCAGCTAACATTTGAAGAGCCTGATATGGATACCTTCTATGGATTAAAGCTTGGCTTAAAGGCCGGAGGGCTTGGTGGGAGTATGCCTACAGTATTTAATGCTGCAAATGAATGGACTGTAGCAAGATTTATTGAAGGAAGGATAGGATTTATGGATATTCCTAGGTTAATAGAGAAGGCTATGGATAATCACCAAATTATCCCGAATCCTTCATTAGATGAAATTCTTAATATTGAACAAAAGACATATGATTTTATTGAAGGAATTATAGAATCCGCTAACTAAATGTCAAGTTCTTAGGACATTTAGTTCATTGTAATTGTTTTACGGATATCATGAAAGGAAAATGCTTATGAATATATTTATTGCTATATTACTATTGGGTTTCATCGTATTTATACATGAATTAGGACATTTTCTTCTAGCTAAGAAGAATGGTATAACAGTCACAGAATTCTCCTTGGGAATGGGCCCGAGGCTGGCCAGCTTCGTAAAAAATGATACAAGATATTCACTAAAGCTCCTACCCATAGGAGGGTCTTGTATGATGCTTGGTGAGGATGAGGATTTAGATGATGAAGGTGCATTTCATAAGAAGGGAGTATGGGCAAGATTCTCTGTAATTTTTGCCGGTGCTTTCTTTAATTTTATTCTGGCCTTTGTATTGGCAGTGGTCGTTATCGGAGCAGTGGGAGTGGATTATCCAAATGTTACAGAACTAAGTGAGGAATCTGCTCTATATGAAGCAGGAATCAGAGAAGGCGACAGGATAAGTAAAATTAATGGCAGAAGAGTACATTTTGCTAGGGATCTTCGTCTGAATTTTTTCTTTAATCCAATAACTGATGATACCCCTATAGATATTAGCTATGTAAGAGACAATAAAAGCTATAAGACCACAGTATATCCAAAGCCAAGAGCCTACTATAAACTTGGTATACAGTATATAGATAATACAGAAGAGGGAATGTTGACTGCTCTTGAGAAGGGCTTTCCAGTCTATGAGGCGGGAATATTGCCAGGAGACATAATCACTAATATTAATGGAACGCCCATCGCAACAGGTCATGATTTGGCAACATATTTTGATGAAAATCCATTAACAGCTGAAGAACTTCAAATAACCTACCTAAGTAATGGAGTGGAAAAAAAGACTAGTATTACACCACGATTAGTTGAAAATGATTACTCTCTAGGATATTTCTATAATGAGTACAGAGAGAAGGTTACTCCGGTAGAGACTTTAAAAAATAGCTTCTATGAGGTGAAATACAATATCAACTATGCTATACAAAGTTTAAAACATCTTATCTCCGGTAAGGTTGGCCTAGAAGAAATAAGTGGCCCTGTAGGCATAGTATCTATAGTAGATGGAATTATGGAGGAGTCAGAGAGTGAGGGTGCAGGCTTTGTATTTCTTAACCTAGCCAACTTTGCACTACTACTTAGTGCCAACCTAGGAGTAATGAACCTCCTTCCCTTCCCGGCCCTAGACGGTGGTAGATTAGTATTTATTATAATAGAGGCCGTACGCAGAAAACCAGTACCAAAAGACAAGGAAGCAATGGTTCATCTAGTTGGTCTTGCACTCCTTATGATACTGATGGTTGTGGTTCTATATAACGACATACGTAAACTGTTTTAATTGTTCTGTACCGGGTACAGAATCGGGTTGTACCCGGTACCGTACCCGGTACAGAAATGAAAGGCGTGTATATATGTATAGAGATAATACAAAGAAAATAAGGATAGGGAATAGGGTGATCGGAGGAGGTAGTCCGATACTTATTCAGTCCATGACTAATACAAAGACTGATGATGTAGCAGGGACCGTTGCTCAGATTAATAGGCTGGCTAAGGCTGGCTGTGATATTATTCGTTGTGCGGTTCCCAATATGGAAGCAGCAGAGGCTCTCAAAGAGATTAAGAAGCAGATTGACCTGCCCTTGGTTGCTGATATACATTTTGATTATAGGCTTGCTATAGCTGCCATGGAGAATGGAGCAGATAAAATCCGTATTAATCCTGGTAATATTGGTAATGATGAGAGACTAAGAGCAGTTGTAGATGTTGCTAAGGAGAGGAATATTCCGATTCGAGTGGGTGTTAATAGCGGATCATTGGAGAAGGATATTATAGCAAGGTATGGCCGTGTAAATGCCCAGGGACTTGTGGAGAGTGCTCTTAATAATGTGAAAAGAATTGAGGATATGGGTTATGACAATCTAGTTATCAGTATTAAATCATCTGATGTTATGATGTGTATTAAGGCCCATGAGCTCATTGCCAAGGAATCACCCTATCCCCTACATGTGGGTATAACTGAGGCAGGAACAGTGAATGCTGGAAATATCAAATCTTCAGTTGGTCTTGGAATTATTCTATATCAGGGTATCGGTGATACCATAAGGGTATCCTTGACCGGTGATCCTGTGGAGGAGATAAAATCTGCCAAGCTTATTTTGAAGACCTTAGGATATCGGACAGGTGGAATTGATGTGGTATCCTGTCCTACCTGTGGAAGGACACAGATTAATCTTATCAAGCTAGCCGCAGAGGTTGAGGAAATGACTGAGGAATTTGACCTTGATATAAAGGTTGCGGTTATGGGATGTGTTGTAAATGGTCCCGGAGAAGCCAGAGAGGCTGATATAGGTATAGCTGGTGGCAATGGTGTAGGGATGTTGATTAAGAAGGGTGAGGTTGTTCGCAGAGTTCCAGAAGATGAGCTTTTGGAGACTTTGAGGCAGGAGCTAATTAATTGGGAGTAATTTGAGAATAGATAACAGTTGAAGATAGGGGTAAGGCAATATGTTATTCTTTGAAGCTTTTGATCAGTTGACATGTGATAATGAATTAAGAAACCTTTACAAGGACATCGATGTTGTAAGGGTTGTTGCTTCTAGGCAAAAAAAGACACTTACTATACACGTGAAAAGTAAGGTTTTGATTCAAAGGGATAAAATAAAAAGAATGGAAGAACTGCTTAATAAGCAGCTCTTTTCACATACAGGTAACAAGGCTTCTATAGCTCCATATTTTGAGCTGGCTGACACATACGAGCTTGAGAATCTACTTCTAGTCTACAGTGACACTATACTGGAGGAACTAAGAGAAAGAAGTATTGTTACATATCATCTGCTGACACAGGCAGAAACCAAGGTTGAGGGAAATACCATAACTATCAAAACCAAGGATAATTGTGTGACCAAGGGTAAGTTTGAAAAGCTAAAGGATTACCTAATTAATTTATTTGCAGATAGATTTGGCTACGATATTACTGTTAATTTTGAGTATATTAAGCCTAAGGAGACTAGAAAGCAAAGACTTCCTGCGTTTTTAAGGCCAGAAGACGATTATGATGATGAGGAGGAATATGAGGCCCCTGAATATGAGTTTTACAGTGAAGCTGGCTATGGGGCCAGTAATCTATCATATCAAGAAGACGGCTACAATGGAGAGTATCCAACCGATTTTGTAGCCGGTG
>JGI24710J26742_10000883_pt1 | contig 28065 bp, 24 predicted proteins | sample BioPla2DNA2_FD_26742 | JGI IMG/M metagenome (IMG submission 26742)
TTTGCTTTTATGCCATCTAAGTATATTATCAGAATTTGTTTTTAAAATATCATGTTTCGTTTGTTTATGAGCTGCTTAGAAGAATTATCAGTTTCAGCGATTGAGTTCTAAAGAATTTCCCGCCACTCGCCACTCATCACTAGTTTCAGGCTACTCCCTACGCCCTAAGCCCTATTCCCTTGCATTTTCGCCACCCGCCACTGTGTGTTAGTGCTATGTGTACACAATGTGACAAGATTGCCACAGGGGTTGGGATCTAAAAGCTACACTTTTATTCTTCTGATTTTTTAAGAACAAAGTGACAAATAGACTCTCCGAAGTGTCTTAGTCGCTTTAATAGAGAGTTTGAAGTTCTTTTTATCTTTGAAAATAAATTTCTTGAAAATTGGCACGGGATTTGCGATAATGTATGTGTAAGGTTTAAAACCTGAAAATATCCTAGGAGGAGAATTACAATGATTAACAGATTTTTCCGTGAAGAAGAAGGACAGGGTCTCGTAGAATACGCTTTGATTCTTGGTCTTATAGCTATCGTTGCTATTGCTACTCTCTCACTCGCTGGCGACCAGATTAAGAATATGTTCAGCAAAATCGGTGATGTTCTTGGCAAGACCAACACCAAAGTTGACGCGAATGCTGCAAACGCAACAATTAATCCCTGATGTAATTTTGTGTGAGATTCTCCGAAGCTTTATAAGCTTTGAGATTTCTTAAAAAAGGGTAAAGGGGCGATTCTTTGCTTGAGTCGCCCTTTTTATATGCCTAAAGGTGCATAAATATGAGAAAATCTTTTTATAACAGACGCTCTGGACAAGGTCTTGTCGAGTATGCTTTGCTGTTGGGCTTAATTGCTATAACTGCTATAGGCGCACTGACTTATATGGGTGAAGAAATAGGCCGTACAGTTGAGGTTGCTTCCAAAGGGATACATAAAAGCGGACAGACAATAGGTAAAGCTGCTAATGAAGCGATAGGCAAGCTTTAAAAGAAACTCCAGAACCCTGAAACTTCCAAGCGGCGTTCGCGGTAGTTTTGTCTTAATTTTTCGCCAAAATATCCAGCCGCTTCAAAGTCTTTGTTTTTATATTTTGCAGAAACACCAGCTCCGATACCGTTTGACTTAACTTTTTTAACCGAGTCGTCAAGTCTGTAGGAGCTTTGCATATATTGCAAGTCACACCCTAGAGAGAGTTTCTTGGTATGTTTTCTTTCTAGCGAGACTCTCAACTCTCCCCCCTGATATTCTTTTGGCATCCAATAATTCAAGTAGATGCCATTGGCATCTTTTTGTTTTGTTGCTGTTTCGTAAAAGACTCTTGCGGATGCAGTGAGAATATTTTTTTCATCTTCAAATAAAGGTTTTACAAATTCAGTGTCAAAACCATAGAATTTATTGCCATCAGAAACTTTGCTTGCACTGATTCCTTGAATAATATTGGCTTTTCCCTTCAGTTTTCCGAGCAGAGCTAATTTTCCGAAGTTTTTGTAATATCTGTTTCTTATTGTAAAAATATTATCTCTAAAGGCTTCTTTTGAGGCTATAGCAGTAGCAGTAAAGTTGCCGCTTTCTGCAGCTGCGGTTAGACTGTAGCCGTTGAGACTGGAGCCTTGTGAGTAAAGAAGAGTGTTTGCATTCATAGATACTGAAAGACTATTAGATGGCTTAAAATAAAGCGTCAATCCTGCTTTTTTGTTTACTTCTTTTGAATTATATTCTTCGTAAGTGAGGTAGTTTAAGGCCAGAGAGGTTGAAAGCCTGTGGTCGCTTGCCCAGTAAACTTCTATAAAACCGTCGCTTTCGGTTATGTTTTTGTCATTTTCGTAAATATTCAGGCCGCTAAAGATTGAAGTGTTTTCTTTTTCCTTTAAAGCTTCAGCCATAATTTTTTCTTCATCGCTGACAAAAGCTTCCGGAAAAGTCTGGTTCATAAGACTTTTGGCTTTTTCAAAATCCCCCATTACATAGTAAAGCATTCCAAGGCCTTGCATAGCTTGAAGGCTGTTTGGTTCTAACTTCAATGCCATTTTATAAAAACGCTCGGATTCTTCAAATTCTCCCTGCATTCTTCTGAGATTTCCCAGCTCTATATAGGCTTCTGCTTCGCTTGGTTTCTTGGTAAGTTTTTCAGCAGACAGATATTCATCTATGGCGTAAAGATTTTTAAGCCTTCTTTCCAATGGATTGACATATTCCATCTCTTCTTGTGCGCTTGCTGTCAGGTTAGATAAGCCCAAGAAGAGGCAAAGTAAAAAGAATAGTTTTAAGGTTAAAAAGGCTCTTTTCATAGATAAATTAATCGGAAAGAAAAGCCCTAAAATTGAGGGTAAACTCAATTTTAGGGCTTTTGTTCTTTTAANGAGCTATAGCTCGGTTTTTATTTTTTTATTAATCTNCTGTTGAAAAACTTTCGGATTATTTCATGCCTTGGGCTTTAGGCTGTTCGGCTGTGAAAGTTTNAATAACCTTCTCGGATATTTTGAGAGTAAGCATTACTGCGTCAGGAGCTACTTTTTTGAGAGCTATGCTGTCGTTTACGGAAATAACAGCTTCACGGACAGCTTTTTGCTCGGCTGTTTCATTGGGAGATGGCGTGGTTGCGTCTGACAAGAAGCCTTTGATCATAGTCAGATAGCCATTCAAAGCTGTCTGTACTTCAGGAAGAGCTTGGGGGGTCATAGTATGAGCTGCCAGTTCAAGGTTCAGATCTTTGTCGTGGATGATATTCAGTAGGAAGCTTTTAACGTTAGACAGAGCTTCCATGCTGGGATCTTCAGAGTCTGTAAGGGTTTTTCTGAATTGAGCGTTGAGCATAACGGCTGCAGAGACAACCGCTTTGGGGTTGAAGTTTTGCAAAGAACCGTAAACTGCGTCAGCTTGAGTTACTGTTCTGGCTTTTTTAGTGTAAACAGCTCTTACTTTATCAACTTCGGCTTTGGTTCCAGCTACAATAACTTCTTTGTCGAAGAAGCCGAACATTTGTTCTTTGCCAGGTTCTGCCTGACCAGAAGGAATTATATCATATATGCCGTCTTTAGCTTTAACCAGTTGGATATCAGGCAATTTTGCTTGGGAGTTGGCTGCTGCGTTTTTCTTAACTTCTTTATCCATTTCTTCTTTGAATTTATCGGGGAAGAATTTGCCTTTGATAATAGCTGCGCCTGCCGGTTTTTCAGGGTTGAAGTTTTCGGAAAGAAAAAGAGCTACAGAATCCAAACTTTCAAAGGGGTCTATACCTGTTGATTCCAAGAATTTTTTATAATCGGAATTGTAGGCTTCGGAATTGAAAGATTTTTGAACACTAGCTTTGATTTCCGGGTTGCTTAGAAGTTGTTTTAAATTGATATTAATAATGATTTCAGGGTTAGCTGGAAGAAAATCTGTGGCTTTTTGAGCCATAAGAGGGGTTACTGCGAAAACTGCAAGCAACATAAGAATCAGGAATCTTTTCATAGTTGGATACTCCATGTGACGATTTTTTTTAGCACGTAATTATAATAGCTACTTGCAGGATATGTTGTCAAGAATTGAAAAAGCTATTTTCTTATGATAGAATCCAGAGCCTACAACATTCTTATATATAGGAAAAGATTAATGAATATACAAGAACTCGAAGTCATTTGCACAGCCATGAAAAAACATGGATACAGCTCTTTTGAGCTTACTAATAGAGATAAAACCAGTTTGAAAATAAAACTGGATACGACCATAAAAGAAGTGGGCGCTTGTGAGGATTTTTTAGCTCCTGAAGAATTTGAACAGGATGAAAGTGAGGTAACTCAGGTAGAGATTAGGTGCGAAAAGGTGGGCACCTTCACTTTTGCGAATCCTCTAAAGGTTGGCGATTCTATACGCAAGGGCGAGACTTTGGGTTACGTTAAGGGCATAGGTTTCAAGGATAAGATAAATTGTTCCTTGGATGGCACTATAAGCAAGTTAGCCGTCAAAGATGGTACGGTTGTCGATTATGGAAAACTCTTAATGGTTGTCGACCTCCCGCACTAAAAGCTAGGGACTAGGGGGTAGGGAGTAGAAAGGATAAAAACCTTAAACTAAATAATGCCGCTAATTGCTTTGCCTTGCTGATAAGCAGTTGAAGCTTAGAGATTTCAAAATACAGAATAAAAATCAAGAGACCTCATCATATTAACAAATAATTGTTGCAAACTTACTAGACAAAGGAAATTTTTAATGTTCTCTAAAATACTAGTCGCAAATAGAGGCGAAATAGCTGTAAGAATAATAAGAACCTGCAAGAGAATGGGTATAAAAACAGTCGCTGTATATTCAGAGGCAGACAAAAATGCTCTTCATACTCGCTTGGCAGATGAAATATATTGTATTGGACCAGCTAGGCCGGATCAATCTTATTTAAGTATTCCTAATGTGCTTTCTGTTGCAGAAGCAGCTAAGTGTGATGCCATACATCCCGGATACGGTTTTTTGTCCGAAAACCCGAATTTTGCTGAAATAGTAGAAAAATGCGGTTTTACCTTTATTGGTCCTGATTTTAGAGCAATAGAACGAATGGGACAAAAATCTGTAGCAAGAGAACTTATGCAAAAAAACAACATACCTGTTGTGCCAGGTTCTCCCGATAGCATTGAGGATGCTCGGGAAGGCTTGCAAATAGCCAAGCAGGTAGGTTTTCCGGTTCTGATTAAGGCTACCTCTGGCGGGGGCGGCAAGGGTATGCGTTTGGTTGAAAAACCAGAAGATTTTGCTTCTATGTTTGACATGGCTAAAGTAGAAGCTCAAGCTTCATTTGGCGACAGCAGAGTTTATATTGAAAAATTTATAACGAATCCTCGACATATTGAGGTTCAGATAGCTGGGGACACTCATGGTACAGTTGTAGCTCTAGGCGAAAGAGAATGTACCATTCAGCGCAGACATCAAAAACTTTTGGAAGAATGTCCATCACCAGCAGTTTCGCCTGCTCTACGCAAAAAGCTTTGTGAAACAGCTATAAGAGCGGCAGAACTTATTAACTATTATAGCCTTGGCACTGTGGAGTTCCTCTTGGACGGCAATGATAACTTCTATTTCATGGAGATGAATACAAGGCTTCAGGTTGAGCATCCTATTACAGAACTGGCAACAGGCTTGGATCTTGTGGAAATGCAAATAAGGATTGCAAATGGCGAGAAGCTGAATTTGCCTTATAAAATAGCTGATTTGAAAGGCTGGGCTATTGAATGCCGTATTAACGCGGAAAGCCCTTTAAACTCCTTTGCTCCTTATCCAGGAACCTTGGAGACTTATATAGCTCCAGGCGGTCCTTGGGTAAGAGTTGATTCTTCAGCTTATCAAGAATATGAAATAGCTCCCGAATATGATTCCATGATAGCAAAACTGATTGTCTGGGGAAATAATCGTGAGGAAGCTATAAACAGAATGCTTACATCTCTTTCAGAGTTTACTATCAAAGGTGTGGATACTACCATTCCTTTTCATGAGTATACTTTAAATACAGACACCTTTCGCTCAGGGAATTTCAACACTTCTTTCGTAGCTCAGCATATGCCCGATTTTCTCATGAAGGAACATCGAAAACAGGATATGGAAGCGGCAGCAGAATGAAACTGGATGAGCCTATTCAAACCTCCGCGTTGCCCTACAAGGTGTACAGTGTTACGGATTTAACTAATCGTATTAAGAACATTTTGGAGGGTGATTCTCAACTTTCCGGGGTTTGGATAACAGGCGAAATTTCGAATCTGGTCAAAGCAGCTTCCGGCCATTGTTATTTTACGCTAAAAGATGATAAATCTGTGGTTAAGGCGGCTCTTTGGGCAGGTGTACGAAGACGTATAAAAGCTTCTTTTGCGAACGGCGATCTTGTAACGGTTTACGCCAATATTTCTGTCTATCCTCCAAGAGGAGAGTATCAGATTTTGGTGAATGATCTGCGTCCTGCCGGTGTAGGAGCTCTCTACGAAGCTTATGAAAAACTCAAGAAAAAGCTTTCTGCTGAGGGTCTTTTCGAACCTGAGAGAAAGATGTCTCTTCCCTTCATTCCGAAGGGTGTCGGTATAGTCACCTCTCCGAGAGGGTCTGTTATACAGGATATCTATAGGGTTATCAGAAGACGTTATCCTAATATGCCTCTTTATCTCGTGCCTGCAAAAGTACAAGGCGAAGGTGCTGCAGAAGAGATAGTACAAGGAATTGAGCGTCTTGATGCTGACAACAGGGTAGATCTTATAATAATAGCCAGAGGCGGCGGCAGTCTCGAAGATTTATGGTGTTTTAATGAAGAGTCGGTTGCCAGAGCAATAGGAGCTTGCCATAAGCCTGTAATTTCAGCTATAGGCCATGAAACAGATACCACTATAGCAGACCTTGTTGCAGACAAGAGAGCTGCTACTCCTTCTGTTGCCGGTGAGCTTGCTGTTCCGGTAAAAGCGGAACTGGAAGCCTATCTTAAATTGCAAACTGGCAGGATGACAAATCTTATGAAGCGTAAAATCGCTTTTTTGAGACAAGTCTATTCAAAGCACGCTGCTTGCAGATTTTTAACCAGACCTGAGTTGTTGATTTCTGAACGCAGATTAAATGTAATGTCTCTTACAAGGGATTTGGAAAACGCTTTTAAGCTCTTTTATAAATCACAGCGCCATCGAACAGAACTTGCTTTTAATAAACTCTTGGCACTCAATCCTGAAGCTATTCTTAAGCGCGGCTATCTTATGGCTTCAGACGAAGAGGGAAGGGTAGTTGTTTCTGCAGCCGATTTGTCCAAAGAGCAACCTTTGACTCTGGCTTTTGCAGATGGAAAAGCGGAAGTTAAGGTTCAAGATATAATACTGAATAAAAAAGGGAGATAAAATGGCTCAAAACTCTCAATTGGAAAATTTATTGAAGATTACGGATGAAGCCTTGGCTGATATGTCATATGAGACTGCGGCGGCGAACCTTGAGAAGACCGTANGTTTGCTCGAAAAAGAAGGCACTCCGCTTGAAACGTCTTTGAATTTATATACTTTGGGAATTAAGTTTGCAGATCGATGCAAAAAGCTTTTGGATGAAACAGAAGAAAAGATGCTTCAGCTTTTGGGCACTACCGAAAATCCTTCGGAAAAAGATTTTAATATAGAAAAAGACGGACGCTGAAACAGACAGTGATGAGTGGCGGGTGGCGAAAATTCGAGGGGGTGGGGCGTAGGGTGTAGGGGATAGACAAATTGTTTAGAAATGGATTAATGCCAAGCTTCTAAGACAATTTCACTGTCCACTGAGCAAATCAGGCGGTGCTGATTTTAAAGAAAGGGCTTAAGAGCAATGAAGGAGATGAAAGCTGCTGCAGTTATAGTTGCTGGCGGTATGGGTAAAAGAATGGAGTCTAAAACTCCTAAACAGTTTATGAATCTTTGCAACAAGCCAGTTATGCAATGGAGTCTTGAATGTTTTGACAGCATGCAAGAGATTACCAAGATTGTTCTTGTTTTGCCAGCCAATGAAATTCAAAGAGGTAAAATCCTCTTGGCTGCTTTTAAGCCATCTAAGCCTTTTCTTATAACTGAAGGCGGGGCTACAAGGCAAGATTCTGTGATGTCAGGTATAGCCGCTTTAGACCAGGATGAAGATGAATTTGTATTGATTCATGACGCAGCAAGGCCAGGGATCACAAGAGATGTGGCAACTATGACTTTGCGTGCTGCTTTTGAAACAGGGGCAGCTATTTGCGCAATTCCCTCTTCTGACACTTTGGCTCAGGTTTCATCAGGCCAAATGACAAAGCGTCTTAATAGAACTGAAATTTATAGGGTTCAAACTCCTCAGGTTTTTAAATGCTCTTTAATAAGACAAGCTCTAAAAAAAGCAAAAGAAGAAGGCGATGCGGCAACAGACGAAGCAAGCCTTATTTATGGGATGGGGAATGAAGTTAGAATAGCTCCAGGATCCTTAGAGAATATTAAGCTTACCTCTCCGATTGATTTTAAAATTTTAAACCTTATATTATCTGAAAGATAAAATGAAAAAAACAATAATTGTACCGGCTTATGCAAAAATAAACCCTGTTCTTTGGGTTAAAAACAAGAGGTCTGACGGTTATCATGACCTTCAGATGTTGATGCAGTCAGTGTCACTGGCGGATAATATCGTTCTTTCCGCATCCAGAGAAGAGGGAATAGGTGTTACTTGCAGCGATGAATCGATACCTTCTGGCCCAGATAACTTGGTTTACAAAGCAGCTCTTGAGGTTTTCGAATTGCTTAAAATAACGCCTGCAGTTAAAATACATATAGAAAAACATATACCCGCTGCAGCGGGCTTGGGCGGCGGAAGTGCTGATGCTGCTGCAGTAATAGCCGGTATCCCAAGACTGTATGAAAAGACAGTTTCTTTAGCTGATTTGATGGAGGTCGGAGCTAAAGTAGGTTCGGATGTGCCTTTCATGATTAGGGGCGGATTAGGCTTGGCATTTGGAAGAGGCGAGCAGGTTCAATTTTTAGAAAAACTCTCGAAGCCTCTGATAGTGGTTTTGGTTATGCCGATTGATTGTCCAGTTTCTACAAAGTGGGTTTATCAGAATTATCAGCCTTCGCAAAATTCTTCCAAAGCTTCTACATTTTCTTTGGCAGTTACAGCCTATATAAAACGTGATTTGCTGGCTCTAAGGCAATTCGCATTTAATGATCTTGAATCTGTTACTTTGCATCGCTATCCCGTGATACAGCGTATTAAAGAAATGCTGGAAAAAAACGGCAAGGGAGTTGCTATGATGTCAGGCAGCGGTTCTACTGTTTTTGGACTCTTTTATACCAGAAAAGACGCTTTGGATGCCATATCTTATCTTGAAGGTATGCCTGTTATGCTAGAATTGACTGATACTTCTGTTTATCAGAATAAATTTGTTTAAGTTCCGTAAAATATGAAATATATAGCAATCTTAGGTTCTACCGGTTCCATAGGAAAAAGTTCTTTGGAAGTTGTCAGAATGTACCCCGAGAGGCTTAAGGTCGCCTCTCTTTCGGCACACAGTAATTGGAAACTTTTAGCTCAACAGGCGATAGAGTTTAAGCCCGCTCTTGTTTCCATAGCTGATTCTCAATATGAAAAACCTTTGCGCGAGGCTTTGAAAGGCGAAAATATTCTAGTCGTTTCAGGCGAGCAAGGTTCTCTGGAAGCCTTGAATGTGCCTAAAGTCAACAGCGTAATAATGGCAATAGTAGGTGCGGCAGCTTTAAAGCCTGTGTTGGAAGCGATTGACAAAAAGCTTCTTATATGTCTTGCCAACAAAGAGACTATGGTAGTAGCAGGTAAAATAGTAACTGAGCTGGCTAAAAAGAACAAAGTTGCAATAGTTCCGGTTGATAGTGAACATTCTGCTATATTTCAATGTTTGAGAGCGGCGGATAACAACAAAATACGCAGACTGATTTTAACTGCTTCTGGTGGCCCGTTCAGAACAAAACCAGCTTCAGAACTGAAAAATGTGACGGTAGCTCAAACTTTGAAACATCCTAACTGGGATATGGGCGGTAAAATAACGGTTGATTCAGCTACACTAATGAATAAAGGTTTGGAAGTAATAGAAGCCAGATGGCTTTTTGATGTCTCTTATGAGCAAATTGATGTGGTGGTACACCCTCAATCTTATGTTCACAGCATGATAGAATTTACAGACGCTTCCATTCTAGCTCAGATCGGTAATCCTGATATGAAACTGCCAATTCAATATGCTTTGAGTTTTCCTGATAGATGGAATCCTCCTTTGGAAGTATTCGATTTTACAAAACCGACTTCTATGACTTTCGAAGCGCCGAGATATAATGATTTTCCGCTTCTGAAGCTGGCATATTCAGCTGGCAGAGCTTGCGGCATTATGCCGGCTGTCATGAATGCGGCAAATGAAGAAGCTGTAGCGGCCTTTTTGGCTGAACGTATATCTTTTACGGAAATTTTTGAAGTGGTCGCTGATACCCTTAAGTCTTTCAAAAATAAGGAGAACATTGTTCTTGCAGATTTGTTAGATGCGGACAGAGAAGCTAGGCTAAAAGCTGCAGAACTTATTTCATAAAGGAATTAGAAATGCCTGAATTTAGGATAGGTCTTGGACATGATATACACAGATTTGAAGAAGGCAGACCGCTGGTTTTAGGCGGTGTAAAGATAGATTTTCCCAAGGGGCTTGCAGGGCATTCTGATGCAGATGCATTGATACATGCAATAATGGACGCTATGTTGGGAGCTTTGGCTTTAGATGATATTGGGACTCATTTTCCTGATACGGATCCCGCATATAAGGGTATAAGCTCCTTGGAGTTATTAAAAAAAGTGGCGATCCTTATTAAAGAAAAGGGTTATGAAACTGTAAACATTGATAGCACAATACGCACTGAAAAGCCAAAAATCATGCCGCATAGAGAAAAGATGAAAGCCAAACTGGCTGAAGCTCTTTCTTTGAGTCCCGACAGAATATCTATAAAGGCTGGAACGAATGAGGGTATGGACTCTATAGGAGCAGGTCTTGCGATAGAATGCGAAGCGGTTGTTTTATTGAGGAAATTGACGAAAAGTTAAAAGAAGCATTTTAATTTTTTAATGTATTCCTTGGGTTGTGCCGATATCTAACGAAGATAAGAAAACAATACAAGGAGTCAAACACAATGAGGCTATCTGTCAAAGCGATTTCGCTTTTGGGTCTTTTCTTGACCTGTCTGCCTGTTATAGAGGCGGAACCTTTGGTCAAAGGTTATTTTTTGAGCAAGTCGGCTGCAATAAGTCCGAGTCAACCTTTGGAAAAGGGAAAAGGCCTAGTGCTTGCTCACGTTCTAAACCAAAGTGAACAAGCGGTGATGCCTGGCAATTACGAAATAGGCGTTGAGGTGAAAGGCGAGGGAAAAATAACTACCTACGCTTTGGCTCCTAAAACCCCTATAGATTCGAATGTGCTTAAAACATTCAGAATGGCGGTTCCCCTCTCTGAAAGCGACAAGAAAAATGGCAAGTTCAGAGTTTTCAGTAAAATAGGCAATAAAATCACTTGGTCTGAATTTTCCGATTTCTCGGGTGAAGTCGCCAGAAAATTTAAAGACGAAGAGCCTCAGAAAATTGCTTCTGTGCCTTTTCAGCCTGTAGAAGAAACTGCCTCCGGAATCAAGCAGGTTACTCTTTATTCTGCTCCTGAACCCTTTAAGGTTGCTCCTCCGCCAGAAATCCCATTTGAGAATAAAAAGTCAGCACAAAAAGCGGCCAAGCAAGAAGAAAAAGCTGATAAAGCTGCCGAAAAAGCCGGGTTGCCGAATATTGTGAAGACTCAGAGCATAAAAGCCCCTGAGAAGACTGCCAAAGTTGAGCCAAAAGCAGTTGCAAAGGCTGAAACAGCAACAAAAGCTGAAAAAGCGAAAGTTGCAGTTGTTTCAGAAAACAAACCCGTAGCAATGGAAGAGGTAGCCAAGGCTGTCAGAAATATCGATCCTAACGAATTCAAAAAACTCAGAACTATAGATGAAGAGCTTGTAATATACGTTATAAAAGACGGAGATACTTTAAATTCTATAGCTGAGAAATATTATGGCAGTGCAGGTAAAGCACGCGTAATAGCTGATCTTAACTTTATTGAACGCAGTTCATCTGTAAGAGTAGGCGAAGAAATCATTGTTGACGTAAAACCCTTGGGAAAGCGAGGATAAGGATCTAAAATGGCTCAAAACAACGCAATTTTCAAAAAACGCGCGGAAAAGGCGCCTCTTATAAAAGCAGAATCACAATCATCCTTTGGTTTTACCTTTGCTATAAAAGGAAGAGCTTTCCAACAAGGCTATCTTTTCCTGAATAATGAGATGCAGTCTATATTTCCTTCAAGTTATAAAATGCAGACAATAACTTTTCTCGATGAGGATAACATAAAACACTACGCTGTTTACCACAAGGTCAGAGGATATATGGTCTGCTTGACTTTCAATGAATGGTGGGAAAGAAACCGAGTAAAAGAAGGCGATATGGTTTCAATACAACTAGAAGAGCCCTCGACTCTAACATACCGTTTGAAGCTCCTCAGAGATAAAAGGCATCTTAAACTTGTAAAAGACCAAGCAAAAGCAAAGCCGGCAGTCGCAGAGTTGGTAATAACATCTTCTTCTCACGGTTCTATAATGCATGACAATGACAATATTTCACTGTTGCGCAAGTTGGTAACAAATGAATTTTCATCCTTGGATGAACTGGAGCTTCTCAAAGATGGCGAAGAGCTTGTCATGAAAGTTCCAGATCAGGAATTGCTCTCGCTTGATTGCTGTTTTGGAATAACTTGTTATAAGCATCAGATAGATACTGCTAAAAAAGTAATCTTTGATTTGAATGGAAGAGCCTTGTTAGCAGATGAAGTGGGGCTTGGAAAAACTATCGAAGCTGGCCTGATACTCAAAGAATATCTATTGAGAGGCATGGCTAAAAAAATTCTCATATTGACTCCTGCTTCTTTAATCACTCAATGGCAAGAGGAACTCAGAATAAAGTTCGATCTTAACTTTAAGAATCACACAGAAATTTCATCTTGGGAATCAGAAGACCTTGTTATAGCTTCTTTGGATACAGCCAAAAGCTTCAAAAATAGCAATGAAATTAAACAGCTGAACTACGATCTTTTGATAGTAGATGAAGCTCACAAACTCAAAAACAGAAAAACAAAAAACTGGAAGTTTGTAAATTCAATAAAAAGCAAATATTTGCTTATGCTGACTGCTACTCCGATTCAGAATGACATGATGGAACTTTTTAACTTGATAGGAATTCTGAAAGAGGGGCATCTATCAACTCTTGCCAACTATAAAGAAGAGTTCTTGGCTGACAATAACAAACGTATGCCGAAAAATCCCGCGAAACTTAGAGAAATTCTTTCTGAAGTTATGATCAGACACAGGAGAGCTGATACTCTTATTAAGTTTCCAAAACGCTTTGTTCATACCTATAGCGTGGAATTTTCACCTGAAGAAAAAGCTCTCTATGATGAACTGAGCAGATTTGTAAGAAGCAAATATGCCAGTTTGCCGACTCAAAAGAACCCGCGCGGTATTAACAGGCTTTTGCTTGTGCTTTTGCAAAAGTTGATGGGCAGTTCTGTTTACGCTTTGTCAAAAACTTTGGCGAAAATGGCGGCCAGCAACAATTATAAAGATGACTTTGATGAGACTTTGCAGCGTTTGCTGAAAATGGCGGATAAAGTCACAGCTTCAAATAAAACAGACGCTCTTTTCGAAATACTGGAACAGTTTGACGAAAAGGTCATTATATTCACTCAATTCAGAGGAACTCAGGAATATTTGGCTCAGGAACTCAAAAATAAAGGCTTCTCAGTAGCTTTATTTAACGGTCAGATGAGCCAATCTGAAAAAGATAGCTGTATTGCTTCTTTCAAAGACGAAAAGCAAATACTCCTCACAACTGAGTCTTGCGGAGAAGGTAGAAACTTGCAGTTCTGCCGTGTAATGGTGAATTACGATTTGCCGTGGAACCCAATGAAAATTGAACAAAGAATTGGTCGAATTCACAGACTTGGTCAGACTAGAGACGTCCATATAGTCAATTTAAGTGCAAAAGATACTATTGAGGGGTATGTTCTTGAACTCTTAGACAAGAAAATTAATCTCTTTGAATTGATTATTGGCGAGCTGGAAATGATTCTTGGAAATCTTAATTCGAAAAAGACATTAGAACAGACTATTATTGAAATAGTTACTATGTCATCCGACAACGACAGCATGAAGCGTAAATTCAACACTCTTGGCAATAAGCTTGAAAAGGCTCTCAAGCTGCACAATGAGATAACTGAAGCTCAAGAGGATATTTTCCATGGTTGAGAGAGTAAAAAAAGTATTCTTTAACTTTCTGGACACTCAAAAAATTCCTTATAAAGAAGAAAATCCGGAGGTTTGGCTTGCTGAACCTCCTAAGGATAAGCAAAGTCTTCTGAATGGAGCAGAAGAGTTCAGGTTTACATTTAATAAAAATATAGCAGAGCTGCACAGGAATATAGAATATATATCCGAAAACTCCTACAGCTTCCGCAAGGTGGTTGAGAAGATTTCTTCTGAACCGAAGGCTGCAAAAGTCAGGCTGAAAACAGATGGGAATGCTAAAGGGATAAAGTGGACAGAAGATGCTGTATTTAATTTTAAAGTATCTATGGTTGGCGGCAACGTGAAGGATATGCTCTTTCATACAGTTTGCGATTTAGGCGCCAAAACAATTGAACTCAATGAAGGCCTATTCGCGCCAGAAAAAGAAAAATATATAGATTGCAGCAAAGATTCAAACTCTAAGGCTTCCAGTCCTACCGAGATACTCAGATATTACTTGATGAGTTGCAACAATCTTGAAACTTATTTGCTCAATGAGATAAAAGAGAAAAGCAAATCGGCTGAAAATAAATACAAGGAAGAGTTGGCAGCTTATAATACTTATCTGGATGAAGAAAAGAAAGAGCTGGAAACTAAGAAAGATAACTCTGGGTTCCATTTGTATTTTTTCCAAAAAGAAGAGGAAATAGATAAAATGATTTCTAATTTGGAAAAAGACAGAAAAGAAAAAACTGCTGAATTAAGAGAAAAATTTAAACTAAAAACAAAAATTTCTCTAATCAGTGCTATTATAATAGAAAGACCGGAGAAACCGGCAAATAAAACAGGCAATCTTAAGCTTGTGAAACCCTAATGAGGAGCTGTTTGCCATGATTAGAACTGCAGTGATCGTGTTCGCTATTGTAGCCATTTTGGGCTTTGTTTATGCAGACAGGGTCTTTTATTTTCAAGCTGGAATGATGCGAAGGTTCGGCTATGTAATAGCTGAGTATGAAGCATTAGAAAGACTGGTCAGATATTTTCCCGAGAGCCCGCTTTCTTACAAAGCGTTAAATCGTATGGAGAACTTGATGGCAACCAGCGGCGATGTTAGGGCATTCGTTGAAAAGGGGAGCGCTAAAAATGCTCCTGCTATCAAAAAACGAGCTGATTTGGACTCTTATCATTGATGCTTATGGATAAGAGCTCTGAAATACGAATTTTATTTGCATTACTCTTTGTTTTTTCTTTTGCATTGCCTATTATGGCGGCAAAAGAATGTCCTGTTTGCAATAAACTGTACAAAGATGAAGTTAACTTCTGTCCTGCAGATGGTGAAAAGCTGGAATTCACAGATAGGGTACTCGAAAAAGATATAATAGCAGATTTCACTGAGATGCCTTTGGACTATAAACTCTATGTTGAAGGCGAACAGCTGCCTGTGCGTATTGTAAACCTTGTAAAAGACGAACCTTTGCATGTTTCAATTGGAGCAGATGGAAAAAGAAATTGCAATGTGACTTTTTTAAATGCAGGTGACTCTGTTTTGAAGTTTAACATAGACTTGCCTGAAAAAAGTCCCGAGGAGAGACGCAAGGTTCTCGTAGCTTCAATTTCTTCTCAACGTGACATGGACATGCAAAAGATTCCTGCCGGTAACTATGTTTTAGGAAGCAATCGTGCAAATCATGATGAAAGACCGACTAGAACTGTTTACACAGAAGGTTTTTATATAGACAAATGTGAAGTCACTATGGCTCAGTATGAACGCTTTTTAAAAGATATAAAGGAGCATGGGCACAAGTGGTGCCATCCAGATGAGCCGGAAAACAAAGATCACACGCCCACACATACATATGCTTGGGCTCAGCGATTCAGCTGGAATAACGGCATACCTCCTAGAGGGAAAGAAGATCATCCCGTTGTTTTAGTAGACTGGTATGATGCCTATGCTTATGCCAGCTGGGCTGGCAAGAGGCTTCCCACTGAAAATGAATGGGAAATTGCAGCCAGAGGAAACGATTTGCGTGAATACCCATGGGGAAATACTTTTGACAAAGCTAAATGTCATATAGGTAACGCTCCAACGGCAGTGGGCAAATATCCTGAGGGAGCTTCTCCGTTTGGCGTTTTGGATTTGGCGGGCAACGTAGCTGAATGGACAGCTACTGCTTACGAAGAAAGAGCTTCTAATGCTAAGCTTTTCGGCGGCAAATATGGTATGCCTATAATAAAAGGCGGCTCGTGGGATGATACGTCCAGAGGCTGTCGCTCATCTGCCAGAGATATAAGACGCAGTCCATTCTATAAGAGCACAACCGTTGGTTTCCGCTGCGTAAAATAACTTAAAAAACTTTTTTAAACCACAGAACACGCAGAATACACGGAAAGGACGAAATATTTTTCATCCGCAGATTAACACAGACTCGCCACTCATCACTCGTCACTATTTCTTAATGAAAAAGCCCTGGTTTAAACCAGGGCTTTTTTTATTAAGAAAGACTATTTGTCTTTGTTGTATATTTCGTTGAAGGTTCTTCTGGTTTTCTGAATTGCTTCAAGTCTCTTTTTGGTGAGTATAACTTTGTGAGGATTTCTCAGAGTATTTGTACCACAGTGAATTTCACCCATAGAGGTGTGATAGGGGGTGTCATCAACAAAGTGAACCTTGTTGCCTTGAGCTCTCAGTCTTGCCAAAATAACTTTGTCGAATGCCGGAACATGGGTTGCTGGAACAATCAGATGGTCGCGAAGAACCAAAAGGTTTACGACACCAGGCAAGAATGCGTGGCAATTGCGGGGATTTGAAGGGTTTCTTCCTTCAAAAAGGCATGGCCAAGCTACCTCTTCAAAATCTCTGGGCTTGCCTGTAACATCTACGATGTATTTCTTCAATTCGCCAACTGTGTCATTGATGTAATCGCTGACGGTATAGTTGAGAGCTATGAAGTCGCCTTCAGCAGTGCCTTTGCCAGCATCTGGATTTGTCATTTGCTTTTTAAGAAGGGCTTGAACTTTGAGCAAAAACTGTTTGTCATAGTGAGAAACTTTTTCAAGTTCTTCTGGAGGGCAGTTGCGTATAAGATCTAATGCGAGGATAGGGTCGGCTTTTACTATTGAATAACCGCCTGGAGCCCAAGCAGTAGGTATGAAGCTTAAATACTCGTCTATGTGTCCTACTTGGAGCCAATCAACTTTGCCTACGAAAATGCGGCCTTTGTAGCCGTTTTCTTCAAACATTTTATAGCAAGGCTTGGTAATTGTATTGCCGACTACAAGAATATCATCAAAAGGAGTGACTTCAATGTTTCCGCCGTAGTCACCATGATCGCCTACTGTAGCAGGATTCAAATAGTAAACCAAATCCTGATCTTGTGCCAAGGCTTTGGGATATCTGCCTAAACCTCTGCCGCGTCTGGCGTCATAAATTGCAGGTATAAGTTTGTTATCTTTGGTTACTGCCGAGCAGAGTTCCATACAGTCTTGCATCCAGATGTCGGAAGTTGAGTAAATCTTGCTGACTTCTACAAAGTTTTTAGCATCTTCAGGTGAGATTCCGCAGCCTTTAATTGGATCGGAACCGCTAGGAATTATGTGCAGCTTGATTACCCCGTCACCGACCAACTGTTCGCTTAAGTTGATCTCTTTTATGACATTAAAAAGGTCTCTTACAAATCTTCTGTTGTGTCCTGCATCTACAACAAATACTTTTTGCGGCAAGTGATTATTGTCAATCAGCTTTATGCGCTTCACTTCGGATGGGCTTGGAGCTGCATTAACAGGCGTTAAAAACACTGCCGCCAGGGTACAGACAAATGCCGTCAGAGCAAGTCTTCTTAAATTATTCATTCATTCATTCCTCCTTGTATGCACGAACTGGCATATTTACAAAGTATAGCAAATGAATTTGGATTTGTTAATAGCAGCAAGAGAAATAGTAAGCCTTATTTTTCTTTTATAAGAGCTTCAATGAAGAGGATAAGAGACAAAAAAAAATGTACATGTTTTTTTTTGCAAGACTTTTGGAATTCTAAAAATGATAATTTTCTTGTTTTTGACATTTTAAAGAAAAAAGTCTAAAAGGGCTTGATTTTTTTATCAGCATGCGCTAATATCGACTACACATCCACGGGCCTATAGCTCAGTTGGTTAGAGCTCCCGGCTCATAACCGGGCGGTCGCCGGTTCAAGTCCAGCTGGGCCCATTGGATGAAGGCCCCCATCGTCTAGTGGCCTAGGACACAGCCCTTTCAAGGCTGCGACATGGGTTCGAACCCCATTGGGGGCGCCCTTAACAGGGCGCTTTTTTTTTACCTTCTTTCTTCTATCCACAGATTACGCAGACGGGATTTTAAGCATAGCTTAAAATCAGGGAGTAGGGCGTAGGGTGTGGGGAGTAGCGAAAACCCAAGACACAGGTCACAGAAATTACAGAAAAGACCAAAACATTTATTTTTACTTTCTAATTTCTAATTTAATGAAGCTCGCCACTCACCAATCACCACTATTTGTTAGTTGTTTGTGTACAAGGACTTGATAAAAGCTCTGAAATATATTATAATTCTGCGATTTTGATTTATATGCTGTTTTGCGAGGCTAAAGTTTGGCACTGATTTCTGGTGAAACTATATCCAAAGTGAGAGAAAGAGTTGACATGGTCAATGTCATAGGCGGTTACGTCAGACTCTCTCCATCTGGAAACAGCTATAAAGCCCTTTGTCCTTTCCACGAAGAAAAGACTCCTAGTTTCTTTGTGGTTCCTGATAAGCAGATTTACCATTGCTTTGGCTGCGGTAAAGGTGGAGATATTTTTACATTTTTGATGGAAATAGAAAATATTTCTTTTGTAGAGGCAGTAAAGTTTCTCGCTGATCAAGTCGGAGTAGAGATAGAAGCCGATGGTCAGGAGTTTTCTAAAAACGACCCTTTGTATGTTATGGCAGCAAAAGCTTCTGAGTTATATCGCAAAGAATTTTTGCGAGGGGGCGTTGCTATGTCATATCTGGAAGCCAGGGGAATATCTTTGGAGACAGCGGAAACTTTTGAGATAGGTTATGCGCCTGATTCTTGGGATTTTCTGCTGAAAAAACTTGGCAAGACAGAAAACGATCGTACTATTATGGAAGCGGCTTGGCTTTTGCGAAAGAGAACAGATTCTTCAGGCTATTATGATGCTTTTAGAAACCGTTTGATGGTTCCTATCAAAGATATACATGGCCGATATGTTGCTTTCGGCGGAAGAGTTCTTACTAAAGATAATGAACCGAAATATTTGAATTCAGGCGAAACAGATATTTTTAATAAAAGAAAAATGCTTTTCAACTTTCGTTTGGCTTTGCCTGCGATCCGCAGAATGAACTCGGCCATAGTGGTTGAGGGCTATATGGACGCTATAACTCTTTGGCAGTATGGTTTCAAAAATGTGACTGCAACTTTGGGAACAGCTATCAGTTCATTTCAGATGAGCCTTTTGGCCAGAAATTGCCAAAATGTCTACTTTTGCTATGATGCTGATGAAGCTGGGCAAAGAGCTACTTTGAGAGCCATATCCTTGCAAAAGGATATGCCATTGAATGCCAGAGTTATATGTTTTGACAACAAAGAGGACGACCCTGACTCTTTTCTTAGAAGAGAAGGGGCTGAAAAATTCAGAAATTTGCTTGATAAAGCAAAGGATATTTATACCTTTTTGATTGACTCGAAAACTGAGGGTTTGACTTTTCCCTTGGAGATACAAATAAAAGAAAGGTTGCTCAGAGAGTTTAAGGAGATATTTCCTGCCTTTCCTACTGCTCTTGCCAGAAGTGAAATAATAAAAAAAATATCTGCTTTGTTAGATATTGACCAGGGCATATTGAGAAAAGAGCTAGGCGGCAAGGTTTCTTCTATTTCAATGGGAAAAACCTTAAAAAAACTTTCCAAACAGGGGGCGGACGGTACAGTAAAACGTCAGGAGTGGATTCTGATGCATTTGCTTGAACAACCTGGCGAAATTGACAGAGTTAAGGCTATGCTTTTACCAGAAGACTTTTCTGACGAACTTCTTAGAAAGATTTATCTTGCTATGACGGCACATCAAGAAATGTCTGGCGGTTCTATGCGACCCGCTGAAATCTTGGCCTCTCTTGATGAATCTGAGCTGGTTTCAAGACTTAGCGAACTTATTACTAAACTTGAAAACAGACCTGAAGAGCCCATGGAGGAATGTATTAAAGGATTGATTAAAACTAGACTCAACAATGAATTAGAACTGTTGCAGCGTTCCATAAGCGAAGCTGAGGCTGCAGGCAATGATGCGGCAGCAGCAGAGAAGAGCATGAGAATGCTTTCGCTGAAAAGAAAACTGGAAATATTGAACGAACATAATTAAACCTAAGGACTAAATATGAATACACAGAAGGCGCAAGAAGAGGCGTTGGTAACGCCAGGAGCTGTTATTGCCGCCACTGCGAAAAGACAGCAGCGATCGCTGGATGAGATCAAAGCTGATTTGATACAGACAGGCACTGAGCAAGGCTATTTGTCTTATCAATCTATCAATAAAGCTTTGCCGGACGGTCTTCCTGTTGAAATTTTCGAACAGCTTATAAATGAGCTGATGGAAAAAGAAGTTGAGCTGGTTGACGGTGATGATACCGACTCGGCTGAAAAAACTATTCCTGTAGCCGGCTCGAAAAAGAAAGTAAAAGAAGAAAAGAAACCTGCAGAGTTTGATGATATTGATGACTCAGTCAGAGTTTATTTGCGAGAAATTGGTAAAATTCGGCTTTTGACTATGCAGGAAGAAGTTACTCTTGCAAAGAGAATAGAACATGGCGATCAGGATGCACAAAGGAAGCTTATAGAAGCTAACTTGCGTTTGGTGGTTTCCGTAGCTAAAAAGTATACTAAGCGCGGATTGCTTTTCCTCGATCTTATTCAAGAAGGCAATCAAGGTCTGATAAGAGCCGTTGAAAAATTCAAATACAGAAAAGGCTACAAGTTTTCGACTTATGCTATTTGGTGGATACGTCAAGCCATTACCAGAGCAATTGCTGATCAGGCTAGAACAATACGTATTCCCGTTCATATGGTTGAAACTATCAATAAGCTGAGAAAGGCTTCCAGAAAACTGGTTCAGAAACTGGGACGAGATCCTTCCGTTGAAGAGTTGGCTGAGGAAGTAGCTCTTCCGATTGATAAAGTTAAGAATATCATGAAAACCGCTATGGACCCCATTTCTCTGGAAACACCGATTAACGGAGAAGAGGATTCTCGTCTTGGCGATTTTATTGAAGATAAAACAGCTCTGCCTCCAGCAGAAACTGCTTTCAACTTGATTCTAAAAGAACAAATTAATAAAGTATTGGCAACTCTTACTGAACGCGAATCAAGGGTTATTAAATACAGATTTGGTCTTGAGGACGGTTGGCAGCGGACTCTTGAGGAAGTCGGACAAAAGTTCGGTGTCACAAGAGAACGAATAAGACAGATTGAAGCTAAAGCTCTTAGAAAGCTCAGACATCCGAGCAGATCGAAGAAACTGAAAGAGTTCTACATGGAGTAATTCGCTGATACTGTGTTGCAGCTAAAACCTTAAGAGCTATTCAAAATTCACAAAACAATAGCTGCTAAAAAGTATACATAGCACCGTGACGAGTGGTGAGTGGCGAGTCGATTGTTTTAGGCTCAATTGCTGAAATTGATAATTGCTCTAAGCAGCTGATAAACAGCTGAAACTTTTGGATAGAAAAGCTAAATAAAAAAATCGCCTGAGGTGTGCCTCGGGCGATTTTTTTATTTAGCTTTTATTTGTTATAAATTTCGTTGAAGTTTCTGATTTCTCTTACTTGTCTATTGGTAAGAACAGCTCCTTTGTATGCTTCGGGAGTTATCCCTCTTTCTGTGAAAATGGCTGAAAGTCTCTTGGCATATTTGCCATTAAAATTATCTTTGTCTGCAGATATCAAGGCATTGAAACCATCCATGAAGGTTGGACTTCCTGGCTTAAGATAGAAAAGACTCTTGTAAATTAACAAATCCGCGTCTTTTTTTCCTATGGCTTTGCGAATATCCCAGAGAGTTGTACCCCAAATTCTGCCGTCAGCATGCACTTCACCTTTAATATCCTTGGGGTATTTAAGATCATCTTCCAGATTTCTGAGGTGGGGGCGAGAGATTTTTTGGCAGACCCATTCGCCTATTATAGGATCATCGGTTATAGAGCAACCGAAATAGTCTGCTTGTCCTTCATTTATGGCACCGCTTTCTTTGGAATAGGCCAAGCGGACTATCGTAGCCAAAGTTGCGTGTGCAAATTCATGATAGGCGACCGCTGCTTCACGGGCAAGATTGTTCAGTTTATTGCCTGCGCCGAAGCAGATTCTGTTTTCAAAAGGGCTGAAAAAGGCGTTGTCATAGTTATCGCCATAGTGGACATAAACTAAGATATTTCTCATGGGAGGGTGACCCATGCTTCTGTAAAATTCGTAACCTGTTGAAATATAGTGATAAGCTCCTACCTCATCAAAGTGTGTGGTAGATGGGTCGTAGATATGAATATTGTCAGGGTTGGAGGCATTTTTCTCTTTGCTGTTGTTTACTCTGCAGTCTTTGCCGTGTAGAGAAGAGGATGTGAGGTCGTGGAGAGGAATTACTGTTACTTTAGATTTTAGAGGGTTTGTCGGATAGCAAGCACCTTTGCCGTTTGGAGCGAAAACCATCATGTTTGTCAAACTGATTAGCTCATAGTTTTCTGCATCAAGGAGGACTTCCCAGTCGCCAAGGGGTTCTTGTGCGGGAAGTTTTACGCTGTAAACATATTTTGCCAGTCCTTTTTTGAGGTCGAAGGGCAGAAGTTCTACTTCTGCTTTGGGAAGAGCTCTGAGTTTAGTGACTTTAGCCAGTTTTCTAGCTTCTTTCATAGCTTGAAACTCTGAGTATGCTACTTCGTTAACTATTTCTTTTATTGTGGGCAGGGAACCGTGAACAAGAGATACGGCTCTGTCTTTGTCCAAGTTTATAGCAATAGTAGCATCTCTTACCGGAATGTCTTCTATCTTCATTCTATAAACGAAGTGATTTGCGTTTCCTGAACTTTGTTTTTTCTCCAGCGAGAGAATATCGCTTGAGCGTTTGTTGCTTGGCAAATTGAATAGAACTGCATTTTCTCTGATATAAGATTCTACAGCTTTTTCCATATTACCCATGAGAGGAGAGGAGAGTGTGCCCATAGCACTGGATAATGCTGTTCCATCTTCAGTAAGGGTTATAGATTCAATGCCTTCAGAGAAAGATTTATTTACAAAAATTTTTTTGATAAAATCTTCAGATGGCTTTACAACAGGATTTTCTGTCTTGGGATATTTTGTTTGCGTAGGTGATTCCATTACGGCAAACAAGGGAGTAGAAAAAAGCAGAGCGGACAAAAGGACTGCTAGGGTCTTTTTCATCTTATCTTCACCTCATACCTGGTTATTATATATTTTTTAATTATACATGAAATGTACAGTTGAAGGAAGAGTGGGAATTTTAGCAGCAGTGGTGAGTTTTGATAATGTAAAATATAGAGGGTAAAGTTTTAAAAAGGTTAAAAGCAGAAAAACAAAAAAGCGGGTTGAGGTTTTCATACTTCAAACCGCTTTATATAATGTCTTTTTGATTTTTTTTTACAGATTTTGTGAATCTATGTGCTTATGCTTACATTGGTTATAAAGTCTGTCTATAGTTAAAACAATTCCACTATTCATTTCATTGCCGCTAAGCACTATCCACTGCTTTATTAGTCTGTGACTTCACGAGAAAGAGGCTCGTGCTTGCGTTTGGCCAGATTCTTGTCAAGATGAGCTATGCCAGTGCCACATTTTTTTACAAGATTGTATTGGTCTATGAGCTCTTCTGCGTTTATTTCTTCTTCGAATTGTTCTTTTACGAACCAGTCGAGATAGCGTTTTGTTCTGTAGTCAGCGGCTTCATCAGCAGCTTTGTATATAGCGTTGATGAGTGATGTTATATGTTGTTCATGTGTTAGAGCAGCTTCGAGAACTTTTTCTATGCCTTCATATTTATATTCAGGTTTTGCAACAGTTGCAAGCTCGGGCATTATCTGGTTTGCAAGGAGGTATTTGATTAGGTAAAGAGCATGATCATTTTCTTCTTGTGCCTGAACATAATACCAGTTCGCAAAGCCTGGAAAGCCTTCATGTTCAAGATGATTTGCAAATTGAAGGTAGAGGTATGCTGAATAGAATTCTTCATTTATTTGTTTTTGTAAAAGGTCAATTACTTTTTTATCTAACATGTGAAATTTCTCGCTTTCTTACGTTTTATATAGAACGTGGGTAGTTTACACTTTAAAAGAGATTTTTGCAAAGGCTTGAAAAATAACGGAAATGTCTTATTATCTATCCTGTAAAACTAATCTGAAATATGTGTTAAAATCTATACGGGTACACTAATATGAATACACCAAATGAGCCGCGAGAAATCGGCAAAGAAACTTTAATAATAGAAGCAAAACAACTCTCAGTTAATAGCCAGCTTTCTCACTCAGAGCAAGAAGAGCACTATGAGGAAGATAATTCTTCAACTTTGACTCAGAAGATCATAGGATGGCTTTGGTTCTTCTTCAAAGTAACTTTAATTTTTTCTTTTATTGCTACGGTAGTTTTGGTAGGGATATTCATTGGGGTAGTCAAAGCCTTTTCAGAACGAATACCTATCATTGCGGATGCTGTTTATCGTCCTAACTTAACATCTCAGGTTTTCGACTCAAAGGGCAGGCTTTTTATGAAGCTGCATGCAACTGAGAACCGTACCAGAATACTTTCCTCTACAGAAATTCCGAAAATTATGAAAGATTCGGTTGTTGCCATAGAGGATGAAAGATTTTATGAACATTATGGAATAGATGTCATAGGTATTGCCAGAGCCATGCTTGCTAATGTGAAAGCAGGCCGTATTGTCCAAGGTGCCTCGACTTTGACTCAGCAACTTATCAAAAACGTTTTTCTCACAAACGAGAAAAGTTATAAGCGCAAAGCAATTGAAGCTATGATGGCTTTTCAAATAGAGCGAAAATATTCCAAAGATGAAATATTGACACTTTATTTAAACGAAATTTACTTTGGTCATGGAGCTTACGGTCTTGCCGCTGCAGCAGAGCTTTATTTTGGGAAGACAGATCCATCAGAACTGACTTTATCTGAATGTGCTATGCTTAGCTCTATACCTAAGAGCCCGGTTTACTACTCTCCTTATAAATATCCCGAAAACAATGCTAGGCGCAGAGAATTGGTGCTTTCTAAAATGGCTTCTCTGGGTTTTATAACTCCTAGCCAATACGAGGAGGCTAAAGCTCAAGAGCCTGCTTTGAAGCCTATGGAAAAAGAAGAGCAGATTGCTCCCTATTTTGCTGCTTATATCAGAGACCAGCTTTTGGAAAAGTATGGAGCAAATATGCTTTATAACGGCGGTCTTAAAATATATACAACCATTGACTTGGATTTTCAGAAATATGCTGAAGATGCTATGAATAATGCCGCAATATTTAAAGAATATCCTGCGGAAGAGTTTCCTGACATGAATGGCGCTCTTATTTGCTTAGATCCGAAAAATGGTCATATAAAGGCTATGTATGGCGGCCGTTCATTCGAGCAGTCACAGTTTAATAGAACTACACAGGCACTGATACAGACAGGTTCAGGGTTTAAACCTTTCGTTTTTGCGGCTGCCTTAGAAGAGGGCTATTTGCCGGGAGACGTTATTTTGGATGAGCCTATAACCTATACAAACCCTTGGACATTGCAGGTTTGGTCTCCGCAAAACTCAGACCTCAAGTTTCATGGCTATATAACTCTTTTGCAAGCTTTGATGAAAAGTTACAACGTTCCTGCTGTTAAACTTATTGATGCTCTTACTCCTGCAAAGCTTGTTCGGTTTATTAAAAAATTGGGCATAAACTCCCCTATGGATCCGAATCTTTCCTTAGCTCTTGGATCTGGACAATGTACCCTGTTAGAGTTGGCTAGTGCCTATGGAGTTTTTGTTAACTCTGGCATTTACTGCAAGCCGGTTTCTATTTTGAGAGTATATGACCGTGAAAACAACCTTTTGAGTGAAGATTTACCCAAAGCCAAGGAAGTTATGTCTGCTGTTACAGCAGGTATGATGTGCGATATGCTAAGAAATGCTGTTGAGCGCGGTACTGGCTGGCGAGTCAAAATAAAAGATCGGGTGGTGGGCGGTAAAACAGGAACAACAAATGATTACAAAGAAGCTTGGTTTAATGGTATAAGTCCAGAACTTGTGACTATTGTGGAATTCGGCTTTGACGTGCCTAAGACGCTTGGTAAAGGCAAAGCTGGCGGAAATGTTGCGGGCCCGCCTTGGAAAGAGTTTATGAGCAAGGCATTAGAGCACTATCCTAAAACAGATTTCCCTGTTCCGAATAATGCGGTGAGATGTAATATCTGCTCTTTGTCGGGGCATTTATCTTCATCTGCCTGTCCGTGGTCTTTCAAAGTTACTCAGATGTTTCCTGTTGATTCTCAGCCTGTCGTGGTTTGCAGGCATGCAGCATATGAAGCTAAGAATCAGCGTGCGGCTGCTGCTTTGGAAGTTCTGGAAGAAGAGGAAATCGCAGATACATCTGCAGCTGTGCCTTATGATTTCTTCAGTGCTACTTATGACAGCTCCAAGACCTCTGTTTCAGGGAGAAATGTCGGAGAGGTCTTGAATACCCAGCCGCGACAATTCAATCCTGTTCAATTTACTCCGATCGAAGAGCAGGGGCTTCCTGCAGTTTCTCCAAAAAACAACTTTACTCAAGACAGCCAGATGCTGCCGAGAATAAAAGTGGAAACAGGCTCTCCGAAACAACAAACTGAACAAGCTCCTCCGCAGATTATGTTTCAAGATACATGGTAACTTCTAGTGCTTTTTTTTCTCTAAAAGTTTATTATCGGGTACAATTTTTTCTATCCACGTATGGGCACAGATGGGATTTTTAAGCTAGCTTAAAAATCAGTTTCGCGTGGTGAGTGACGGGTGGCGGGTAAGAACCAACATCTATAACAGCCGAGATCTATCCGCAGTGATGAGTGGCGGGTGGCGAGTTATTGTTTAGACACGGTGTTGTGTGAGAAAATAACAATTAGTCGTCTAATCCGTCTACGAAGGATATAGGTGTTGTAAAAATTATACCCTTGTTTGGTTCGTTTAAATTTCCCATAACTGTTTTTACGCAGTCTATTGCTACTTGAACTTTATCTTCTTCCAAAAGCATGACGATTGTTTTGTTAAACGGGCGTGAACCGTGCAACATCATACGCAAGGTGCCGAATGTGTTTCCATCGCAGTTGGCTGCAATTGCGCTAGCTAAGCCTTGAGTATCAATTATGGTGCCTCCGTAAAGCTCCTTGTCGTTGAATTCCTGTAGAAGAGCTTCAAAAAAGTTCATCTGATTCAATATAATAACCAGAGCTTGCATAATTCCCCCTTATTTTGAAAAGTAATGCTATAAAGTTTAATCACTGCAGTTTCAGAGCCTCTGAAATCAGGTATATAGAACCGCAGCAGATAACAGGTGTAGATTTGTCTTGTTCGCATTTTGTAAATGCTTTTGAAACGGATTCGCAAAAAGTGCTTGCTATTCCGCTTGTATCCAACTTAGAAAGCTCTTCTTCAGTCAGAGCTCGTGGAGTTGGGGGAACAGCGAAATAAAAGTGTGCGGCGTGAGGAGCCAGAATGCTGAGCATATTTTCCGCAGGCTTATCACGCAAGGAACCAAAAATTATGTTGAATTTTTTATTAGGCCAATAGGTTGTAAGATACGTGGTAAGAGCCTGAACGCTTTCGATGTTGTGGGCAGCATCAATGAAAAACGGCGGGTTGTCCGAGAGCTTTGTGAGTCTGCCAAGCCATTTGACTTTTTCCAGACCGGTTACTATGGCTTTATCGCTTATATCAAAACCGTTAATTCTTAGTTGGTTGATTCCTTCAAGAGCTACTTTTAGATTTTCCAGTTGGTGATCTCCAGGCATGTGCAAAAATATTTCACTGTTTAAAAGTTTAAGCCTGTGACCTTGTTGATTACTTTCTATAAGTTCAAAATATGTTTTTTCATTGACATTAATTAGGGCTGAAGAGCAAGAGTCTGTTTTATCTTTGAAAAGTGCTAGTATTTCAGGGTCTTTTTCAGCAGTAATTAAAGATCTCTTTTTGTGGACAATTTCCAACTTCTCAATGGCAATTTCTTTTTTTGTGTTACCTAAAAATTCTTTGTGATCTGTGCCTACGTTAG
>JGI24710J26742_10000888_pt1 | contig 28021 bp, 25 predicted proteins | sample BioPla2DNA2_FD_26742 | JGI IMG/M metagenome (IMG submission 26742)
GCTAAGCTAGCAGCAGATGTCGACCAGAGCGGTACTGTTGATGCTGATGATGTAAAGTATCTCAAAGAATTCGTTTTAGGAAAGATTGGAGAGTTTCCGGTAGCTGAAAAGCCAGAACCACCAGAACCAGAGAAGCCAGCATTTAATTATGAAGCAGCAGTTCAGTATAAGGCTGCTCCAGACCACTATTTAAGTCCTTGTACACAGTCGGGAAAGGTTGTCAAGGAAACATATAACAGTATAAACGGAGTTAAGAGCCTGAATGTGTATCTTCCTTATGGATATGATTCAAGCAAAAAGTATAATATTTTCTACCTCATGCATGGTGGTGGTGAAAATGAGAATACAATTTTTAGCAATGATGTTAAGCTAAATCTTATTCTTGACCATATGATTATGAATGGAGAGCTTGAGCCTATGATTGTAGTAACGCCTACATTTAATGGTGGAGGCTGTACTGCTCAGAATTTCTATAATGAATTTAGGGAAAATGTAATACCGTTTGTAGAGAGCAAGTATTCTACATATGCAGAGTCAACAACTCCTGAGGGAATTGCGGCTTCAAGAATGCACAGGGCTTATGGTGGATTTTCGATGGGAGCAGTTTCTACATGGGCTGTAATGGTTAATTGTTTAGATTATGTTGGATACTATATGCCACTTAGTGGGGACCATTGGTCGGGCAACACTCCACAGGATAAGGCTAAATCAATTACATCTGCAATTGACAAATCCGGGCTTTCAAAGAGGCAGTATTTCATTTTTGCAGCTACTGGTTCAGAGGATATAGCGTATCCTAACATTGGACCTCAGATTGAGGCTATGAAGCAGTATCCACATTTTGATTATACTTCAGATTTTTCTAAGGGTAATTTTTATTTCCTTGTAGCTCCAGGAACAACTCATTGGTGGGGATTTGTAAGGCATTATATTTATGATGCACTTCCATATTTCTTCCATGAATAAGGGAAAACCTCAGCTAACGCTGAGGTTTTTTATTTCTTTAAAATAGAAGTAAAGCCTAAGGAATATGACTGTTAAAACGAAAATTTATAGTATAAGTTCCGCTATGATAGCATTCGAAATCAAAAACCCCTTCGGCGTTAAAACGATTGTGTCATTATTTATTTTGACTAAACCAGCTTTCTCAAGGGGAGTAGCCTTGCTAATTACTCTTTCTGAGTGTTCCTTAAAATCAGACAAGCACAACCCCTCCTTAAGCCTGAGCCGAAGCATTGCCATCTCCTCAAAGCTTGTGGAATTTTCCTCCGTAACTATTTCAATTTGCCTGTCATATTTAATGAAGTCTTCTAAGGAATCGGGTACAGCAGTTCTTTTCCCGTTGAAATAAGAATGTGCAGACGGACCAATTCCAATATACTCTAGGCATTTCCAGTATTTAAGATTATGCTTGCTTTCAAATCCTTTTTTAGAAAAGTTTGATATCTCATATTGAGCAAAGCCCTTTTTTTCAAGCATTTCAATCATCAGCAGGTACATATCTGAAACCAAATCCTCATCGGGCAAGCTGTTGATAATTTCCTGCTTATTAAAATCAGTATTGTCCTCAATTTTAAGGATATAGGCTGACACATGGTTTATTGGCATCTCGCAAAGCTGATTAATTGAGTAAGAAAGACTATCCATAGTCTGACCTATAATTCCGACCATTAAATCGCATGATATATTTCTAAATCCTGCCTTATAAGCAGATAAAACGGTGTTTTTGGCGTCATTGAAGCTATGAATTCTGCCAAGAGCTTTTAGTTCATTGTCAACACATGACTGAACGCCAATGGAGAGTCTGTTTACACCAATATTATATAGTTGCAGCAGCTTTTCGGGAGATACTGTTTTAGGATTTATTTCAATTGTTATTTCAGCATCATGAACTGTAAAGTTTTCTGTTATTGTTTTTAAAATATTGGAAATATATTCGACTGGCAAAAGAGAGGGAGTGCCCCCTCCGAAATAGATTGTGTCTATTTCGGCACTCCCCCTATCAGATTTTATATTTCTTATAACAGCATCAGTATAAAGCCTTGCAATTTTTTTGCCAAAGCTGACTGAATAGAAATCACAATACGGGCATTTTTTTGCACAAAACGGCACATGAATATAAAGCCCAACCTTATTTTCTGTTGACATCTATCCTCCATGTTTTTTCAAGTTCAAAGAAAAACGCATCAAAAACTCTTGAAATAATGAAATACAGACCGAATAAAACCAGAGAGAATGTGATTAAGTTATTAGGGTCTTTGTAGGATTTTATGATAATTGCTATAAATATAGTTAAACTTAAGATTGCATGAAAAACCGTTGATTCCCTGCCATTAACACAACGCCCACCACAATTTGGGCATTTATACCCTTTTGATTTTAAAGAGCCTGCAAAAGCCTTTCTAAAACGGGAAACTGTATTCTCATTACAATATGGGCATTTAAACTTTTTCATAATAACCTCCTAATCAAGTTTTAGCACACTCATAAAGGCTTCCTGGGGAACTTCAACGGTACCTAGCTTGCGCATACGCTTTTTACCTTCCTTTTGCTTTTCGAGAAGCTTTTTCTTTCTGGTAATGTCACCGCCATAGCATTTAGCAAGTACATCTTTACGCATAGCCTTAACTGTTTCTCTTGCAATAATTTTACCGCCGATTGCAGCTTGAATAGGAATTTCAAACATTTGTCTTGGAATACTTTCCTTTAGCTTTTCAACAATTTTTCTTGCTCTAGCATAGGAGTTGTCAGAATGAACAATAAATGAAAGCGCGTCTACAATATCTCCGTTTAAAAGGATGTCCAGCTTAACAAGCTTAGATTGAGCATAGCCAAGCATTTCATAGTCAAATGAGGCATAACCTTTTGTACGGGATTTCAAAGCATCAAAGAAGTCATAAACAATTTCATTTAATGGCAACTCATAACGCATACTTACTCTTGTTTCATCAAGATAAACCATATCCTTAAAGATACCTCTGCGTTCCTGACAAAGCTCCATGATGTTGCCGACATAATCAGATGGAGTAAGAATTTCTGCCTTTACCATAGGCTCCTCAGCGGACATAATTGAACCAGCGTCAGGATAGTTTGTAGGGTTGTCGATATAAACGGTTTCTCCATTTGTAAGAGTTATTTTATAAATAACAGATGGAGCTGTTGTGATAATATCAAGATTATATTCGCGTTCAATTCGTTCTTGGATAATTTCCATATGGAGTAGCCCTAAGAATCCACATCTGAATCCAAAGCCAAGAGCAACAGAAGTTTCAGGTTCAAAGGAAAGTGACGCATCATTAAGCTGTAGTTTTTCGAGTGCTTCCCTCAAATCACCATATTTAGCACCATCAGCAGGATAGATACCGCTGAACACCATTGGATTAACTCTTCTGTATCCAGGCAAAGCCTTTTCGCAAGGGTTATCAACAAGAGTAACAGTATCACCGACCCTTGTTTCACTTATATCCTTGATAGCAGCAGCGATATAACCAACCTCTCCAGCTTTGAGTTCGCCAACATTGTTAAAGCTGGTTGCATCTAGGTATCCTGTTTCAACAACTGTATATTCTGCACCAGTGGCGATAAGTCTAATTTCGTCACCAATTCTAACTTTACCCTCTTTTACTCTTATATAAATTATAACTCCTTTATATGAGTCATAATAGCTATCGAAAATCAATGCTTGTAGTGGGGCATTCTCATCTCCAGTTGGAGCAGGAATATCCTTAACAATTCTTTCGAGGACAGCTTCGATATTGGTTCCGAGCTTTGCGGAGATCTTTGGTGCATCCATAGCATCAATTCCAATAACACTTTCAACTTCACTACATACTTTTTCTGGGTCTGCTGAAGGCAGGTCTATTTTATTTACAACAGGTACAATAGCTAAATCATGCTCAAGTGCAAGGTAGGTATTTGCCAATGTCTGAGCTTCAATACCTTGAGTTGCGTCAACAACAAGTATTGCTCCCTCACAGGCAGCAAGTGAACGGGAAACCTCATAATTGAAGTCAACATGACCGGGAGTATCTATAAGGTTGAAAATATATGTTTCTCCGTCCTCTGCTTTATAGGTAAGCCTTACCGCACGAGCCTTAATTGTAATGCCTCTTTCGCGTTCGATATCCATATTGTCAAGAAGCTGTTCTTCCATATCACGATCTGCAACTGTATAGGTTTTTTCTAATATTCTGTCTGCGAGTGTTGATTTTCCGTGATCTATATGTGCAATAATACTAAAATTCCTTATTTTATCAATTGACAAATTACATTCCTCCAAAGTGAAGTTTCAAATTTAAGGCTAATCCAGCTTTTTCTTTTCATTTTCAAGAACTCTCATTAAATCCTCAAAGGTAGCCGAGCTTTTACTTGAAGAAGTATTTTTATTTGTTTGATTTATGTATCTGTTTTTTATGTCATCCATTTTTGTTGAAGAGTTTGCTTTTTTAGCAACTGTTTGCTTAGGTTCAGCAGCTTTGCTTTCAGTTGGAATTGTTTCAGTTGCACCAGCATCGTCATAGGCTCTTTTTTGCAATGCAAGCTTTATTGCGGTTGCCTTTTCGTCAATATTATTTTTTGCAGGTGCATCAGGAGTATTATTTATGTTTACTTGAGTGACTTTAACCTTATTATCGGAGGCAGCTTTTTCAGCAGCTTTCATTGCCTCGGCATTTCTGCGTCTGTATTCTGAAAAATCGCCTTGTGGGTTAAATTGTTCAGCTCTCTGAAGTCTTTCCGTTGCTTTTCTTTTAGCAACTTCAACATCTTCATCGTCATCAATATCGAACAGAACCTTTTTTTTCACCTCATCAGTTTTAGCTTTTTTAAGTTCGGCATCCATATTATGGGGTCCTGTTTTTTTGCTGACACGCTTTTGTGAAAAGTTTTCAGATATTGATTCTTTTTTTGCAAGGAAATCCTCACTTGAATTTATATCATCATTAGCTTCAAAAAGAGGGGTGCTGACCTGTTTTCTTTTTTTAGGCATTCTTTCAAGCATAACAGGAATATCATAATCGTCGAAAAGTCCGTTCCTTTGTTTTCTGGCGTTAATACTGCTAGTTATAATAATTATAATTAAAATAATGCTGGGTAAAATGAGGAATAAAGCTATGCCTACTGTGCTTTTTAAAGATGAAACTATAAAGCCAAATTCCTTACTGGAAAAATTGCATTTAGCAAGTATATCCTTCTCAAGAACTTCAACAGTTCCTTCATATTTAGTATTATCAACCTTCAGATGATAGTATGTACCATCAGCTTCACTGACTATATCATAAATTCTTGACACTGCGGTCTTAGTTTTATTTTCAGCATCAGTGTAATTATACATGATAACATTGCCTTTTTCTAAATTTGTTGTTTCATCCTTATCTGCGATAATAATTGTGTTTTTAGCTATTTCGGGCATCATTTCATCTGTTTCTATTAATAGCAATGTTTTGCCAAACATATTTCGTGGTGTATGGCTTTTTAGGAATAAAAGATTGACAGTTATAGAAATGGCAATAATTATGGATAACAGCACAATAATTACAATTTTTAAAGGGGAAAACACAGACCTTTCATTGTTATACATATACTCGTCCTCCAGACAACACAATATTTATTTTCGCTCTTTAACAGTTCAAAATACTTTAATCTATATTATAACATGCCTTTAAGTAAAATACAATTTTTATTAAAAAATATTTTTAAATTTTTAAATAAAAATTAAATTATTTTTAATACTTAAAAAATTATTCAAATAATTTGTAGAAATATTGTGTTTTATGATTAAAAAGCAGGTGGATTCTTTGAAAAATCGAAAGAATAAATGCCAACAAAATATATTATTTCAACTTAATATTTGCATATTGTGCCTAACAAACGCTTAAAATTCAAATTTATACAAAAAAACGCTATAAGTTGAAAAAAGGCTTGACAATTATATGTATTTGATATAGAAAAAGTTTTTATCTTGACATATGAACTTTTTTATTATATTATTGTTATAGAACAAGAAAAAAGTATGTAGGGTTTATGAACACTGAATGTGTAAGACCTTTAGGCTTAGGGTGGTGCTTTGTGAATAAATTATTGGTGGACCTAGAAAAACTGGATGTTGATGTTAATAAAACTTTAAGTAGATTTATGGATAATGAAGAGCTTTATCTAACCTTTTTATATCGTTTTCCTAATGAAAATAAATTTAACGAGCTGAAGGAAAAAATTGAGAATGAGGAATATGATGATTGCATACTTGTGATTGCACATACTTTAAAGGGTCAGACTGCGAATCTTGGTATGAATGGTATTTATCGTCTTGTTTGTGAGATTATGAAGAGCATTAAAAAATCTCAGTTTAATGAAATCAAGGAGAAATTTCTTGCTTTAGAAGAAAACTATAACCAGATTTGTGATGTGATTATGAAGTATAAAAGGCTAGTAGTTTAATTTGCAGATACATAAAAATGACTTGTTAACTGAAGTTAACAAGTCATTTTTTAATCCTTTAAATATTTCTCAATAATGAATTTAGGTCGATGCTTTGCTTCTAGGTATATCTTGCCAACATATTCACCAATTACTCCGATTGCTAAAAGTTGAAGTCCACCTATTGCCCAGATTGAAACAATGGTTGACGTCCAGCCTTGAATGGTAGCGCCTGTGAAATGTCTGATAAGAAAGTACAAAAGCATTAAAAGGCTGATACCAAAGATAAGAAAACCAGTTGTTGTAATAAGCCTTATAGGTTTAATTGAAAGAGATGCTATACCCTCAAATGCAAAAGCAAGCATTTTTTTAAGAGGGTATTTAGACTCACCCGCAAAGCGCTCTTTTCTTTCGTAGGTAACTATCCCTGATTTATAACCAATCATAGGGACAATTCCTCTTAGAAAGAGGTTTACCTCACCGAAATCCTCAAGAGCCTCAAGTGCACGCTTGCTCATAAGTCTGTAATCAGCGTGATTAAAAACGATATCAACACCCATGAGCTTCATTAGCTTATAAAAGCCTTCTGCAGTTGTTCTTTTGAAAATGGTATCGGTTTTTCTTGCACTTCTTACGCCGTAAACAATATCACAGCCATCATGGTGCTTGTCCACCATTTCGTCAATTGCATTAATATCGTCCTGCAAGTCAGCGTCTAAGGAAATTGCGATATCGCAGTAGTCCTTAGCTGTCATTAAACCTGCAAGCAAAGCATTCTGATGACCTCTGTTCCTTGATAGCTTGATGCCCTGAAACAGAGGATTATCTTCATGTAATTTCTCAATTATTTTCCATGTTTCATCCCTTGAGCCATCATCAACTAATACAATTCTGCTTTTATCCGATATTTTTCCCTTATTAATAAGGCTGTTCATTTTTTCAAGCAATTGCTTTGATGTTTCGGGTAAGACTTCTTGTTCGTTGTAACATGGAATTACTAAATATAACACAAACATTTTTAAAATAGCACTCCTTTTAAATTAAGAAGTTTTTTAATATTTACTGTCTTTATACCTGTAAATTGCAAGTTAATCATGATATCTACCATTCTTACTTTAGTCTATTCATTTTAACACATTTACCTTAACAATGTCAACAAACCTATACATAGCACTAATAAATTAACTGATTAATAGGCGAAAGGGTTTCATAATTATTATAGATTTTATAATTTAAATAATTCTATTTTATTCAAGAATGTAACTGTAGAAATATGATGTGGAATATGTTATAATATTTTATTAATACTTGTTTGAAAGAGAGCGAATAATAGTGATTTATTTGGATAATGCGGCGACAACAAAGGTTTGTGACGAGGCAGCAGCGGCGATTACGGCTTGCCTTCAGGGTAATTATGGCAATCCATCTTCGCTGCATAAAATGGGCATTGAAGCTGAGAAGATTATTGATAATGCTAGGAAAATAATAGGTGCGGCATTGGCTTGTGAGCCTGAGTGTATTTTTTTTACATCGGGTGCAACAGAAAGTAATAACCTTGCAATATTTGGTGCAACAGGAGTTTATGGTAGAAGAAAGCGTAAAATCGTAACTACAAGCATTGAGCACCCTTCTGTAAGTGAATGTATGAAAAGGCTGGAGGAGGACGGCTTTGAGGTTATAAGGATTTCTCCGAACAGTGATGGCGAAATTAGTGCTGATGATTTTGCTGATGTGGTAGATGAGAATACCTGTCTAGTAAGTATAATGCTTGTCAATAATGAGAATGGGTATATAGTGCCTGTCGGTAGAATTTTCAAGGATGTTAAGAGGAAAAACCCAGAAATTATTACTCATTGTGATGCTGTGCAGGGGTTTATGAAAATTCCTTTTAAGTCAAAGGAGCTTAATGCAGACCTAATATCAATTAGTGGGCATAAGATTTATTCTGCAAAAGGCGTGGGCGCTATTTATGTAAAAAAGGGAATAAGGCTTAAACCTGTTTGTTATGGAGGAGGACAGGAGAAAGGGTTGCGTTCGGGAACTGAAAGTGTTCCTCTTATTGCAGGATTTGGTGCAACAGTTGAAAGACTGAAGGGCACTTTAGATTTTAGATTAAATAAGGCTAAGGAATTACGGGAATATTTCCTAAATAGGGTGGATAAGCTTGATGATATATCACTTAATTTTAAAGAGGACAATTTGCCCTACATTATAAATGTATCTGTTAAGGGTATTCGTTCAGAGATAATGCTTCATTTTCTTGAGGAAAAGGGGATATATGTATCAAGTGGATCAGCCTGTTCAAAGGGCGCAAGAAGTAATGTTTTAAAGGAATTTGGCTTAAGTGATGAGCTTATCGACAGCTCAATACGGATAAGCACCAGCTTTGAGAATACATTTGAGGATATGGAAGAGCTTATTAATGCAATTGCTGAAGCAAGGCAAAGGTTTAATTATTAAATATTCTTTTCGAAAATTAAAATATATTATAACTTATGTCGCATATACTTGACATGGGATGTGTTGCATGATATACTTTTCCTATTGAAGGAGGGGTTGTCATGGGGAAGAACCTGAGGTTAAAGGCAGCACGAGCTGAAAAAGATATGTCGCAAAAGGATGTAGCGGAGGCTGTTGGCATTACCAGACAGACAATGAATGCAATTGAGAATGGCGACTATAACCCTACAATAAAATTATGCAGAGCAATTTGTAAGGCGTTGGATAGGACTTTGGACGAGCTTTTTTGGGAGAATTAAAATGAAAAATGAACAATTTGATGAATTGCAGATAAGAAACAGGCAGAAGATTTCGTATCAGACAATGTTTTTGCTGCTTGTTACAATATTGATAAATGGAATAGTTAAGGAGTATTTTACCTCAGATTGGGCGAATCCAATACTTGAGGCAAATATTTTGGTAATTATACCTGCATTATATTTTGTCAGTATGTGCATATGGAAGGACGCATATTTTACTGATACAGGCGTTAAATCCAATATTGTGATGTGTATTTTATTAATATTGGGTGCAATCATGATTTTCCTTGCAATTCCTGATGAAAACAGGTTTATTTACAATAATAAGTTGAATTTTAATCCTACGGGCATATTCTTTGTTGCAATATCAGGACAGTACTGGATAAAAGGGTTAATTGATAGATTTAAAGATAAAGATGATGAGTGAAAGTAAATATACATTATAATAGTGTAAAATACGGAGGATGGTTATGGCGGAGATAATACTTGCAAAATATGGGGAAATGGCCTTGAAGGGCTTGAACAAAAATACATTCGAGAATATATTACTGAAAAATATTAGAAGGCGTTTGAAGAGTATAGGCAATTTTTATATATCAAGGGCACAGTCCACAATTTACATAGAGCCCGAAAATGAAGCTGCGGATTTAGATGAAGCATATGTAGTTTTAAAGAGGATTTTTGGAATATCAACACTTTGCAGGGCAGCTGTTGCTGAAAAGGATTTTGAGGCGATTGTAGCACAAACCATGCGATATCTTGATGATGAGCTGTCCTATGCAAGAACCTTTAAGGTGGAGGCAAAGCGTGCTGATAAGAGGTTTTCTATGAAGTCTCCGGAGATTTGCAGTGAGCTTGGAGGAAAAATTCTTGCGGCATTTCCTCATTTAAAGGTTGATGTGAAAAATCCAGATGTAATAGTAACTGTTGAAATAAGAGATACTAATGCTTATATTCATTCAAAGAAAGAAAGCGGTGCTGGAGGATTGCCTGTTGGGACAAGTGGCAGGGCAATGCTATTGCTTTCAGGTGGAATTGACAGCCCTGTTGCAGGATATATGATGGCTAAAAGAGGAATTGTAATATCTGCAATACATTTTGTAAGTCCGCCATACACATCTGAAAGAGCAAGAATGAAGGTTGAACAGCTTTGTGAGAAAATAACGGACTATTGCGGTGATATAAACTTTTACTGTGTTCCTTTTACGGAAATACAGGAAACAATACGCAAGGAGTGCCCTGAGGAATATTTTACTATAATAATGCGCAGACTAATGGTTGAAATTGCTCAACGCATTGCAGAGCAGGACGGAAGTATGGCGTTGATTACAGGTGAAAGTGTTGGACAGGTTGCAAGCCAGACACTTGAGGCGCTTGTTTGCACAGATACGGTATGTAAAATGCCTATATTCAGGCCTGTTATAGGTATGGACAAGACTGAGATTATTTCTATAGCTCGTAAAATCGACACTTATGACATTTCTATTCAGCCGTATGAGGATTGCTGCACAGTATTTACTCCTAAACATCCTAAGGTAAGACCAAGACTTGCTGACATTGAAGCTGCGGAGGGTAGGGTAGATTTTTCTAAAATGGTTACAAATTCGATTCAGAATACCTATAAGGTTACAATTAAGCTAAAAGAATGTTAAAGATTAGTCAATAAATTGTTTGCAATTTATTCATAAAAGTTGGTGGTAATATGCAAAAAGAAGCTTGTCCTGTTGGGAATAGTAAGCATTCTTATGAAAGTTTAGCTCAAAAACTTGACAAATTGGTTACAGATGTAGTAAACTTGTTAATACTAAGAGGCAAGATTATTGCTACAGCAGAAAGCTGTACCGGTGGTCTTATCTCTGAACTGATAACATCAGTACCTGGTTCGTCTCAGGTTTTTGAGCTTGGGATTTGTACCTATGCGAATAGAATGAAACAAAAGTACCTGGATGTTCCTGAAGATGAATTAAACAGCTTTGGTGCGGTGAGTAAGGAAGTTGCACTGTCTATGGTGAGGGGACTGAAGAAAGCCTCAGATGCCGATATGTGCATATCGGTAACAGGAGTTGCAGGTCCCGATGGAGGAACACCCGATAAACCAGTTGGAACAGTTTATGCTGGGTTTATTTACGAGGACAGGGAGTTTGTTGAACTGTTCAGATTGTATGATTTGGACGATATGTCAAGGGATAGCGTAAGAAATAATACCGCTGCTTGTGTTTTTGAGGTCATACAATCCTTACTGATGGAGGAAGTTATGTAAAATGAATGGAACTGTATATTACAAGAAGAAAAGAAAAAGGTTCTCATATTTTGATGTGCTAAAAGATATTTTTCCATGTCGCGGTGATGGAATAAAAGATGTGTTCAGAAAGCTAGCATTTCTCTCTACGATTATTGTTTTAGGCGTTTGTTCATTTTTTATTTATGATTACTTTTGGTCGAGTCATAAAACTAATCAGCTTTATGACGATGCCAAAAATCTGTATCACAGCATGAATGATGAAACCTCTGTGGCCCAGACAACTGTAAGTGAGGAGGCTGAAGAGGAGCATTGGGAGTTTTTAAGCGGTGCAAGGGCACTTTGGGAGCTTAATCCCGAAACAGTAGGATATATCAGCATACCGGATACTCCGATTGATTATCCTGTTTTGCAAAGAAGGGACCCCGAAACTGGGAATACCTTTTATCTTGATCGTGACTTTAATCTTGATTATTCAAGAGCGGGTGCGATTTTCCTTGACTGGAGAAATTCATTTGATTATGTTCTGGGTGGGAAATTGGTTGAGCCAAATTCCGATAATCTGATTATCTACGGACATGATATGAAAAAGAATGAGATGTTTGGTTCGCTTAAGCTGTATGATACAGACCACTCTTATTATGGGAAGCATCCATTGATAAATTTAAACTCCAATTACAAAACATATACTTATAAAATTTTTGGTTTGTTCTTGTCAGATGGCTCTTCTGATGAATTTCCTTATTTCAATTATATCAATTTTAATAGTTCAGAGGAATTCTATGAATATGTAAATGGAGTTAAAATTCGCTCAAAGATTCTCAATGATGTTGATGTTAAATACGGAGATAAGCTGTTGACATTATCAACCTGTAGCAGTATATTTTCTGATGCAAGGCTTGTTGTTGTAGCAAGGCTTGTTCGTGAAGGTGAGGACCCTTATGAGGGAACACAAAACAATTCACGAAATCCAAATCCACTCATGCCAAAAGAGTATTATAGATGGAATAACGAACGATTTGATTCTGACGCAGAATTTATTCCTTACGGGTAATTAATATGAAGATGGATATTAAAAATATAGATAAGAAATACATAATCATCGGTGCCTGTACTTTGGTTGTTGTTTTGATAGGTTTTGTAGTGTATATTTTTAAAAGCAAAACTCCAGTTGAAGAATCATCATTTTTTTCAAGCTTTGTTTCTTCATCTGCACCAACTACCAGCATGGTTCTGACTGAAAAGATTGAAACAGAACCGGTTGTAACTGAACCTCCGATGTTTGAAAGAGCGGCTCAGTTATATCAGCTTAATTCAGACACTGTTGGTTATATAAAAATTAATAATACAATGGTGGACTATCCAGTAGTCCAGATTCCCGGTAATTCCGAGATAGGGAACAGCTACTATATTGACCATGATTTTGACCGTAATCCTGCAAAGAAAGGTGCAATTTTCCTAGATTATAGGGCTTACTTTGGTCCTGATGAAAACCTACATTCGGATAATCTGGTTATATATGGGCATAATATGCGAAATGACACAATGTTTGGTTCCTTGAGGCATTACCGTCAAGATTACAGTTTTTATGAAAAAAATTCAATTATCGAGTTAAGTTCTAATTATAAGGACTATAAATACGAGATATTTGGTTTTTTTATAGTCAGTGGCTCTTCGACTTCTGATTTTAAATATTGGAATTACATTAACTTCGCAAATGAGGAGGAATTTAACCAATTTGTAAATCAGGTAAAGCGTAGGTCATTGGTGAAAATTGATGCCGATGTAAAATACGGAGATAAGCTGGTTACCTTATCAACCTGCTATGCCGATGAAGATAACTCAAGATTTGTTATTGTGGGACGAAGATTGAGCGACGAGGAGGCATCAATGACATAAATCCCAGATACATTCTCATATTAATTAAAAAAGGATGTATCAAGCTGAAAATTTCAGCAGGGAAATAAAGCCGTAAAGGCGAGAAATATGGGAGTTTATTTATGAAAGTACGAATACCACTAAAGCATATCGCCATGACACTTACATCTGTTGTAATGTTTGTGACAGTATTCAGCATGGTTGATATAGTTGAAGGTGCGGGTACACTTAATGGGCAAACGCTCAGTAAGGAACAAGGCAGTCAAAAAAGTGTGTATGCGGAAAACGACATTAAAGAGTGGTGGAAGGCTGATTTATCAGCTTATGGTGATAATTTAATTCTTGTTGGATATGAGGACGCACCAAAGATTGTTAAGGAAGAGGTTGCTGAAACTACAGTTGCTACTGTGACTAATACAGAGGCACCTGTTGTAACTCAAACAGCAATTACAACTGTTCAGCCTCCAGCTGAAACACAACCACCAGTGGTTGTTCCATCTACAGGTGAGTTTGCATTCACAACCTATGGTTATGGTCATGGAGTAGGATTGAGCCAGAATGGTGCAAATTTCTACGCTATATATGGCGGATATAATTATCAGCAGATTTTAGCACATTATTATCCCGGTATTACAATTGCCAATACGGGAACAGCAGCAACTGAGCAAATTACAGTTGATGGCGTAACAGGAAGTGTTATGGAATTGCTTCCACAGGTAGTCAACTACGAAATAGGCTCATCAATGAATTTTGAGGCTATCAAGGCACAAGCGGTTGCAGCTTACACTTATATTAAATATAATGGAAACAATGGAAGAGATTTAAAAATGAAGGGTGGAGCCTCACAAACTATTATCGATGCTTGTGCAGCGGTTCTTGGAGAGGCATGCTACTATAATGGCTCATATGCACTTACTATGTTCTATGCGTCAAGTGGGGGTTATACAGCGTCGTGTAAAGATGTGTTTGCGGCAAATTTACCATATCTTACAAGCACAGTTTCCGAATATGATGCTGCTGCAGACGGGCATTATGGAACAGTTAAGATTATAAGTGCAAGCACAGTTAAGGAAAAGCTAGAATCAAGGCTTGGAATTACACTTTCAAATAACCCAAACAATTGGATTTCCATTGTAGAGGGTGATGGTGGATATGTGGCATATGTTGTAATTGACGGACAGGTAACGATAAAGGGTAATACCTTCAGAACTTATCTTGGTCTGAAATCTCCAAAATTCACCTACACATTTTCATAATATAAAAATTAATGGAGGTTCAAAGTTGAACCTCCATTTTTGTTAAGGGGTATATTTATGAATAGTTATGATATAATTTCAAAAACTAAGTATGGTCGGGAACTGGCCGATGAGGAAATTCGTTGGCTTGTAGAGGGCTATGTAAATGGTAAAATTCCTGACTATCAGCTTTCCGCATGGCTTATGGCTGTCTACTTTAATTCTTTAAGCGAGAGGGAAACAACAGCATTAACTCTTGCAATGAGGGATTCTGGCGATGTAATGGATTTGAGTGCGATTGATGGGATTACTATTGACAAGCATAGCACAGGTGGAGTTGGCGACAAGACAAGTCTTATAATTGCACCGATTGTATCAGCATCTGGTGTATATGTGCCTAAGATGTCTGGTCGAGGCTTAGGGCATACGGGAGGTACAATTGATAAGCTGGAGAGTATTCCTGGATTTAAAACTGAGCTGTCGTTTGCTAGATTTATTGAGATTGTTAAAAAGGCAGGGTTTTCCATAATATCTCAAAGTGTAGATATTGTTCCGGCTGATAAAAAGCTTTATGCCTTGAGGGACACAACTGCAACGGTTGACAGCATACCTTTGATTTGTTCAAGCATTATGAGTAAAAAGCTAGCGATGGGTGCTGATTGCATTTTACTTGATGTTAAGCTGGGCAGTGGTGCGTTTATGAAAACAGAGGAGTCTGCGAAACAGCTTGCAAGGGCTATGGTAAATACAGCAGTTAATTCTGGTAAGAAGTGCAGAGCGATAATAACAAACATGGATGAACCTCTTGGGGATTCTATTGGTAATGCAATTGAGATAATTGAGGTTATTGAGATTTTAAAGGGGAATAAAAAAGGAAGGCTTTATGAGCTTTGTATTGAGTTATCTGCAAATATGCTTGAGATGGCTGGAAAGGGAAATGCTGATGAGTGCAGAAGGCTTGCTGTTGAGGCGATTAGTAGCGGAAGTGCAATGGAAAAGCTACGTCTTATGATAGAATTACAGGGTGGAAATCCTCGTATTATCGACGATTATGCTCTCTTGCCACAGCCGAAGTTCAGTACTGATGTTTTAGCACAAAGGTCGGGGTATATCACAGAGATTAACAGTGAGGAGATAGGACTGACTGCATTAAGACTTGGTGCAGGGCGTGTGACTAAAGAAAGCGAAATTGACCTTTCTGCTGGAATAAAATTGAATAAATCTGTGGGGGATTATGCTGAGTCAGGCGAGGCAATTATGACCTTGTATTCATCGGTAGAAAGCGATTTCAGCGAAATTGCTGATATGGCAAGGCACGCAGTGACTATTTCTGAACAAGCATCAGAAAAAAAGCCGCTTATATATGATGTTGTTTATTGAGGTTTCATTTAGTTTTTATTGACAGGCACAAAAAAATGGTATATAATTAATATAACATATAATAATTAAAAACAGGAGGAATGCATTATGGGTTTTATGGATAAGGTTGGAGAAATTGGTGGAAAGGTTTATAATACTGCATCAAAAACTGCAAGCAATATTGCGGATAAATCAAAAGTTGTTGCTGAAAGAACAAAGCTAAAGCACAAAATAAATGAAGAGAAATCCCTTATTTCAAAAAAGTATGCGGAGATTGGGAAGAAGTTTTATGAGCTGAATAAAAACATAATGCCAGAAGCATATGTTGAAGAAATCACAGCCATTTCCAACGCCCTTGAGAAGATAGAAGAGCTTAATGAAAGAATCAATGCATTAGGCAATGAAACTACTTGTTCTTCCTGTGGCGGGAAAATTCAAAAGGATCAGGAGTACTGTCATTTATGTGGAGCGAAAACAGGATATGAATCTGATAAGACCGATAATTCAGATGAAGTTATTGAAGTAAAGGCTGATGATATTGAGGTTCAATAGAGTTTATAGGTCTTGATAAAAAAGGTGTACTGCTTAAAAATTAGCAGTACACCTTTTGTTGTTTATATGAGTTTGAAAATGGAATGTGTAATTAGAAATCCTCCGACTATGGTTAAAGCTGAGGGCGTAAGGATTGCAGAATACCTTGTTATTTTATCTTTTATGAATGAGTAGAGCTTATCAAATTTGTCTTGCTTTTTTATATATAGAAAATACATTGCAACCTGTGGTGATATGTAGATTGCATTGTAAAGCAAAAGTATTAATAACAAGCCAACTGGGGATAGACTAAAGGTAAGCAGAACAGCAAGGAAGGCAAAGTATGGTAACGCAGAGGTCAACTCATACAAAGTTGCGGTTACACCAATTATTGTTAGTGAAAATGGTGATACAGATTTGATTTTTTTAGCAAATCTTTCCTCATCACCTTGATTGTGGTTCGATTTAATTTTTATAGTTTTAATGATTAAACGCAAGGTAGCGATAAGAACAGCTATACCTAAGGCAAGCTCAAGTCCATGAACAATATGTCTGTAATTTTTCATAAATGCTTTAACATATTTCCCCACAATTGCAACCAAGCCGTAATACACAAGCACTCCACTAAGNAAATTTGTAATGCCTGTNGCTAAAATAAAGAACCATATATGCTTTGGCTTTTTCACCATGCCCTGCAAGACAAATTGCTGAGTAATTGCAATAGGATTGAAGCAATCCACTGAGCTTGTTAAGATTGTAGTAAGAATTAAGCTTGAAATAAAAATCCCTCCTCAAACTAAAAAAGCCATAGGAGTAAGTTGACTCCTAGGCTTTTATCCCACCGTGTACACAAGTATTCTTGTGTGTTTTCTCTTGGACCTGACTAATATTTCTATTACGGAACCCTAGAAAACTTTGCTTATTAAATATATCACATTTTTTTTATTTTGTCAATACCATAGAAAATTATATGAAGCAAATTAAAGTACTTGACAAAGGGGATGAAAATAAATATACTTATATAGGTTATTTGGGTGCAATAATCTACTTATTAGATATGAAATATAGGAAATGTCTTGTGGATTTAATCCACAAGATTAAGTTTATATAAAATAAAACCGGAGGACCTTAATGGAAAGATATCAGGAGATAGAAAGAAGTATAGTTAAGAAGTATCATAAAACAATATGGTGCAAATTTATTGAGGGTATAAAGGAGTATCAGCTTATACAGGAGGGCGATAAAATAGCTGTCTGCATATCCGGTGGCAAGGATTCAATGCTTTTGGCAAAATGCATGCAGGAGTTGCAAAGGCATCGCAAGTTTTTTTTTGAATTAGAGTTTTTGGTAATGGACCCTGGATATAATGAGGATAATAGGCAGAGGATTATCGATAATGCAAAGATTTTGAATATACCGATACGAATTTTTGAAACGCAGATATTTGATATTGTAGCAGATATTGAACAGAGTCCCTGCTATTTATGTGCAAGAATGAGGAGGGGGCATCTTTATAAAAATGCAAAGGATTTGGGCTGTAATAAGATAGCTTTAGGACATCATTTTGATGATGTGATAGAAACAATATTAATGAGTATGCTGTATAGTGGGCAGATGAAAACCATGATGCCAAAGCTACATAGCACAAATTTTGAGGGAATGGAGCTTATTCGCCCTTTGTATTGTGTTAAGGAGGCTGAAATTATCTCATGGGCGAAATACAATGATTTGCAATTCTTACAATGTGCCTGCCGATTTACTGAAAATTGTGCGAAGAATGAAGATGAGAATATTTCAAAGCGTCAGGAAATGAAAATGCTTATAAAAAACTTTAGACAAACAAGTAAATTTATTGACAAGAACATATTCAAAAGCGTATGTAATGTTAATCTGGAAACAATCATAAGCTATCATAAGGATGGAGAAACGCATTCTTTTCTTGATGATTATGATTTAAAAAAGGAAAAGCAGTAAAGGTTTTAGGGTATTGTATCATGAATTTTAGGGTATTGTATCATGAATTAGTAAAAAAATATTTTTAAAAGTACTTGACAAATTAAAATATTATGCATATAATGTAAGTGAATTAAATGCAATATATGAAATTCGACGAGCAAAGGCAAGTAATCGTCAAAACGGTGTCACAGAGAGTTGACCATTGGTGAGAGGTTGATACATACGCTGACTGATGAATGGATTTGTGAGAAGCATGGTGAAAAGTTTTTTCTGAGTATCCATTGCCGTAAACCCTACGTTACAAGGGTAGGATATTGATACTTTTAGCTTTGTATAAGCTTTAAGTTGCGTATCTGATTGAGGAAAATAGTGTATTTTTTTATACTTATACTATTTTTGAATTTGGGTGGCACCACGAGACCTATCGTCCCATTTGGGAGGATAGGTCTTTTTTGTTTGTAAAAATAAAAGCTAAACTATAATTCAGGAGGGATTTTCATGATTTATCCAAGCGTTAATGAGGTTAAGGAATATTTAAAGGAGTATAGGCTTGTTCCTGTTTTTTATGATTTTTTATCCGATACTCTGACACCTGTGCATATTTACAATGCCTTAAGTGAGGGTGAGGAAAACAGCTTTATACTTGAAAGTGTTAGCAGTAAGGAGAAATGGGGTCGATATTCATTTATTGGAATAAATCCTGAGATGGAAATAAGCATTTGTGGGAATACTGCTGTTGTTAAAACGGAAAATGGAAGTAATGAAACTGAAATAGATAATCCGATTTATTTTCTAACAAAGATAATGGATGAAAACAGGACTCCAAAATTATTGAACCGACCAAATCTGATGGGTGGACTTATCGGATATTTTGGTTATGATACAGTTCGATATATTGAGAAAAGGCTTGTGAATATTCCAGAGGATGATATCGGAATGCCTGATTGTCATTTATTTTTGTATAATGAAATTATAGCCTTTGACCACCTCAGTAACAAGGTAGTTATTATATTAAATATAAAAAGTGATGGCAATATTGATGAGCAGTATGAAAGTGCAAAAAAGCGTGCAAGGCAGATTGCAGATAAGATTTTGTCATATGTACCTGAAAGGCGTGAGAGAAAGGAATATGGCGAGTTAAAGGTAAATTCAAATGTAACTAAGGAAGAATTTATGGATACTGTTGAAAGGGCAAAGGAATATATAGTAAATGGTGATATATTCCAGATTGTGCTGTCTCAACGTTTTGAAATAGATAATCCACCTGACAGCTTTGATGTTTATCGTATGCTAAGAGCAACAAATCCATCACCGTACTTGTATTATTTCAAAACTCCTGATTATCACATTGCAGGAGCATCGCCAGAAATGCTTGTCAATGTAACTGATGGAATAGTCAAGACAAAGCCTATTGCAGGTACAATTTACAGGGGTGCAAACGAAGAGGAGGACGCAAAGTTGGAGGCTATACTTAACGCTGACCCAAAGGAAAGAGCAGAGCATACAATGCTTGTTGATTTAAGCAGGAATGATATCGGAAAGGTATGCAAGTTTGGTTCGGTTGAGGTTACAGGCTTTATGCAGACTGAACGCTATTCAAAGGTTATGCACCTTGTGTCCGATGTAAAGGGTGAATTAAGAGATGAAAAAAATGCCCTTGATGCGTTAATGGCAGTATTACCAGCGGGAACACTTTCGGGAGCGCCTAAGGTAAGGGCGATGGAGTTGATTGATGAGTTTGAAAAGCATAAGCGTGGACTTTATGGAGGAACAGTTGGTTATCTTTCTTTTGATGGGAATATAGATACTTGTATAGCCATAAGGACAGTTTTATTTAAGAATAACAAGGCTTATGTTCAGGCTGGTGCCGGAATTGTTGCTGATTCTGTAGCTGAAAAAGAATTTACTGAAACTAAGAATAAGGCATTGGCAATGATAAATGCAATTATGGAGGCGGCTAAGCTATGATTTTGATTATTGATAATTACGATTCATTCACATACAATCTCTATCAGATAATCGGGGAGTTGTATTCTAATGTTCAGGTTTACAGAAATGATGAGATTTCTATTCAGGAAATAGAAAGGCTTATGCCAAAGGCGATTGTCATTTCTCCAGGGCCGGGATATCCGAAGGATGCTGGAATTTCCGTTGATGTTGTAAAAAAATTCAGTGGTAAAATACCTATACTTGGTGTTTGCTTGGGGCATCAGTCCATTGTTGAGGCATTTGGCGGAAGTATTGTTAAAGCTGTTGAACTGATGCATGGGAAAGCGTCTGATATAAGCATTGACACAAAGTCAAAGATATTCAGAAATTTTCCTGATAAAATCAAGGCAGCAAGGTATCATTCTCTCATAGCCGATGGTTCGTGCATACCAGACTGTTTAAAGATTATTTCAAGGGATTCAAGTGAACAGGTTATGGCAGTTGAACATGTTGAGCATTTAACATTTGGCTTGCAGTTTCATCCTGAATCAATTCTGACAAATACAGGAAGTGCAATTATAAGCAATTTTCTGAAATTAGTCGATGACATCAGTGTAAAACCTATTGAAATGAAAAAGAATGTTTCCGATATTCCTAAGGTGGCATTAAAGCCATATATTGCAAGGGTTGTTGATAGAATTGACCTTACAGAACAAGAGTCGATAGAGGCAATGGACTGTATTATGAATGGAGAGGCAACTGATTCACAAATAAGTTCATTCCTTACTGCTCTTAGAATGAAGGGTGAAACGATTGACGAAATAACAGGTTTTGCAAAGGGAATGAGAAAAAAGGCGACAAGGGTTAGGGGCTGTGAATCGGCTGTTGACATAGTTGGGACAGGTGGAGATTTGGCAAACAGCTTTAATATTTCGACAACAGCCTCATTTGTAGTATCAGCAGCAGGAGCAGTTGTTGCTAAGCATGGAAACAGAAGCGTGTCAAGTAAAAGTGGTGCAGCAGATGTGCTTGAGAGTTTAGGAATTAAGATTACATCAACTCCTGAGGTAGCAGAAAGGCTTATAAATAAGGTGGGACTATCATTCCTATTTGCACAGAACTATCATGGCTCAATGAGGTTTGTTGCAACAGCAAGGCGTGAAATGGGAATAAGGAGTGTGTTTAATATTTTAGGTCCGCTTGCAAATCCTGCATTCACTGATTATATTGTGCTTGGAACCTATGATAAGGCTTTGCTTGAACCAATGGCGAAGGTACTTATGAATGTGGGAATTAAGCGTGCTATGGTTGTTTATGGAAATGACAATCTTGATGAGGTTTCAATATCGGCTACAACCTCTGTATGTGAAGTTAATGATGGCAGAATTGAAGGGTATGTGATAAATCCAGAGGATTATGGGTTAAAGCTTGCTGATAAGGAGGAAATTGTTGGAGGTACTCCTGATGAGAATGCAAAAATAACTCTTGGAATCCTAAAGGGCGAAATACATGGTGCAAAACGGGATATAGTTGTAATCAATTCGGCATGTGCTTTATATGTATGCGGAAAGGCAGGTTCAATAAAAGAGGGAGTTGAGCTTGCTCAGGAAACTATTGATAGTGGCAAGGCTTATGCAAAACTGAATGAGTTTATTGTTGCTACGAACAGTGAGGTGTAGTTATGATTTTAGATAAAATTGTTGCAAAAAGAAAGGAGCAACTGGAGCGAGAAATAAGAAAAATTTCAAGGGATGAGATGTGTAGGATGGCAGAAGAAACTGCCAGACCGGTAATCAGCCTTTATGACGCATTGAAAAAAGATACGCTTTCAGTTATTGCAGAGGTGAAAAAGGCATCTCCTTCAAAATCTGTGATAAGAGAGGATTTTCAGCCAGTCGAAATAGCAAAGCAGTATGAACAATCGGGAGCAAATGCAATCTCATGCTTGACGGAGGAGTTTTATTTTCAAGGCAGCAGCTCCTACCTTTCTGATATAAGGAAAAATGTTAATTTACCGATACTTCGTAAGGATTTTATCTTTGATGAGTACCAAATTCATGAGGCAAGAGTAATTGGTGCGAACGCAATACTTTTGATTGCAGCAATTCTTAATACACAAACGCTTATAAGGTTTAAAAACTTAGCTGATAGTTTGGGAATGGAGTGCTTATTTGAGGTGCATAACGAGGAGGAGCTTGAAAGTGTTTTACATGCAAATCCTAAGATAGTTGGAATAAATAATCGCAATCTAAAAACCTTTGAGGTAAGCCTTGATACAACTAAAATGCTTGCAAAGAAAATTCCGGAGCATTGTGTTGTCGTATCAGAAAGTGGAATTGCTGATAATGAGGATATGAAAAGTGTAAAATCATATGGTGCGGACGCTGTTTTGATTGGTGAGACATTTATGAGAAGTGAGAATATAGCTGAGACCATGCGACAATTGAGGGATGGCTTATGATAGTAAAGCTATGTGGTTTAAGGCGGGATGAGGATGTTGAGTATGNAAATGAATTCATGCCCGACTATGTTGGATTTATTTTTGCTGAAAATTCTAAACGAACAGTTACAATTGAACAGGCAAAGGCTTTGAGTAAGAATCTCAGCTCTTATATACAAAAGGTTGGAGTGTTTGTAAATCAATCTATTGAGTATATAAAAAGGGTCGTTGATGAGGTGGGCCTTAATGTATATCAGCTTCATGGAGATGAGGACAATAACTACATTGAAAAAATAAGCAATACAATTGACGCAGAAATATGGAGGGCTGTAAGAGTTCGCGGCAGTGAGGATATTGCTCTTGCTGACAGTTTAGGAGTTGACACTATATTGCTTGACAGCTTTATGGAGGGGCAATATGGTGGAACGGGAAGGGTTGCAGATTGGAATATAATCAGCAACACAAAAATAAAAACACCGTTTTTTCTGGCGGGTGGACTTAACGAGGACAATATAATTAAAGCAATTGAAACAGTAAAGCCATATGGGGTTGATATTTCAGGTGGAATAGAAACAAATGGCTTTAAGGATAGAAAAAAAATAGAGAGGCTTATGAATTTAATAAGATGAAACTGGAGTGATTTATGTTGGTAAAAAAGGGCAGGTTTGGTGAATTTGGTGGTCAATATGTTCCTGAAACCGTTATGAATGCAGTTTGTGAGCTAGAAAAGGCATATGAGTTTTATAGAAATGATGAGGAGTTTAAAAGCGAATTAACAGAGCTTTATAAAAACTATGCATCGCGTCCGTCAATGCTTTACTTCGCAAGAAAAATGACAGAAGACTTGGGTGGTGCTAAAATTTATATAAAGCGTGAGGACTTAAACCATACGGGCTCTCACAAAGTTAATAATGTTTTGGGTCAGGCTTTGCTTGCAAAAAAGATGGGTAAAAAGCGTGTTATTGCTGAAACAGGTGCTGGACAGCATGGTGTTGCAACTGCAACTGCGGCAGCGTTATTAGGACTTGAATGTGAAGTGTTCATGGGAGAAGAGGATATGGATAGACAGGCGCTTAATGTCTATCGTATGGAGTTGCTTGGTGCAAAGGTAACTGGTGTAAAAAGCGGAACAAGAACACTTAAGGATGCAATCAATGAGGCTATGCGTGACTGGGCAACTAATGTAGAAACCACCTATTATCTGATAGGTTCTGTTATGGGACCACATCCATATCCTATGATGGTAAGGGATTTCCAGAAGATTATTGGTGAGGAAACAAAGCGTCAACTTATGGAAATGGAGGGTAAGTTACCTGATTGTGTTATTGCTTGTGTGGGTGGAGGTTCTAATGCAATGGGTATGTTCTATGACTTCATTTCTGATGAAGGTGTAAGACTAGTAGGAGTTGAGGCGGCTGGAAAAGGCATTGACACAAAGCTGCATGCTGCTACAATTGCAAAGGGAAGTACAGGAATTTTTCATGGAATGAAGTCGCTGTTCTTGCAAAATGATGAAGGTCAGATTGATTCAGTTTATTCTATTTCAGCAGGTTTGGATTATCCCGGAATAGGACCTGAGCATGCTAATCTTTATAAAACAGGCAGGGCTGAATATATCGGTATAACTGATGAAGAGGCAGTACAGGCCTTTGAATATCTCTCAAAAACAGAGGGAATTATCCCAGCGATTGAGTCTGCACATGCTGTTGCAGCAGTAAGAAAAATTGCACCTGAAATGGCGAAGGATAAAATACTTGTAATAAATCTCTCGGGTAGAGGGGATAAGGATGTTTATCAGATTGCAAGATACAGGGGGGTTAATATCAATGAATAGGATAGATGCAAAGTTTGAAAATCTCAAAGCCCAGAATAAAAAAGCATTAATTGCATTTATAACAGCTGGAGATGGTGGCTATGAAACAACAGAAAGGGCAGTTCTTGCGATGGAAAAGGCTGGTGTAGACATAGTTGAGCTTGGAATTCCTTTTTCAGACCCTGTTGCAGAAGGACCTGTAATTCAGAATGCAAGCGAAAGAGCATTAGCTGGCGGAACGACGCTAAGAGGTGTATTTGAAATGGTAAGCAGACTTCGGAATCAAACGGATATGCCACTTCTTATGATGATGTATCTGAATACAATTTACCGTTTCGGGACAGAGAGGTTTTTTAAGCTATGTGATGAACATGGAATAGATGGAGTAATTGTACCCGATATGCCATATGAGGAAAGAGACGAAATACAGGGCGCTGCTGATAAATATGGTAAGCATTCAATCAGCCTTGTTGCACCGACCTCTGCTGACCGTATAGATAAAATTGCAAAGGATGCAACAGGATTTTTGTACTGCGTTTCTTCAACAGGTGTAACAGGAATGCGTTCAAAATTTGATACGGACTTTGATGAGTTTTTTGGGACTATAAAAAAATATACCAGCATACCATGTGCAGTTGGATTTGGTATTTCCAATGCTGAACAGGCAAAAGTAATGAGCAGATACTGTGATGGTGTGATTGTCGGAAGTGCAATTGTAAAGCTAATCGGCGAGCATGGCGAAAATGCTATTGAAAAGGTTTCAGAGTTGGTTTCAAGTATGCGAAAGGCATTGGACGAATAAAAAAACAAACAGCTACCATTAATTTAAGTGGTAGCTGTTTTTATGTTGAAAATTGTATTCAAATCAGTCGAGAAATCTAAAGCTCTTTACAGCTTGTTCAAAACCGATTTTGTTATATTCAAAGGTGGGAACAGTTGAGACGCATGAAATAATATAGGCTGTTCCATCTTTTACAATATAGCCCACATAGCAGTATCTTTCAATATCGTCCATCTCTCCCGCTTCTCCATAGATAATGTATTTAAATTGATTGACCTTGCATTGAAGTCCATTGACTTCAAAATAAATCTCCTCAATATCTGATAATTTATCAAATGTGTCTGAATATTGCTTTAATGCGTAATGCCCATAAGCAGCAACATCATCATCAGTTTTTTTAGTAGGCTCTGAGGTTACAATTATACTTGCATTATTTTTTTTATAAGTAAGGATACCGTAATTGCCCATCTCCTCTTTGTATTCGGTAGGGATATCGATTGCTATATTCTCCAAAGGGGAATATGTAATCGCCTCTACTAATTGTAAATTGCTTGAGAAATTGTTTTTGTTGTCGCAGGCAAAGAGGGGGATTGTTAGTATTGTAATCAACAGGAAGAAAATTATTTTTTTCATAATTACATCCAATCTCAAAAAGTAATATAATAAAAGTCCTTTTCAAGTGAAAAAGACTTTTATAGTGACCAGACCGATAAGCCGAGTTCTGTCGTGTGCGATAATTTATCTACGCCTTATGTCGCCATAAGGCTCTAGCCGTCATTACAATTCATCCACCGAGCAAGTGTTATGATGAATTGCACCAATAGACGTTACATCAGGTAGGGTTTACATGGCAGTACAGTTACCTGTACTCCGGTGAGCTCTTACCTCGCCTTTCCACCCTTACCATGCAAAATGCATGGCGGTATATTTCTGTTGCACTTGCCCTAAGGTCGCCCTCGGCTGTCGTTAACAGCTACCCTGCTCTATGATGCTCGGACTTTCCTCGTGAACTAAAGCGTTCACGCTATCGCATAGTCTGCTCAATAATATATTAATACAAATTTGAATATATGTCAAGTAGGAGTTATTTTGTTGGTTTATATATAACAACAGGTTAATATGTTCAATTTTGTTTGAAGGAAAAGGCTGGGCATAAAAATTCACCATAGGGCAACAGAGCAGCAATCAGGACAATGTAGAAAATAGTTATCTATTTATTATTTAAATTAAAATAATATTAATATTGGTTTCAATAAACTGGTATAATGTAGTTGGATTATAGTGTCAAGATGCAAATAAGGCAGAATAAAGTGTTTCTTACAAAACAGGTAGATAATTATAAGAATCGGGATAGACAAATTAGCCAATGTTGAAAAGCAGTATTTTTAAAGGAGGAATGTTATGAAAGCATATTTTATTAAGCGTTTTATAAGTATATACCTTGTGGTTGCAATGGTGTTTCCTGCTCTTTTAGGCAATATCTTTACAAAAACAACTGCATCTGCTGCTGTTGCAAGTTATCACTTTGATTTTGGTGGGGGTGGTACTGCATCTGGGTATATCGGTGTTAGTGCATCTACCGCTTACAGCCCATCTTTGGGGTATGGCTTTGCAAATCCATCTAAGGTGAAAAATGTATCTGCGTCTGGCAGTGGTGCATTGAGTGACGCAGTGCAGTTTACTGACACAAGTTATTCAAATACATTTAATGTTGATTTGCCAAATGGTCTTTATCGTGTGACTGTTACGCTTGGCGATACTACACGAACCTCTATCGCTGCTGAGGGCGTGCTTCAGATTATTAATATGACAGGAAATAATGCAAGGGATACTATTCTTATTCCTATCACAGATGGTCAGCTTAATATCATGGCAACTGATGGTAAGGCAGGCTATGCTCATACTATGAGCGCATTGGATATTGAATGGGTATCCTCTGATACACAGTTGCCACCTACTATATGGTTCTGTGGTGACTCAACCGTTTGCAATTATTATCCTAAGGATACCAGTGTACAGGCAGGTTGGGGACAGGTTTTTGACCAGTATATTGACACTTCTAAATGGCAGGTGCGTAATTTGGCTGCAAGTGGGCAGTATGCAGCAGGGTTTGTAAGTGCTGGACAGTTTGAGCCAATTCTTAAGTACGGAAAAAAGGGAGATATCTACATAATCTCTATTGGCATCAATGATACAAATTATTCAAATAAGGACGAATATACACAAGTTGTTACAAATATGGTACAAAAGGCAAAGGCTAAGGGAATGAAGGTTATTCTTGTTAAACAACAGGGTCGTGCTGGAGATGTTACGAATAATCCTAATTTAACAGGGCGCTGGTTCTCCTCTCAGCTTGATGCTATTGGTTCTGCAGAAAATGTTCAGGTTATTGACCTTTTTGTTCCTTTCCTTAACTATTGTAAATTAATCGGACAGGAAGCAACTAATAATTTATACATGAGTGGCGATACACTGCATCCTAATCGTCAGGGGGCTATGAAGCTTGCTGAAATTGCAGCATCTCAGATAGTTTGGGATAATACAGACGACAAGGAGACAGGAAGTGAGATTTCTGAAGATATTACCTTCATGCTAAAGAATGTAAACAGTGGGCTTTATTTAAGTCTTGCAGATAATGCAGCTGATGGTACAAATGTAGTACAGGCACAGCCAACAGGTATTAATGC
>JGI24710J26742_10000896_pt1 | contig 27935 bp, 30 predicted proteins | sample BioPla2DNA2_FD_26742 | JGI IMG/M metagenome (IMG submission 26742)
TAGTTTGGGTAATCCCGTGGAAATCGGCATTGCCGTCATCTGGCGAGTAGTAGACACTGCTAAGGCCGTCTTCAATGTCGACAATTACAAAGAATATTTGTCCCTACAGTGTGACAGTGCACTGCGCGAGATTGTACGTATCTATCCATATGATGTGGCACCCCATACGGATACAGAAAACGAGGAAAACGATGAAGAAAGTCTGCGCGGTTCCAGCGAAGTAGTGGCCCGTCGCATAAAAAATGAAATTCAGGATAAGGTGCAAGAAGCAGGTCTTGAAATCCTGGAAGCACGAATCACCTACCTGGCGTATGCACAAGAAATTGCCGCTGTCATGCTTCAGCGGCAACAAGCAAGTGCCATTGTAGATGCTCGCAAACTGATTGTCGACGGAGCTGTTGGGATGGTTGAAATGGCGCTGGAAAAACTTTCTCAGAATGAGACGGTGACCTTGGATGAAGAGCATAAAGCGGCTATGGTTTCAAATCTTCTGGTCGTGTTATGCGGAAACCGTGACGCTCAGCCGGTTGTCAACAGCGGAAGCAGTTTATAACAAAATTTCGCGCCGACAAGAAGCAAAGACTGTGACAATGCCTGAAAATTATACAGGGTCAACACGATCATTTTCAAGATCCCGCTCCCGCAGATACCAATTTGGAGCATTTGGATCATGTCCGTACTTCTTAATATGCTTCACAACGCGAAGTGTCAGCATTCTCGCAAGAACATGAGTCAAAATTTTGCCGTAACAAGGTTCCAGCTGTTCATATAGATACTCGGGAGACGGTGTGCCCTCCACAATATGACGAATAAACTGATCAAAAGCCGGCACGACTGTCTTGTGATTCATATGCTTTTCCAAGGGACTGCCGTCAAGCATGGCGCCGCCTCCGAGTACAAAACCACCCTGCCACAACAGATGATTCTGCTCTGCAAACAGTTGCAGACAGGTAAGCCCGTGCCGATGCGTATGAACATAAGGCATGCCTCCGTTGATGATGCCATACAACTTTTGTCCGTAAAACCCGCCCATGGAAGATGCCGTTTCCAATAGCTCTATCAATCTTGCAGGATAAGTATTTATGTAACAAGGACCGGATATAACGATGGTTGCAGCTTGTTTCATAGTCTGCACCATTTCATCAAGGAAACCCCTTTGAGGCAAGTATACCAGCTCGCCGTCGGTGACAGAAGAAATACGCCTTAGCAGCATAGCACTTGTCCCTTCGCGTCTGGGACTGGCACAAAGAAGCATCATATCAGACTTGTTCATGGACAATCTCCTGCGCGATTTTTATCATCGAGGCCTTATTCGCTCCTTCGTCGAGGATAAAAGCCTTCCCCTTTGCGCTCATAATTTTTCTGTTTTCTTCATGCAGGGATATAAAAGCAGACCGTTGCGTTTCTTTCAGTTTGTCTCCGATTCCTACCATGAAATAATTCATACCCGATCCGCTCATTCCTTTTACCAGCTCCCCGCCGTTCACACGGTAACGGGGATTTCCGACGGCTGCCATACGATCCATCACCTTCTTTATATGATGACTGACGCCGCCGAACACGACCGGGGAAATCAGCACGAGTGTCCGGCAGCCGGCGATCTTCGGTAACACCTTCTGCATGTCGTCGGGAATGATACAGCGCCCATATGTTTTCCCGCTGCAGTTTCCGCAGGCGGTACAAGGCTTGATATCGAGGCTGTTCGCAGCAAAGCGAACAACATGATTTCCTGTATGAAACACTGCTTCTTCGAGTTCCGTCCCCCAATTTCCTCCGCTGTCATCTGAAACAATCACTATCATACGTTCTTCTCCTTCTCATCGATATCTTCTGTGATGACGTATAAATTCCGATGCTGCACAGACATCTGTTAAGCTGTCGCCAAATTCTCATTTAAGATCATTTCAAATAAACAGTCCTAAAAAAGACTGTTTCATTGTCGGTATTTTGCTCAAATATTTCTATTGCGATGCAGGGCCGTTATCCGTCTCATCGTTTCATTTTTTCAGGGTATATGAAGCCTGCTAATTACAAATGAACAGCAGCTGTTTGACATCCCGGCGTTGCCAAAGTGTATGAAGATGGCATCCGGTTGATATCTATGCTTCACGGAGTTTTCCCGCTTTTTAACGCCTCCAACACGGCAGCTCTGACAACCGTGCTTGAAGCCGTCGCTCCGCTGATGCTGTCTACATCCAGGCTATTGAACTCTACGATGTCCTCACAAATCATTTCCGCTCCATAGCCGGGTCCATGGCTGTGCTCCAATAGCGTTATCTTCAGGATATGTCCGTCGGACACAGTCACCTCTACCTTTGCGCTGACCAACACCGCGGACGCGCCGCCCCGGTATATGCCGTCCGGTAAATCGGCAATCTCAATCGCGTGAAAATCGTATTTTTCCAGTTCATCGATCTGTATCCTCATCAAAACGAATACGAAGATGCTGATCACCAACAACACAATAATAAATCTTATAGCAAACTTTTTTACTTTCATAAAAGCTCTCCAAATCTCTTAACTTAAAGCGTTTTCGAGACCCTCTCTGCCTAAATACACTTCTCTATAGCCGCTACAAGTTCCGTCATGTCCTCAGAATACACATCTCCAATATTGCCCAATCGAAATGTCGGCATGGAGGTCAGTTTTCCGGGATAGATGACAAATCCATCCTCTTTCAACGTTTCATATAAAGTGGAGAAATTCAACTCTCCAAGCTCATAGGTTGTTATTATGTATGATTGATCTTCAGGCGCTATAATAGGTCGAATGCCAAGTTTTGCGAGTCCTTGGAGGAGAATTTGTTGATTTTCCATATATCGCTTTCTTCGGGCCGGCAATCCGCCTTCCTTTTTATATTCATCGATTGCCTGTCTCAGAGCCAACAGCACATTTGTGGGCGATGTGAAGCGAAACTTACCGTCTGTGCAAAAACATTGATATTGATCGAACAAATCTAGGCTGTGAGATGGACAATGACCGGCGCTTTCCTCGATCAGCGTTTTTTTCGCGACCACAAACGCCAGACCCGGCAATCCTTCTAAACACTTGTTTGAGCTTGCCGCCAGCGCATCCATGTCGAGACCCGGCATATCGATCTCATAGGCCGCAAAGCTGCTCATGGCATCGACAAACACCTTTTTGCCATATGATTTGGAAAGCTTCGTCAGTTCTTCAAGAGGATTGATAAGGCCGGTGGTGGTCTCACAGTGAACAAACACGACCACCGCAATGTCTGTATCCTTCTGCAGTTTTTCTTCAACCACATTCGGGTCAATCGACTTTGTCTCATCAAAGATTAAACTGTCATAATTTCTGCGAGATTTTTCAGCGATTGTGAGCATCCGCTTTCCATATTCACCATTGACCAAAAATAGTATTTTTTCATCTTTTGCGCATAAACTGTTTATCATCGCCTCTACTGCATACGAGCCGCTTCCCTGAAGTAAAACAGTTGTGTAATTATCGTCGGCGGAAATATGAGTAATATCGTCCATCACGGAACTCGTGATCGCTTTATACGCATCATCCCATGTGCAATGATCCGTCAACATGGCATGCTTGACACAATGTCGCGTTGTCAGAGGTCCCGGGGTCAGTAATATGCGATCGTCGTTTTGATCGAGCTTTCGGTTGATATCATCGATGACATCTAAAAGCTCATCCATATCATCAATGATGTAATCCGCCCCGGCCTTATAGTACGCTGCGCGCACAACTGCTTTTTGATCATTGAGTTCCTGCCGGGATAGAGCGTTAACCTCATCGCGTGTGAGTCCAAGTTCTGAAGAACCCATGATAATGCCCACCGTCCAACAGTTCGCATTCTTTCCCTCCGCTATATCTGAGATCGTATCTCCTACTTTTACAGCTTCTCTCGCATCTAAAATTCCAAACTGCATGAGATTATTCCAGATCATGTAAGGATACGGCCTGCCTTTTGCCGTCTGATCGGCGCTGATCCAGAAATCGGGGGAATACCCCTGATCCGCCACTTTTTGCAAAATGCCCCTCATCATCTCGGCAGTGTAACCGGTGGTGGAGCCTACCTTGATCCCCCGCTCTCGCAAAGCGGCGACGGTCTCTACAACATGATCCTTCATATCGCAATGCTGCTCTATATTGGCAAAGAGAGTCTTTTCAAACACCCCGTACGCCTGTAAAATCTGTTCTTCGGAAATCGGTTCAGGAAGCATTGCAGCAATCGCCCTGGTGTGATCAAGCTTTAAAAGTCCCATCGGCTTTCTTGCCATTTCATTGGTGATGTCTATGCCGAGACTTTTGAAACCATCTATAAACCCTTTCACCGGAGCAAAACAACCGTAGTCTATCGTCGTTCCCGCCCAATCGAAAATAACGGCCTGAATCTTCTTTGGCATTTTACACCCCCAAAATCTCTCTGTACATTTTTTTTATCGTATCCCTATCCAGCGGAACCGGATGGTTACTCAGCCTTTGAGGATCTACCGAATCCGTCAAAAGATCTACATCATCCGCTTTCGCATTTTGAGGCGGAAGAATATCGAGTTTCAACAGCATTTCCTCAAAAAACAAAACGGCATCTTTATGATTCTTTTTGCCAAGTGCGTCGGCGATGTTGTTGTAATTCTTCGTCTGTCTCCACACTTTCGGCAAGCAGATGGCAACGGCATGCCCATGTGGCAAGCCATAGAGAGCAGTCAACTTGTAGCTCATGGCATGAGGCGCTGTGGTCGTCGTGATATTAATGGCTTTTCCCGCTATATGGGAGGCGTAGAGCATTTTTTCATTCCCGTCATCATCATTTTTTAAATAGCTTTCCATATTGGCGACAATCAGAGCGATGGCCGTTTTGGAATATATGATGCTTTTTTTCGTCGCTTTTTTTGACCACCAGGACTCTATCGCCTGACAGAGCGCATCGAGCATGGTGCATTTTTTTTGATAAATAGGCAGTGTTTTCAGCATGTCGGCCCGCAAAACGACGTATTCCGGCAACAGCTTTTCATCAGAGATGGATCGTTTCTCACCATTTTTATATATAGCCGCAAAATGAGTCGCCTCGCTGCCGGTGCCGGAAGTTGTCGGAACCGCCATGACCGGAAGATCCGTCTGATGAAAGAATTTTATTCCCTTCGCTGTGTCGATGCTACTCCCGCCGCCAATAGCTACGATAAAGTCACATCCGTTCTTTTTTAATACATCCACTCCCGACTGAATATCTTCATATACCGGATTCGGCGTAAAATCGCTGAACCTGATCACTTCACAGGGAAGTTTTATGTTAAACGAGTCAAAAGCATCATCGCACACCAGCAGCGGCTTTTTATCTTTTAATAATTCAAATGCTGAAAAATCATAATAAGTCTCTTGCATGACCAAAGCTCCTTTGCAAATCCATAGCAGGCGACAATAAAACTTCAATCTTAATGCCACATAAAACAGGATGAATAGATAACTTTCACAAGAAAAATGACGTTAATATTCAAAGTTTTTTCAGCTACCTTACCGTCGCCTTGATTCTTGTGGCAATCATTTCCAAAAAGATCACGGCCGCCACCACTACATAGGTGATAAAACCGAGCTCGCGAAGATCAAAGTAATGGTTGCCTGCCATATACAGATCGAATCCGATGCCGCCTACTCCCGCTGCAGCGCCTACGGCAAGCGCATTGGTGAAGTTGATCTCAAAGCGTAAAAAAGTCCATGCGGTCATTCGGCTGATAGAAGAAGGGACAATGGCTTGAAACACTATCTGCCAGAAACCGGCACCGCAGGCTTTCAGCGCCTCGATAGTGCCTTCCTCCACCTCTTCGATAGCTTCGGCATATGCCTTGATCAAATAGCCCGCGCTATGGAAGGTGAGTCCGATAACGGCAGCAACACTGCCAAGACCCGCCGCAACTGTAAAAATCAGCACCCACAGTATTGTCGGAACGGCTCTTATAAATGCAACAAAACTTTTTGTCATACTAGCCACATATGGATTAGCGATATTCCTAGCACACAGCAAAGCGCCGAAAAAAGCTATTATTGCGCCGAAGATCGTAGCCAGAGCACCTAGAAAAAACGTCACTAGCAGAGCATGCAATGTCGCACCCCAGGTGCTGTATGTCAATCTCGGCTGGCCGAACAGCACTTTCACATTGTTCCATGTGCCAATCGCGGCTCTTGCCATATCGATATTTTTATAATCAAATGTAGCAAAGCCGTACACGGTAAGAGTCAGCAAGACAAATATCGTCATTTTAATGGCGAAGTCACTTTTCGATTTTGTCGCCGTTTTGATCTTGCCTCCGCGAGTCTTGCGCATATATTTACTTATATCTAGAGAAATTGGAAGCCCACCGGCAATATCGAGTTCACTCATCACATAATCACCTTTCTGATTTTATTTGATAGAATCTCTATGGCGATGACCAGTATCACAATAGAAATAACGACGAGGCTTGCCGAACTGTAATCCATGCGCTTGTAATAAAGATCAAACAGATATCCGATCCCTGTTGCCGTAAGAATGCCGATCAACGTAGATGAGCGGATATTGGTTTCGATCATATACAAAATCCAAGAGATGATTTCAGGAAGCGATGAGGGAATGACGCCATGAAATACTGTCTGTAGAGATGTAGCACCTGTTGCGTACAGCGCCTCCACACAGGATGCGCTGACCTCATCGATTGTTTCAATAAATGTGCGTGTCAGCATTCCGAAAGTGGAAAAAAACAGCGCAAAAAAACCTGTCAAGATGTTTTGACCGAAAGAAAACAATAAGAGCATGGCCCACACGACATCCGGAACATTTCTAAAAAATGCCGCGACAATTCTGACGATTCTCGCGATCAAAGGATCCGTTTTCGTAGTTTTTGTCCCAAACAGGCTGAAGAAAAATGCGCATATCCCCGCACACACGGTGACAGCTACAGACATAAGCGCTGTTTCGACAAGTTTAGAGAGAATATAAGGGAGTCGCGACCATGCTTTTGCATCCGGAATAAAATGTTGTGCCATCCAGCTGACCGCTCTGGGAATCGACTCAAAACCGCCGATCACATCATATTCCGTCACAGCCGCTGAGACAGCAAAGAGAACGGCCACACCTAAAAGCGCCAATGTAAATGTCCGTTTTCTCTTTACAAACACAGATGTCTGATCTTGTGGCCTAGGCGCTTTTTCCGTTTTTATATCCATCTTCTCATCTGACATCTGTAATCAGCTCCCCTTCATCCGATTGGTATATTTCATAGATTTTTGACTTTGTCAGTTCATCAGGCGATCCGTCGTACATGATTTGGCCGGAAGTGATCCCGATAATCCTCTTGGCATATCTCATCGCAACGCTCACCTGATGCAGATTGGCAATACAGGTGATCTTCATCGTCTCATTAATCACGCGTAAATGATCCATGATGACCTTGGATGAGCCGGGGTCGAGAGACGCAATCGGCTCATCGCACAAAAGAAGCCTGGGCTCCTGCATGAGAGAGCGCGCGATACCCACTCGCTGCTTTTGTCCACCGGACAACTCATCACAGCGCTTATACGCCTGCTCCGTAAGTCCGAGCATGGCCAAAATCTGAAAAGCTTTTTCTTTTTCTTCTTCCGTATAGCCGCTCACTATACCGCTGATCGCGGATTTATAGCCTAAACGTCCGTGCAAGACATTCTCAATGACACTGAGTCGTTCGACAAGGTTGTAGTGTTGAAATATCATTCCGATTTTTTTTCGAACCTGGCGGATTTCTTTCTTATCCGCTCGATTGATATCGTGTCCGTCAAACATGATGGAACCCTGCGTCACATCAACGAGTCTGTTGATGCAACGCAGGATAGTCGACTTACCTGAACCTGACGGACCGATAATCGAGACAAACTCACCTTCATCCACCGAGAAAGAAACATCCGTCAACGCCTTCGTAGTGTTGTCATATATTTTGCTTACATTTTTGAATTCCAAGATAGGCATATGCACCACTGTTTCAATATTTATTATCGATACGGGTCGTACCACGAATCACTCGTGAGAACAAAACCGTAACTTTTCGACTTTTTGTACAATCCCACTGCACCCTCTACGCTGTCGTCATAGAAGAGTATTTTATTGCTCGCGACTTCTTCCGAGGTAAACAGATCCTGAATTGCCTTCACTTCTTCTGCAGTTAAGTTTTTAGGATTGTACACGTTCGGACCGTTAAACACAGGTGTCGCCGCGATGATCGTGAAGTCTCTTCCAATGTACTGGTCGAACGGAGCATCGGCACCTTCTCTTACAGTAATAACAGATCCAACTGTACTGATATCTCCGGATTTGACTGTGACATACGGCTGTACTTCAATATCACAGAAAGCCGCAACATCGACGTTTCCGCTGAGCAAGTTGACAGCTGAGCCCTGGTGGGAACCTCCGAAGAACACTTCGCTGAAGAACATATCGGGGCCGCCTTCAATCAATTTATCTTCATCCAGGTTTTCATCGACAAAATGAGAAATGATTGAAGAAGTGGGAACTCTGAATCCGGACGTGGAACTGTTGGAGACAAAAGACATCTTTTTCCCTTTGATATTGTCAATGGAATATGTGTCACCGCTCTTATACTCATCTGCGTTTTCAGCAGGTACGCACAGCCACGCAAAATACTTAGCTCCGTCAAGCGACCAATTTTCATCGCTGTTAACAAAGAGAACATCAATCTGCGGATTTCGATCTTTCGCCTCTATATATCCGACAGCGCCCATCGCAATGGCGATATCTGCCGATCCNCTTGCGATCGCTTCAATGGCAATTGTGTAATCAGTCGTCAGTTTGTGTTCGGTTTTTCTTCCGGTAGCNTGTTCAACTAACCTTCCGACCTCGGCACGAACAACCTCATGGGTATTGGATGATTCATTGGGATACCATGTGATGACGATGGGTTTTGTGTTTGTGCTCCCCGAATCTCCTGAGCTTTCTGAGACCTCGGAACTACCTGAAGCGAGCGGAGTGCTCGATGCAGGAGGTTCGCTAGGTGTGTTTGAAGCACAACCGGTTACACATCCTGCCATGACAGCTATGATCAAAAGTGATGTGATTATCTTAGTAATCTTGTTTTTTTGCATTTTTACCGCTTCCTTTCCATACTTTTGTCAACTAAATTGTAGAATTCAGATGTTAGATTCAAGTCACTTCTATGTAAATTGTTCGTTAAAGCTTCATCGGTCATGATTTGCTTAAAGATGACGTTTCTTTATCAAGTTAGGAAAAATAACCGCATTTGATCGCAACCTATTCTAATGTCAGTCACAATCAATACAATGTTCATAGTAATAGTCACAAGACTAGTCACATAAGCACGGCGGACAAGGGAGCTGAGCAGCTCTCTTTTTGCTTAATATAAAATAGCGTCCGAAGTTCGTCCGATCTTCGATCGGCTAATTGTATTAGGTTTTCGCTTCCCGGATGTGTGTTTTCTTCCATGGCTCATTACCTTCTTCCTGCAATAAAAAAGCCCCTAGTAGGGCCGACTTCATTTAATCTTTTATCATCTCTTCAATAAGTTTTTTCTCTCTTCCGTTTGATTTTTTTCGTCATCCAATAGATCCCGCTCTTCATCACTTAAGCACTCGACTTTTTCAATCATTTTATCAAGCCACGAATCATCGAATGTCATAGTTTCTTTGTTCACTTTCTTCCTCCTCTAAGTTTCATTCTTTCATTAACAAACCCGAAGGTGGGTGCTGTATTTTTGTCATATCGCTGTCTCAGTCCTCACTTTGCTATCCGTATTTATGAACTCCCCCTTCTCACATCGCTTTCATATATCCATCTACCCCCTCACGCTCCAGTAAAGCACTTAAAGGATCATAGCGTCACTTTCTCCGGCTGAATCAAACAAATAGCATCATTACCGGAGTCTGTAAAAGGCAGGATTCGTGAAAATCACAACTCATGGCTTCCGGCATTCCCACCGCTCGCTACTGCTTGAAACAGGAGACTCGTTGAAAGAAGCACAAGATCGCCTTGGGCATACCGATGTAAAAACCAAAATGAATATGTATGCTCATGTGTCGAAAAAAAAGAACGAGGCGTTGAAAAACTCTCTGCAGATGTCAGCTTATAGGGACATTAGTCACAAAACGAATAAAAAAGAAGCGTCACAAAACGCAAAACCATTGAAATTCTAGCGTTTTACAACCCTTCTATTTTAGTTGTGGTGGAGCTGGCGGGAATCGAACCCGCGTCCAAAAATAAATAGCGAAAGCTTCTCCGAGCGCAGATGCTTTTCTTAACCACCGCATACAAAACATCAAACTTTGCAATGGTGTTCTCCTTTATTACCACAGGACCTCGGAGAAAGATCCTGATCCTACACTTGATGATTTATCGCTTGCTCTGCGTCAAGTGCGAAAGGCCTGAGCAGCGATGCTGCTTAATTAAGCAGCGTAAGCAACGTTATTGTTTGCCTTTGATTTTAATTGCCCAGTTCTTTTTCGTGTACCCCAGGCGTGAAACACGGCTCGCTTCCTTCCGTTCTCTATCCCTGTCGAAACCTGTACAGCCCCATATTATCTTTCGCGTAAAGCGCGTTCCATCTCTCTTTTTGCATCTCTTTGTTTGGACGCTTCACGCTTGTCGTAGAGTTTTTTGCCTCGAGCAAGACCTATCTGCATTTTTACTAGACCGCGGTCATTGATATACACTTTAAGGGGAACGATCGTATACCCCGCCTGCTTGACCTTTTCATAAAGGCGGTTGATCTCCCTCTTATTGAGCAGAAGCTTCCTGGGTCGGACGGGATCCACATTAAAGACACTGGCATAGCCATAGGGAGTGACGTTCATTCCTTCGATAAACGCTTCACCGGAGCGGATCTCAATATAACTTTCTTTAATGCTGAGCTTGCCTTCTTTTACAGATTTTACTTCCGTTCCGATCAGCACGATGCCCGCCTCAAATGTCTCCTCAATAAAATATTCATGATATGCTTTTCGGTTATTGCTCAGCAATTTCATTATACCCTCCGAGTCAATCACAATATCAGAATTAAAGCGCTATGTCAAATATGACCGATGCTGTAAATTGATGTTTTCTTATGCTTTTTTATCCGTTGCCTCATTATCTTTCACATAAAAAGAGTACATTATGTCCATGTACTCCTTCTTAAGTAAACTTCGCACTATTCCTCAATAACGGTCACTTCTTTCATGACGACAGGCGCCAGGGGTCGATCCGAGCGATCGGTTGGAACTTTGGCCAGCTGATCAACAACTTCAAGCCCTTTGACAAGCTTTCCAAATGCAGCATAGGCTCCATCCAAGTGCGGCGCACTTTTGTGCATAATAAAGAACTGGCTTCCCGCAGAATCCGGATGCATGGACCTTGCCATAGAAAGAACGCCGGGCTCATGCTTCANATCATTTTGAACTCCGTTTTGGAGGAACTCGCCCTTNATGTTCCAGCCGGGCCCTCCGGTACCCCTGCCTTGCGGACACCCACCTTGAATCATAAATCCCTCAATGATCCGATGGAATATGAGGCCGTTATAAAAGCCGCTTTTCACAAGCTTTAAAAAGTTTTCCACAGTCAAAGGAGCTTTTTCAGGGTACAGCTCCGCTTCCATTATCTGTCCGTCTTCCAAAACAATGCGTACTTTCGGATTCATACTTACCACCTCACAGTATATTCTTTAAGTTTTCCTTCAATATATGGGAATGCGGCAAAAAAAGGCCGCACTCCATCCAGCACCCAGGGAAGAAAAATCCGATCCCCTTCCCATTGCGGCAGACTTTGAATATTCTCCCGGGCAATCCAGTGGAGGAACCCTTCTTCATTTTCTTTGAGAATCCCACTAAACTGATGCACTCGATAAATATAACAGTAGAAATCCTCTCCGGCGTTAAACTCAGGAAAATGAATCTCTCCCATCAAGGCAGACTCTTCCACCTCCAACCCCGTCTCTTCCTTCACCTCTCGGATCATGCATTCCAGCGGAGTTTCTCCGGGAAGAAACTTGCCCCCGGGAACCACAAATTTACCTTTGTGAATATCTTTTTCGCGTTTGTTCCTCTCCAAAAAAAGAACATGGCCGTCACAGACGATATAGGCAAGCGTCGTCTTAATCACGCTGTCGCTCCACAAAAATATCGAGGCCTTCTTGTCGGAAAATATCATTGATGGCATCCCACAAGGGATATTTGCCCCTTTGGCGCAGAGTGCTCGTAGGGATAAAAGGCACGTCTTGCAATTGAGCAACCTCCCGGTAAGCCCGCATGCTTTTATGAAGCTGTGACTGATTGAGTTTGTCAGTCTTTGTCAATACGACAATAGGATGGCGCCGAGTCTGCTTGATGAGCCGAGCCATCTCAATATCAATATCCTGCGGGCTTCTACGCACATCGATGAGCAGCAGCGTTGCAATCAAATTTGGACGGGACAGAAGGTACGCCTCCATCAGCGGTGCCCATGATTCTTTCATCTCTTTTGACACCTTTGCATAGCCGTATCCCGGAAGATCGGCAAACCGAAAGGAACGATTAATCTCATAAAAATTGATCGTTCTGGTCTTTCCGGGAGTAGAAGAAGTGCGCGCAAAATTTCTCCGCCCGAGAAGCAGATTGATAAGAGAGCTCTTTCCGACATTGCTCCTGCCGGCAAAAGCGATCTCCGGCATGTCTTCAGGCGGAAACTGATCCGCCCGGCCGGCGCTGACGTAAAGCGACAATTCTTTAATCTTCATACTTAAACCAGTGACTCTGCGAGAACCTCATTCATCTCACTGACATACTTGATTGTAAGCCCTTTGAGAACTTCCTGCGGAATCTCTTCGATATCGGCGCGATTAGCTTCAGGGACAAGAACTTTTTTAATCCCATATCGATTGGCGGCAAGAAGTTTCTCTTTGAGGCCCCCTATGGGAAGGACTCTTCCCCTCAAGGTGACTTCACCCGTCATCGCTAAATCGGCATGAACTTTCCTCTGCGTCAAAGCCGATGCCATGGCTGTCGCCATCGTAATCCCTGCAGAAGGTCCGTCTTTGGGAATGGCGCCTGCAGGTACATGGACATGAATGTCGGTGTTTTTAAATGTCTCATCTTCAATGCTCAATTCTTCCGAAATGCTTCGAATGAAACTTAATCCGGCTTCCGCCGACTCCTTCATGACATCTCCGAGCTTGCCGGTCAGTTTCAATTTCCCTGACCCGCTCATGAGACTGACTTCGATTTCAAGCGTGTCTCCCCCGACACTGGTCCACGCAAGGCCGGTGACCATGCCGATGCGGTCTTCTTCTTCACGTTTTGTTCTCTGATATCTCGGCTGACCCAAAAATCGAATGACGCCTTTTTTCGTCACAGAATAGCTGTCTTTGTCTTTTTCAACGACGATCGTGGCAATCTTGCGCATGATCGTGGCAAGCTTGCGCTCCAACTCACGCACGCCCGACTCGCGAGTATGCTCTTCNATGATGTCTCGGAGAGCTTCTTTGGAGATCTTGATCTCCACTTGTTCAAGNCCGTTTTCTTTTTTCTGCTTCGGTATCAAATATCTTTTAGCAATCTCTTCTTTTTCAAAGAGAGTATATCCGGTCAGTTCAATGACTTCCATCCGGTCAAGGAGCGGACGCGGAATCGTCGTTGTCGTATTGGCTGTCGTCAAAAACATGACTTTGCTAAGGTCAAAGGGCACTTCAAGGTAGTGATCGACAAAGCTCTTGTTTTGCTCAGGGTCCAGTACTTCAAGAAGAGCAGACGCCGGATCTCCCCGGAAGTCACTTGCCAATTTGTCGATCTCATCAAAAAGAAAGAGCGGATTTTTCGACTTACTTTCCTTTATCAGTGTCATGACGCGGCCGGGTATCGCCCCTACATAGGTGCGTCTATGACCTCTGATTTCCGCCTCATCTCTCACACCTCCTAAGCTCATTCGGACAAACTTGCGATTGACGCTCCGGGCTATGCTTGCCGCAATCGATGTCTTTCCAACGCCCGGAGGCCCCACAAGGCAAATGATGGGTCCTTTCAAGCTATTTGTAAGCTTTCGAACAGCCAGGTACTCCAGCACCCTTTCCTTTACACGCTCCATGGCATAGTGATCCTCATCGAGAATAATCCTTGCCTTGGCCAGATCGATTTCTTCCTTTGTCTGCTTATTCCAAGGCAGATCAAGAATCCACTCGACATAATTGAGTGTCACCGATGCATCCGGAGAAGACGGATTCATGCGGGAGAGTTTTTTGATCTCCTTTTCCACCTTTTCATGGATGCTCTTTTTTAGCCGAAGCTTATTGAGTCTTTCCATCAGCTTATCGGCTTCGGAACGAGTGTCTTCATCCTCGCCGAGTTCCTGCTGGATCACGCGCATCTGTTCTCGAAGGAAGTACTCCTTCTGCATTTTGTTGAGCTGTTCTTTGACTTTCTCGCCGAGATCACGCTCCATCTCCACCACTTCGATCTCCCGAATGAGCAGAGAATGCAGAAGCCTGAGTCTCTTTATAAGATCCTCTTCTTCCAAGAGTTGTTGTTTTTGTTCTAAGGTAATGCCGAGCTGAGGAATAATGAGATCGGCAAATCGGACGATATCTTCCATACCTGTGATGGAACCGGCCATTTCCTGCGGAATGCGGTTGGAAATGGCAATGTATCGTTCAAATGCGTCGCGAATTCCTCGAGAAAGCGCTTCGAGCTCTACATTGTTCGTGTCAACGACTTCCGGCTCATACGGCTCGACATTCACTTCAAAATACGGTTCATAGCGGACAAGCTCCGTATAGCGGGCACGCTGCTGTCCTTCTACAAGGACGCGGATATTGTCTCCGGGGAGCTTGAGCATCTGTTTTATCTTGGCGACTGTGCCCACCCGGTAAAAATCATCTTCCAGAGGGTCTTCTACTTCCATTTCCTTCTGTGTCGTCAGGAAGATCTGCTGGTCACGAAGCATGGCTTCTTCCAGCGCTTCAATCGACTTATCGCGACCGACATCGAAATAGAGAACCATGTACGGGAAAATGATGAGTCCCCTTAGGGGAATCAAAGGTAATAGTTTCCTGTTCTCCATATCTTCTCCTTATGATATCTTTTTCAGTTCTTCCGGGAATCGGCTTTTCACCATATCTTGTGTCACCCGAAACGAATGACTCTCCTTCTTACCCGGAAGTTCGAACATCGGCTCGAGCATCAGTGTCTCTATGACGCTTTTAAGACCGCGAGCCCCGGTCTTCCTGGACTGGGCAAGTTTTGCAATCAAATCAAGTGCTTCATCGTCAACTTCAAGATCCACTTTGTCAAATGCCAACAGAGTCTTGTATTGACGAAGAAGGGCGTTTTTCGGCTCTGTCAGTATGGCCTTGAGCGTGTCCGTGTCGAGCGGATGAAGAGGGGCAATGACAGGCACGCGCCCCACAAACTCGGGAATAAGTCCGAAATGAAGGAGATCCCTTCCTTCCACCTGCGCAAGCAGCTCCGTCTCCTCCTGCGCACTCTTCGGCTCAACAGGCGCTTGAAATCCCATGCTTTTCTTACTGATGCGACGGCGGACGATATCAGCCATGCCTTCAAAAGCGCCTCCGAGAATGAACAAAATATTATTTGTGTCAATGCGGATCATCTCCTGCATCGGATGTTTTCTGCCTCCCTGAGGCGGGACGCTTGCAACCGTCCCTTCGATGAGTTTGAGAAGAGCCTGCTGGACTCCCTCTCCGCTAACATCGCGAGTGATGGAAGTGTTCTCGCTTTTTCGCGCAATCTTATCGATCTCATCGATATAGATAATCCCCTGCTCCGCCCTCGCAATATCAAAATCAGCCGCATGAAGTAGTTTGAGGAGGACATTTTCCACGTCTTCTCCTACATATCCTGCTTCTGTCAGGCTGGTAGCATCTGCCATGGCAAAAGGAACCTGCAATTTCTTTGCAAGTGTCTGAGCAAGAAATGTCTTTCCGCAACCCGTCGGACCGAGCAGCAAAACATTGCTCTTGTCGATCTCGACATCACTTTCATTGGCCAGTCGCTTATAGTGATTGTAGACCGCAACGCTCAGGATTTTTTTCGCACGCTCCTGCCCTATGACATAATCATCTAAAAACGCTTTGATCTCCCTCGGCTTGGGCACTTCCGCAAACTTTGGAGGAGCAGCCTTTTTCTTTTTTCCCGAACCGTCGATGATCTCGGAGCAAATGCTAACGCAATCGGAACAGATATTGGCTCCGTTTCCGGCGATCAACTGCTCGACTTCACCGGCTCCTCTTCCACAGAAAGAACAGCGTTGTGACTCTCTTTTATTACTCAATCTTCTTCCTCTTTTGAATCACTTCATCGATAATCCCATACTCCATCGCCTCAACCGCGCTCATAAAATGATCTCGATCTGTATCTTTTGTAATCGTACGCAAGGCCTTGCCTGTATACTTGCTGAGCAGTTTGTTGAGTTTTTCGCGATGGCCGATGATTCGCTCCGCGCGAATCTTGATATCTTCAGCCTGACCCTCGACGCCGCCAAGAGGCTGATGAATCATGATCTCACTGTTTTCAAGAGCAAAGCGCTTTCCTTTCGTTCCGCTTGCAAGAAGAAACGCGCCCATGCTGGCGGCCATCCCAATACAGATGGTCGAGACGTCACAGTGAATAAACTGCATCGTATCATGGATAGCAAGTCCGGCAGTGATGAGACCGCCGGGACTGTTAATGTACATATGGATGTCTGCCCCCGGATCTTCCATTTCAAGAAAGAGGAGCTGGGCAACAATGCTGTTTGCCACTTCATCTGTGACCGGGCCTCCTAAGAAAATAATGCGATCTTTTAGGAGGCGCGAGTAGATATCATAGCTTCTCTCCCCGGTCGGTGTATTTTCAATGACATATGGGATCAGGCTCAAGATTCATCCTCCATGGTCTCCAGAATCAACTCTCTGGCTTTTCTGAGGGAAATATCTTCCTTAAGAGCGCTGTATTCATTTCTTTCATGTTGCTTTTTGAGACTGTCTCGGCGCTTTTCATCTCCTGCACTCAGCTCATCCAAACGCTTGTCGATGTCCTCCTGTGTAATCTCAAAAGCCTCTTGCTTGGCGATCTCACTCAAAAGAAGCGTCTCTTGGATATTCTTTTTTGCCTGAGGGATAAAGGGCTCCTTAAAGCGTTCCGAATCAAGCCCCATCATCTGCGAGTAGCTCTCAAGATCCATTCCCTGCATTCGCAGTTGGTAGTCCATCATCATCGTCAGATGTTCGACCTCGTGATCAATCATCGACTGCGGAATATCGACTTCCATATTTTCTATGGCTTTTTCAAGGACCTCTGCTTCTCTTTCCGATTTGGCAAACTTCTCTTTTTCTTCCAGAATGGACGCCCTCAGTGACTCTCTGTACGCCTCAAGTGTGTCCTCTTCCGACACATCCTTAGCGAATTCGTCATCAAGCTCCGGCAGTTCTTTTTCCTTGATCTCCTTCACTTTGACTTTAAATGTCGCTTCTTTTCCGGCAAGTTCCTCTGTGTACTCTTCAGGGAATGTCACGACGATATCTCGCTCTTCTCCCGCATCCATTTCCAGCATCTGTTCTTCAAATCCCGGAATAAAATGGCCACTTCCGAGTGTCAGCTCAAAATCTTGCGCGCTGCCTCCTTCAAAGGGTTCGCCTTCCAAAAAGCCTTCAAAGTCGAAGATGACGACATCTCCTTCTTTTGTCTTTCTGCCCTCTACAGGAATGATGCGGGCATTCTTGCTTCGTTCGTCTTCGATCGCGGCGTCAATTTCTTCTTCAGTCACCTCGACCGGCTTTGCGGCAACTTTCAATCCTTTATATTCACCGAGTGTGACCTGTGGNTACAGATCGACGGTGCCCAAAAGAACGATCCCTTCTTCTTTGTCAAGCTTCTCTATTTCAAAGCGAGGCTGAGAAACCGGATGAAGATCGAGTTCTTCTATTGAGCGATCATACATATCCGGGATCATCGCATTGAGAGCTTCATCATAAAAGAGATCTTCTCCATAATGCATTTCCAGAAGCTTTCTGGGAGCTTTTCCCTTTCGAAAGCCGGCAAGCGCAAATTCGCCGCGTTTTTTCAAATAAGCTTTCTGAATAAAGGGTTCCATTTCCTCCATAGAAAACCGGTATTCAAGAACAGCAGTATTTTTCTCTCGATTTCTTTCTTTATATTCCATATTTTCCTCCGAACAGTATATACCGAAGACATTTTACAGTAATACCCATTATTAGTAAATATCAAGCCGTCATTTTGATGCTTTTTTCATCTTTTCAACGGTTTTTCTGGAAGATTCAAACGAAAAACCTCTTCCAACGAGGAATTTTTGCCTCTTCATACACTCTTTTACACTGATATCTTCCCAGTTTCCATATTTTTTTCGAAGAATTTCTTCCATCACGTCCGGATTTTCATCCAAGTCGAGCCGATGGATGATCTCCTGAGAAATTCCTTTCTCCGCTAATTTCGCTCGTATATAATACGGTCCGTTTTTCCCCCTCAGGCTCTGTGCATAGTTTAAAGCAAAGGAGAAATCATCGATGACACCCCACTCTTCAAGCTGATNAAGCAACTCCTCCGTCACAGGAAGATCTTTTCTCTCAAGATATTGTGAGACCTGAAAGCGCGTGCGCTGATATTTCGTNGCATAGCCGAGAGCCGCTTGCAGCGCATACTCCCTATCACTCAAGCTCACGAGCTTCTCAATATCGANTTCCTCCCCTTCAAACACGGCAAATTGTGCCCATACAAACGGGTGGAGGGCATATTCCTCTCCCTCCACTGTGACGGTTACTTTTTGTTTTTCTTTTACGACTCGTTCCAGCTTCATAAGAATAGAGACACGATAGAAGGAACGACCAAACCAAGAATCAAAAGCGTGATGATGATCCAAGCGGCGATCTTCTGTCTATTATTTTTTTTCTTCATTTCATACACTCACTGTCTAGCCACTCCATGGCATTACTGAATCCTTCGCGAAGGATTACATCCGCTTTGTGATCTAAGGGCGTGGAGGCCTTGTTGTTCATTATGAACACTTTACCTCGGAAATAGCGGATGAATCCCGCCGCAGGATACACGACAAGACTCGTTCCCGCAACGATCAAGGCGTCCGCTTCCGTCAAAAGCTCAATCGCCTCTGCCACCACTTGCTGATCCAACGCCTCCCCATACAAGACGACATCCGGGCGTATCATGCCTCCGCAACTGCAACGCGGGACGATCGGCTCCTCCGGTATGTCATCAACAGAATACAACTTGTGACAGCGCATGCAGTAGTTTTCTCGAATGCCTCCATGGATTTCATATACTTTTTCTGAGCCTGCCGCCTGATGAAGTCCGTCGATATTTTGTGTGATGATTCCGCTCAGTCTTCCCTTCTGCTCCCATTTTGCAAGGACTCTATGTCCTTTATTGGGCTTTGCTTCAGGAAAAATCATGCTCTTTCTATAAAAAGAATAGAATCTTTCGGGCTCGCGAAGAAGGCAGTCAATGCTGAGCACGTACTCAGGCACACTGTCATATACTCCGCCGGATGAGCGAAAATCTGGAATTCCGCTTTCTGTGGAAGTACCGGCCCCTCCAAAGAATACGATCTTCTCAGCTTCTTTTAATCGAGAAACGGCTTCTTCTCTTGTCATGGCAGAAGACATCTGCGCTCTATTCCTCTTCTTGTTCTACAACTTCCGCGTCCACTTCAGCTGCCGGCTCTTCTTCCTCAGCAAGCTCGATGAGCTCAAAGGGAGAGTGAACACTCAACACGCTCTTGTCAAGTTGGTAGTTGATAAAGAGCAGAGGAGCCTCAAAATCTTCTCTGTCAAACACGATGTCATTTTCGACCACGCTGTTGAAGTTGACCCCCTGTGCCTTTACATTCCAATTCTCAGGCAGGATGACATCTACCTGACTCATTTTTGCTTTTATACACAGATTCATCGGCTGGGGAGAAGGCTTCGCATTTGAAAGATCGACCACCAGACTGCTCATCAGTGCCGCAGCACATGTATCTTCAAAGATCTCGCTTTCAAAATCCAGTTCCTCTGAACTCATCATGAAAAAGAAATCCGAGTCTTCCTTCAGTTTTGCAACTGTGTACGCACAGTAACCTACAGCAACTCCTGCAGCGACTCCCCCTGCAATTAGCGCGGCCTGAACTATTTTTTTTCGTTTCGCCATTTTGTCCTCCTATTGCAAACCAAGCTTGCTTTTCATGGAGGCGAGGATTTCCCTTGCCTCCGCTTCTACTCTCTCCGGTCGAAGATCAAAGTGAGAATATTTTCCGATCATCGAGTTCATCATGTAATGAGACACCATCAATGTGCTTTTGCGAATGACAGAATACAGTCCTGCCAAGATCATGTTGTCATAATCATCCCCTCCGACGAGAAGGCTATTGAATGTGGCCAATCGGTATTCTCCGGGAGGAAGCTCTGAAAGGATATGGTACAGAAGTTGGACTTTCTCTTCTTTGCAGTGATGGAGCATGAATTCATCCATCGCTGCTTTTCCCTCCTCCCTGTGCAAGAGGCCAAGAGCCAAAAGATGATATTTCGTATTGCGATACGTATTCTCGTATTCTTTGTAGCGAATAATTGAGTCAATTTTAATTTCTTCTTCAAACGCCAACTTATATCCGGCAAATCTCAAATTCTCCGTGAGAAAATGCACACCCAGCATACACAAAAGGGTATGGAAAATCGTATAACTATCTATCCCTCTTTTTATGAATAGCACACCAATTCCAAGGATGGCAAACTTTGAATAATACGTATCGCTCATCTGGAATTTATAAAGATAATTGAGTATAATCCTCCTCATGTCATCAAAAGATACATCGTGAACTAGAAGCGGCGCCAATAGCTTATATGTGCGGTCTTTTTCGTAGTTCGGCGACTCCTTCAAGCGAAAATACGTATATTCTTCCGCATAAGCTGCTTCTTGAGCGATCAGTTTTATGTATTCAAGGAGGCGAAACTTCTCGGCCACCGGCAAGCGAAGAATTCTCTCCAATTCAATTCCGGATATCACTTCTTTGCGAACATTCTCAAGTTCCTGTCTCATCATTGTCTACTCCTTAATCTTAGCAAATATCATTCTGCCTGCCGGCGTCTGAAGTACACTGGTAACCTCTACGCCCAAGTTTTCCCCGATTCGACCCTTTGCCTTATCGACGACGATCATCGTCCCGTCATCAAGAAAACCTACGCCCTGATCCGCTTCTTTTCCCTTTCTTAGAATCTCTACTTCGAAAACCTCGCCGGGAATGGCGTTGGGTTTTACTGCGTTAGAAAGATCGTTGACATTGAGGACGGGGATCTTTTGCAGGATAGCCACTTTGTTGAGATTGTAGTCGCTTGTGATTACAGCCCCCTTCATATCCTGAGCCAGTCGCAGAAGCTTCAGATCCACCTCATCAATATCTTTGTAGTCTTTTCCCGTAATGACTACGTGCATGCTCGGAAGTTCTTGAAGAGTTTGGATATAGTCGAGTCCTCGGCGCCCTTTTGCCCGTGTCAGATCGACGGAGGAATCGGCAATATGGCGCAATTCCTTCAAGACGAATTCAGGTATAACAAGATCCCCTTCCAAAAAACCTGTCGCAGCGATGTCCACAACGCGTCCGTCGATGATAGCCGACGTATCTAATATTTTCGGCACACCCGATCTACTTTTTAATCCGGGGGTGGGAAATCTGTTCATAACATCAGGCAAGTACGGAATCTCGCCGCCCATGCGCCCGCCGATATATATTCCAAGATATCCCAAAATCACATAGGTCGGCACAGCCAAAGCGACGGCAACAAATCGATTGCCGATCAATCGAAACAGATTGCTGATAAACAATGCTAAAATCAGTGAAAGTAAGAAGCCTACTGTCCCTCCCAGTACCTGTACAGGTGGTCGGGAATTTATGCCTTCTGCAAGGGTTTGCACCAGCACAGAGCCATATTTCCACAGTAGCCCGAGAAAATAAAAAATACAAAAACCAAATAAAATACTAATAAGGGCTACGGTAAAAATGTGCTGCAATCCCCTCAACTGCGCCAGCCATGGCCACGCCTCCAGGATGCTTCGATTGGCGAGCAGAAACTGTGCCCCGAAGAAACCCAGAGATATTGCCAACAGCCAGCGCAAGGCTGTTAGGAATTTTTGCAATCAATGACCTCCTCTAATTTGTTTTCGATAACTCCAAACGCATCTTCATAAGGCAAATCTTCAATCAACATCAACTCGCTCGAAAGAATCTCCAGCGCATTGTGATATAACTGCCTTTCGCCTGAAGACAGACCTCTTGAAGAATCAATCAGCTTCAGATTGACGAGAACACTTGCCATTTGTTCAGGGGTACCTATTTTCATCTTATCCAGGGATGTCTGATATCGCTTGCTCCAGTTGGAAATAGCGGAATAATCCTCGATCTCACTTTTCTCCATGGCATTTAAAATAGTCTCTTTATCAGAGATCTTTCGAATATTCATTTCCTCTGCGCGGCGAAGCGGGAATTTCAGAAGCATCTGCTTATTACAAGTCTTCAGCGTACAAAAGAGAATGTTTTCTCCATAGAAATCCTCCTCCTGGATCTCGATGACGATCCCTGCTCCATGCATAGGATAGACAATTCTCGACCCAATTTTCATCTTTTCCTCCTTCCATGTTTCTTCAATTATACCCGATTTCTTACAATAAATGTGATACTTTGCATAAAAGTTGACTTTTTGCATCGCAAACCAAATTATATAACTTTTCAAAAAGAGCAATAGTTATTGACATATGTCATAATCTGTGTCATAGTAGTAATTGACATATGTCTTTAATAGTTAGGAGGTGAAATTATGCCGAGAAAAGACGGAACCGGCCCCCTCGGAGAAGGGGCAATGACCGGAAGAGGTCTGGGGGCTTGCGTGGATTCCAATACAGAATTTGTCAGAGGAACAGGGTTCAGGCGCGGCTTGGGCCGCGGATTTCGCTGCGGATCAAGAAAAGGATTTGGCTTTGGCCGATATTGCGCAGTAACAGATGAAGACTTCCTGAAGAGACAAAAAGCATCTCTGCAAGCTCAGCTGGATCACATCAACAAGCAGTTAGAAGATCTGTAGAAAAAGGAAGCAACTGGCGCATATGCCGGTTGTTTCCTTCTCATAACAGGGTAACAAATAAGTTGACACTGTCGTTCTCCTGATTACAATCTGTCCGATGAAGGCATGAAATCAGAAGGGTTTTCTCAAAACATCCGCCTTCTTCGACCTAGCGGCTCGGATGCAGCCGAATCCAACGATGACACCGATCACAAACTCAAATACGAAAAAGAGGTCTATTATGAAAATTGTCATTCCAACCGAAATAAAGACTTTAGATGCCAATGTCTGCCCTTCCTTCGGAAGAGCCCCTTATTTCCTGATCTACGATACGCAAACCAAGGAAAGCGTATATCTCGACAACACTGCAGCTGCAAGCGCCGGCGGTGCCGGAATCAAAGCCGCACAGATAGTGCTTGACAGTAAAGCGGAAGTACTGCTCGCTCCTCGTCTGGGCGAAAATGCCGCTCAAGTGTTGATAGAAGCGGAAATAAAAATACTAAAGACGAAAGATGGAACCATCAAAGAAAATATCGATGCCTTCTTATCCGATGAACTTGCGCCGTTGCAGGAGATTCATGCAGGTTTCCACAGGCATGGAGAAAGGTAAGATGAAAATTGCCGTGCTCAGCGGCAAAGGCGGCACCGGGAAAACATTCATCGCAGTAAACCTGGCTGCAGCAGCAAAAGCTTCCACATATGTCGATTGCGATGTAGAGGAGCCCAACGGGCATCTCTTTTTAAAGCCGGAACATGTCCGAGAGCAAGAGATATCTGTGAAAATCCCGGTAGTCGACCATGAAAAGTGCAACGGGTGTCGCAAGTGCGTCGATTTCTGCAACTTTAATGCGCTTGCCTACATTAACAACAAATTGAGAATATTTGACGATGTCTGCCACTCCTGCGGCGGGTGCCTATTGGTCTGTCCTGAAGATGCTTTTACGGAAAAAGACAAGGTTGTCGGAAAAGTGCAAAGAGGAATTTCCGACAATGTGATCGTGTGGACCGGCATACTCAACACCGGTGAAGCCACCGGAATTCCCATTATCAGCGAACTTCTCAACGCGAGTTCTCAAGAGCCTTCAGAATTGACTTTTATCGACTCTCCTCCCGGAAGCTCCTGTATCGTGATGGAAAGTATAAAAGAAGCCGATTACTGCATTTTAGTTGCTGAGCCTACAATTTTTGGTGTACACAACCTCAACATGGTCTACGAGCTTGTGACTCTCTTTGACAAGCCTTTTGGCGTCATATTGAATAAATGTCTTGGAGAAGATAACCCTGCCGAGGCATATTGCATGGAGAAGAATTTACCTATCTTGGGCCGGATTTCCTTTGACTCAGAACTCGGCACACTGAACGCCAATGCGGAAGTTGCTTTTCGAAATGATGAGCGATATCGAGAGCTCTTTTCTTCTCTTTTGGAAACAGTGACAAAGGAGGTGCCTCATTAAACATCTACTCATCCTTAGCGGAAAAGGAGGCACCGGCAAGACCACTGTTGCTAGCGCCTTCATCAAGATAGCGGATGCAAAAGCATATGCCGACTGCGATGTCGACGCACCCAACCTGCATCTGATTACTGACTGGCAACAGAGGCCGGAGACATCCGATTTCTATGCGCTTCCAACCGGGAAAATAGATCCCGATCTCTGCATATCCTGTGGCATCTGTCGAGAAAGTTGCCGGTATAACGCCATTTCTTTTGATGGAGAATACAAGATAAACCCTTTCGCATGTGAAGGTTGCGGCGTCTGCGAGTATGTATGTCCCGCAGGAGCTGCCTCAATGGTGCCGGAGCCATCGGGCCAATTGATGTTTTACCAAGGCGATGGCAAAGCCTTTTCCACAGCACAACTCAGCATGGGCAGCGGCACCTCCGGGCTTCTCGTCACCGAAGTCAAAAAGCAACTGAAGAGCGCCGATATCAACACAGATCTTGTCATAATCGACGGTTCACCCGGAATCGGATGTCCTGTCATAGCCTCGCTCAGCGGTGTAGACATGGTTCTGATCGTGGCAGAGCCGTCTATATCAGGCATCAGCGACATGAAGCGCATCATAAGCACTGCGGAAAAATTTAACGTCAAGACGGCCGTCTGTGTGAATAAGTATGACACTCATTTAGAAAACACAGATAAGATAATAGCATTTTGCCAAGAAGCGAACTTGCCCTTTGTCGGACGAATCCCCTTCGACTATAATGCAGTAAGGGCGATCAATAACGGCCTCACCATCGTGGACATCGACTGCGCTTCCGGCGAAGCTGTAAAAGAAATATATAAAAAGGCTCTTAAGCTGCTGTTTGACAACACAGGCGATAGCAGCCGCCTTTTCAAGATTCACTAAACACAAACACGCACAACAGACTATGAAAAGAACGGAGACAAAATGGAAGTGAAAAGAATCGCTGTAGCAAGCGACAATGCAACCGTGACCGAGCATTTCGGTCATTGTGAGGAATTCGTCCTCTTCGACATCGAAGACAAGCAAATCACAGGCTCGCAAACTCTCCCCAACCCGGGCCACAGACCCGGATTCCTGCCGAACTTTCTCGCTGATAAAGGAGTCAACGTCATCATCAGCGGCGGAATGGGCGGAGGAGCTGTTGATATCTTCAACGAAAGAAATATCGAAGTAATACTGGGTGCAAAAGGAGATGCCAGAGAGGCTGTCGAAGCGTATCTCAAAGGCGAGCTCGCTTCGACCGGGAGCATATGCCATCAGCACCTTCACCATGCCGATTGTCATCAGTAAACGAGCGTCGCCTCAACATTTAGATAACGAATAGATTCATACGCCTTGCATTCGAAATACGCAACTCGATGCAAGGCGTTTCAGAAGAAAGAGGGCGAAGCAACCTTCGCCCTCTTCTCACCTTAATTCAATTGTGTGGTCTTTCAGTCTCTATGCATCTTTCGCTTTTACCTTGTCACCCAAAAGAAGTGCAAGCCCTGCCGTTAACATGAGTACAGCCAATAAGTACAAATATCCCGCTCTATCTTCACCTGTCTTCGGCAACGTTACTTGATCAGGTTCTGTCGGTTCTTCCGGGTCCGTCGGCTCTTCAGGGTCCGTCGGCTCTTCAGGGTCTGTCGGCTCTTCCGGGTCCGTCGGCTCTTCAGGGTCCGTCGGCTCTTCAGGGTCTGTCGGCTCTTCCGGGTCTGTCGGCTCATAAGAATTCGTTAAGATGAAACCCGTGCTGACATCACCGGTCGTTGTCGCCTGATAACCATCAACAACCTCTTCCTTTACTGTATATTCTATTTGAATACCGTTATGGACTTTTGGTAGATGATCAAAAGTAGTTTCCCAACCGTCTTCACTACTTAATATATCGGTATCTATAACATACTCCTGACCATTCATAACAACAACCAAATGCACAGTTACCGATGATGGACGCTTTTGATCCTCATTGTTATTATCTTCCCATATCTTGGTAACAGAGATATTTATCAGCTCATCATCTGTTCCAAACACAACCGTACCGTTTGAGCCGATTCCACCACCTCGCGTCATCGACCTGTTTCCACTAATAATGACCTTTCCGAGTTCTGCTGTTAAGTTGTTGCCTTCCGAATCTGTATTTAAGCTAAGTTCCTCGTATGATTTTTCTAACTTACCTTCATATTGATCATCCGGCAACAACGTGCCATTATCATATTTCCAATTATAGCGGACTCCACCTAGCATTCTTTGTGAGAGATTGTATTCCGGATTCCCCGAGTGTAGGCCGTACGCTTGACTGGAAAGGACGTAAAGCTCATTGCCCTTGTTTTCCTCCGAAGTATTTCCATATATGGCCGTTCCATCAGTAACAAAAATCGTCGTTTTGGTAATTGGGCAAGCAGCATAACCTCCACCTTCCCATTTGGACGTATTATCAGTCATAATTAAATTTTTGATGTAGAGTTCTCCGTTCGCTCCATTGACACCATAATTTTGGTTTGCACCATTTACATAGATGCCTCCGCCGCCAAATACCCTCTCTGTAGAACCTGTACCAAGCATCTGATTGTCTAGAATCTGACCGCTACTAATATAAGCCTTCGAAGCTCCACCGGAAAAATATTTTGCCTGGACAAAAATGCCTCCACCGGTTCCCCCGGATGTATTGGATTGGACAATACCGCCATCCATATTTAAAACATTCGTGGGTCCCCATTCTCTTGATCCTACACTAATTCCTCCTCCGACTTCATCGGAGTGATTGTGCTGTACTCTTGACTCACCAGACAAATATAAGGTCGATCCTTTATCTAAAGTTATTCCTCCACCTGATGTTTTTATGCCACCATCATCTCGACCACGTTCGGCAATATTATTTTGAACGATCCCACCGGAAAAATTCATATTCGATTTATTGAGAAAAATCCCTCCGCCATTATTTGCAAGGTTTTCTTCAATAATACCACCGGTCATATTGATCGTAGCGGATTGAGCGTATATGGCCCCACCGTTTGTAATACTGTTATAAACGGTTTTAAGTTTATTATTTCTTAAGACTGTACCCTCTGTAATATCAAGAGTCGAGCCCCTTTCTAACTTTATTAATGATGCCTTTGTGTCCGGGTTTTCTCCTGAGTTGCCATCGATAATAATATTAGATAAACTAGCCGCTTTCCCGGTAGTGACTTTTAACAAGTAATCATGAAAGCCCGCTCCTCTGACAAGCGTAGCCTGAGTTCCGTCGAGATCAATCGCACCCTCAACCGCAGTCGTTCCTATGACTATAATTTCAGTAATCGCCTGATTTGCCGTAGCTATTTCTTTGGCTTTTTCAAAAGACCGAACCGCCGTTTCCGGACTTCTTCCATCAGCGGCGTCATCACCGGCAGTACCGTTTAAATAAACAACGTTCTTGATTTCTGTCGTCTCTATATTTTCAACCAGCATTACATCTTTATATGAAGTATCGCCTTCGGTATA